>PVMK01120481.1_pt1 | contig 33746 bp, 36 predicted proteins | sample 1853481 | NCBI WGS metagenome assembly PVMK01 (sample SAMN08533507, study PRJNA380276) | Marine sediment metagenome, whole genome shotgun sequencing project.
AAAACGCTCGAAAGCATTGCTACGCCCTGCTCGGAAAAAACATAAGGAAGATACCTCCGACCTCCCTTCCCTTTTGAGATCACAATTTGTGATCTCAAAGAATCGAATTCTTCTTTAGTAAGTTGCAACATAAAGTCAGAGGGAAATCTCTCAATATTCCGTTTGACGGCTTGGATGAGGCTTCGAGTCTCCACTCCATAAAGTTCAGCTAAATCGCTGTCCAGCATCACCTTGATACTGCGTATCAGGTATATTTTCCTTGCAATGAGTTCAATCGGTACCAACGTTGTCATTTTAAAGTGCCTTCCCCCTAATCCCTCTTTTACCCGATTCAATCACGATGACAGCGGTGCACCGGGTCAGTCCTCGGGGGCCGGCAAATGGATGATATAGCCGCCGGAGCGTTCGTCCTTTTCCAGTTCCAGCAGACCGCGACTCTGCCCGTATTCAATCAGTTGGCCGAAGGTCCGAAAGCCGTAATAGGATTCGGTGAACCCGGGTTTTCGCCGCTTCAGGGCCTGCTTGACCATCGAGCCCCAGATCTTGTCCGACTCACCCCGCTCGGCGATGAGGGCTTCGACAGTTTCGATGACCAATTCCACGGCATCTTGTTTTTTTTCTTCTATGGTTTTACGGACCCCCTTCTTGGGAGGCTTGCCCGGACCCGGTTTAGGGGCTGTTTTTTTGCTCTTTTTCTTTTTGGCCTCTTCCTCCCGGACCAGGTCGTCGTAATAGATGAACTCGTCGCAGTTGGCGACCAGCAGGTCCGACGAAGAATTTTTCACCCCGCACCCGATGACCACCTTGTTGTTTTCGCGCAGCTTGCTCACCAACGGCGAAAAATCCGAGTCCCCGCTGATAATGACAAAGGTCTCCACATGGCTCTTGGTATAGCAAAGGTCCAGGGCATCCACCACCATGCGGATGTCCGCAGAATTCTTCCCCGACTGACGGACATGGGGGATTTCGATGAGTTCGAAGGCGGCCTCGTGCATGACCTTCTTAAACTCCTTGTAGCGCTCCCAGTCGCAGTAAGCCTTCTTGACGACGATGCTCCCCTTGAGGAGCAGGCGTTCGAGCACTTTCTGGATGTCGAACTTTGCATACTTGGAGTCTTTGACTCCCAGAGCGATATTCTCGAAATCGCAGAACAATGCCATATTCTTGATCTCGACCTGGCTGACCATTTTCCGTTCCTCCTTTTATCAGTAACCATCCCTTTAAGTGGACTTGCGGGACGCCCTTGGCTACAATGACTTAATCAATTATCCCCTCACCCTCTCTTATCCAAGACATAACTCATATAGAGATCTACGCTTCGCTTCGATAGCCAAAGTTCAACGTTCAACGTTCAAGGTTCAGAGTTAAATACTGAAGATCGTGCTCATCCTGCCTTTTCAAGAACATAACTCATCCAGACCTCTCCGGATCCTGTTTTGGAAACAGACGTTGAAAAGTCACACACCTTGAAACCCATGGTATCAAACATTTCCCGGGCCTTTAGTTCCTCCCACAGATAGAAAATTCTGCCATCTGAGTCTGTCCGGCTTCCGGAGCCCTCTTTTAACGTGATTAAAACACTTCCATTCTTAGGTATTGCTGATGTGATGTTTTCAAAAACCCTTGAAAATCTCTCATGGGGCACATGAACCAGGGCACCGATAGCCATTATAGCGTCGGCTAGGATTGAATCAAAGTCGTATGTCTCGAAATCTCCTTCGATGACTTCACATCCGGCATTGTCCCTTGCAAGTTCCGCAAGACCCGGAGACCGCTCAAAACCGATCACCTCAAAGCCCCGCTTTTTCATCCAGACCAGATCACGGCCGCTGCCGCACCCCACGTCCAGGACAAACGCTTCCGGCGGAAGCCCTTGGGCCAGAGGGGCTAAAAACGATGTTGGATCAATAGAAAACGTTTTTTCGTGGTACGCTTTGTAATTTTTTTGGTAAAAGTCGTGCATTCTTTTCAGAGACCAGGGTTCAGGGTTCAGGGCGCATAGAGCTTAGAGCTTGGAGCTTGGAGCTTGGAGCCCGGAGCCAGGAGCAGCCGCCTACGCTGAAGCTTCGTCGCGCCAAGGGGAGCTCTGAGTATAGAGCATGGCGCAGAGCGTAAAACGCGATACAGATACTTCCTCACTTTTTACGTTTCACCATTCACTATTCACTGTTTACTTTTCCCTATTAACCACTAACCCATAACTTTTAACTGTTTTTAACCCTTTCACCTTTCACCGTTCACTTTTCACCATTCCCACATCACCGGATCATCATCCAATGGATCGGTGACCGTTTTACCGATTTCATCGACCGCCGCTAGATCTTGTTCAAACAATTGGACGTTGGCTGCTGCGGCATTTTGAGCGACCTGTTCGGCGTTGCGGGCACCGGCGATGGCGCATATTCCGGGCCGGGAAATAATCCAGGCCAGGGCCAGCTGCCCTAAAGTGATGTTGTTGGCGTTTGCTATGGGACGGAGTTTTTCCAATGCCGCCTGGACCCGCACATAATTTTCCGGCTGAAACAGCTTGTTTCTGAAACGGTGATCCCCTTTGGCAAATTGATGGTCCGGGCCGAATTTTCCGGTCAGCAGCCCCTGGGCCATGGAAGAATACGCCAGCACCGTGATATTGTTTTCAAGGCAGTACGGCAACGCATCTGTTTCAACCTTTCGCCAAAACAACGAATACGGCGGTTGGAGGCTATCGATTTCCCCGTATTTTGCAGCGTCTTCCATTTGGGATCGGGAGAAATTGGAAACACCGATGGCGCGAATCTTATCCTGGGCCTTCAAATCGTTCAGGGCGCCCATGGTTTCTTCCAAGGGGAACGGGTTTGGCGCCGAAGGAGCCCGGCGGCCAATGGATCTGGTATAGATCTATGTAGTCGGTGTTAAGGTTTTTTAACGATCGATGACACGCATCGATGACCTGTTGGTATTTCAGGTGATTCGAAAACACCTTGGTGGCGATCACGACGTTGTCTCGCACATCCTGAAGGGCATTTCCGACGATTTTTTCCGAATGTCCGTCACCATACACCGCTGCCGTATCGAATGTCGTGATACCCGAATCATAGGCTGCTTTTATCGCCGTTGTGGATTCAGCATCATCGATGCCGACCCACATGTCCTTGCCGGCCTGCCATGTTCCCATAATGATCGAGGATATTTTAATTCCGGAAGTGCCAAGCATACGAAATTCCATAATTACCTCACAAAAAACAATAAGGGTTATCACTCGACGCCCATGAAATTATGCGTTTCCCTTGATGTCACAAAATGGCAATGTTTATACCAATACTCAGCCTTTACTTATACAACTATACGGTAAAGCCGACATCAAATACGCTGTGACAGCTCGGGCAAATGAAGAGCCATTTGGTTGTGTTGCCGTCTTTTTTAAAGATGCTGTGGAAGCCGTCTTTATATCCACACTCAGGACAATCCTTAAACTCGTCTTTGAACTCGATTTGTTTTACTTCTCGACTCATTGTATCACCTGTTTCACGCAAAGGGCAAATATAGACAGGATCTACAAGATCGACATGATAAAAAATAATCCTGAATATCTTGTTAATTCTGTCGGAAACAAATTTGTTTATTCAATCCCATAATATCTTGATTGGAAGTCGCAAATTGCAACCTCCAATCTGCACAAACATTTTAGGCGCTGTTGACGATGTTGCATTATCCCACACAATCGCCATTTTCATTCATTTTCGATAACCCGGGCCACGGGGCCACCGCATTTTGTACAAGAACCCCGCAGCACCAGCATGCCGGACTCGATCTTGCCGGTCAGATTGCCGATGGACGACTCTTTTCTGCAGTGAACACACCAGACATTGTTCAAAATTTTGAACTGAATATCGCCGGGTATGGCTTCCCAGATTTTTTTTGCCTTTGGTGTAAATGAACCATCCAGGCGTGGTTTCTTCTTTTTCGTTTTTTTAGCGTATCCTTTTTGTTTTTCCTTTACAGTAAATCCGATTTTCTTTTTCGGTTTGCTTTCAACCGTTAACAATTGATCCAGAGTTTCAAAAACAACTTGAAACCGTTCTTCAGTTAGCTGTTTAAGTTCTTCCAACTCTCTTCTGAGGTCTTTGTTATCAAGAAGCGCTTGACGAAGTTTTGTAAATGTCCGCATTATTTGGATATTTACTTGAACAGCCCTTTCGCTCTTTAAGACAGTGGAAAGCATTAATACACCATGCTCCGAAAATGCCATGGGTAAATATCTGGCACCACCCCAACTTGAGGTCACAATTTGTGACCTCAAGTTGTTAAATTCATCTTTGGTGAGTTCAAACATGAAATCGGCAGGGAATCTCTCGATATTCCTTCTAACCGCTTGTTTTAACACCTTGGTTTCCACTCCATAGAGTTCGGCGAGATCTCTGTCCAGCATAACCTTAATACCGCGTATCAGGTAAATTTTGCTCGCGATCAATTCGACGGGAACAAGTTCTGTCATTTTAACATGCCTTCCCTTTTAAGGCTATGGGTTCTATTTTTTTGACAGGATCTACAAGATCGACATGATAAAAAAATAATCCTGAATATCGTGTTAATCCTGTCTGCCCAGCTTGCCCCGTAGCTCATTCGATGGTACTGGGGTGAAATCTTTTATTCTTTATTTAACCGGGGTCAAAAACCCATCTACCTGATAGCCGTTGCTCGATTTCGATATTGGATAACGGTTTATTCCGTGTCCGGCCATATGAGGTCATAACTGACGCTTCGGCCTTTGCCCGGGTTCTGCCGCAATACCTGTCTTTCGACCAGGGCGGATATCTCCCGAAAAGCGGTTGCCCGGCTGAACAAATGCTGTCATCGCTTCGCGAAATCTACATCCTGATTATCCCGTCAATCCTGTCTATAACATTACACGAGCGAGCAATTCAATTTTTTGTCTCTTTACCGTATTTTTTCTGTTTTTCTTTTGCTGTAAAACCGATTTTCTTTTTGCCTTTCTTATCGGGTGGCGCCATGAGTTGTCGAATCGCCTCGAATATAGTTTGGATCTGCTCGTCGTGATCTCCCAGCTTTCGTTCCAGGTTTTTAAGTTTACGAGCCAGTTCTTTATGTGTTGCCAATATCTGGCGGAGCCTTACAAATGCACGTACGACAAAGATGCTGGATTCAATGGCGCGGGGAGTATTAAGAACACTTGCGGCCATAATCGCCCCATGTTCTGTGAAGGCGTGGGGCAGTGCCGGTGAGAACCTGAGCCGGGAGAGGTGGTTGCAATTTGCAACCACCTCGTCCTTTTCTTTTTGGGTGAGTCGAAACATGAAGTCTTCAGGAAATCGATTAATATGCCTGCAAGCTGCTCTCATTTTCCCTCATTAAGTTTTTTGCAGAAAAAGTTGCGGCAAGCGTCCGGCCTCTTATCATATATCAGGCAGCCCTTTTCCGGATCGACCAGGGAACACCCTATGTCCCGGCAGCAGCTCAAGCAGTCCAGGCACCTGTTCGGCCGGCTTGAGGGAACTTGATGACAGCTCATTATTTGACCATTTTGTATCATTATTCCTTTTTCGGCGGCTTCCGCTTCGAAACAACTCAAACAGATGAGGGATCCATTTTCACTGTAAACGGTTTCTCTACCCCAAACCACCTGGCTGCGGCAGATGAAACAAGTTGTTTCTTTCATGTGGAAATCCGGGATGGTCATACAATTTTGTTTTTTTCAGGTGTCAGGGATCAGAGTATACAGTGTCTAAAGTGAGCTAAAATTTACCCTGTGAAATTGCGACAGCAAACGTTCAACGTATTTCACCGGGGTGAGCTAAAGTTAAAAACATCTTTCAACAACTCTAATTTTACAGCCTTTCACTCAAACCCTTGGCTCCTATAATCGTGTTTATTCTGCCGGAAACAACAACTGACTTTATGCGGGTTATTATCGCTCTAAATCATTTCTATCCAATGAAGAAAAATCACGTTTCCCATGAATGATAGCGAGGATTTGTACATCATTTGAAACGAGCTCGTAAATTAGCCGGTAGGAATAGATGATCAACTCCCTTACATTCTTATCACCGATTTCCGGCACAACTCTGCCAATTTCCGGAAATTCATCTAAATTTTCGGCTTTTGAAATAACGTTTTCTACAACATTTGTTGCGTAATATCTTGAATCCTTAGCAATGTAGTCGTAAATCTGTTTTAAGTCATTCCTTGCCGGCATTGACCATATTACCATGATTTTATCTCTTCCCTTAATTCTTCCACCGATATTACTTTACCTTGTTGTAACGCTTCTCTCCCCTTCCTCACTTTATCGATCACATAAAGCCTGTACATAATATCGTCAATATCCGCAGTTTCCGGCATTTTAGAAATTGCGTTCATTGCCTCTTGTTTCAAGCTTTCCATAATATTGATCTCCTATTTATTATTTTCGGGACTTCCGCCCAACTTGAGGTCGCAAATTGCGACCTCATTGTTGCATAAACAACACGATGAGATTTGTGTAAAACCGCTTAAACCATAGCATTGTGCTCATTTATTGCCGACATACTGGATTCGACTGCCAGTGATATCCAAAAAGGAATCTTTTTTCACCGTGTTGTTTACCCATGGGAAAGCCGAGGAAGGCGCCTTGAGCCCAGCGAAATCCCGCTTGCGGGGATCTCCTTTGTTGTCAAGGGTTCGCAGTAAATGACGGAGGTTTATCCCGCTTTGTCTGCGGGGCTTCACCCTTGTCGCTGCGGATCTGAGGCATCCTCGACTTTTGCAACGTTGAGGTCGATCCCAAATTCAACTTTAAAGTCAGTCGCTTTAACAACAGGTTTAATGGATTTGTTCTGTTTAACCAAATCCACAATTCCATATCGCGACATCGTCTTTAGCGTTCGAGAGAGATTGCTACTCTTTCTGCCCGTAACAACTTCCAGTTCCTTTAAAGACGTTGGCTTCTTTTCGTTGATAACCTTTAACAATTTTTGATTTTCGCTACTGAGAACTTGTGCCATTGAGTTTATTGACTCAAACCATACTTTTGGCTCACCCTTCTTGGGTTTATATTCCCCTCGTGCAATTGCTATTGTTCTTTTTTTATAGTCCTCTCGAGGAATGATCCCGATCTTTAATACTTTTTTTCTCATAATATCACCTATGATTTTAATATTTCATCTACTGCCACCCAAAAATCTTCCAAAAGCTGGCTTGCGGATTCAAACTCATATGGAGTAACTTTATTCATCTTATGCTTAATGAAGAATCTTCTTTTGAGTATTTATCCTTGGGTATTGGTCATTATGCTTATCATCTGATGATAACTTTGTCAAGCTTTAATTGGACGCCCTTGACAACATTGACTTATTCTCCTAGATATTAAAGGTTCTTGGTTCTGGGTTCTTGGTTCACCGTTCTACCAGGGGCCAGGGTATAAATTGCCTAACCCGCCACACTACGAAGGCGGACAAGCCCGCCACAAAGCATCGGCGGATAAAAGTGAGCTAAAATTTACCCTGTGAAATTGCGACAGCAAACGTTCAACGTATTTCACCGGGGTGAGCTAAAATGCCTATTTATCCCGTATTAAACGGGGAAGTTAAAGCAAATACAAAGGACCAGCAAAGAGGCATAGGGCACAATGATGTCATCGCTCCCCGCGAGAACTTAATAAAAACTCTTTAAACCATGGCCGCGCTAAATCAGAAAATAATGTTTTCTACTGGACGGCGATCAAAACAACGCCCAGTTTCTTTTCCAACTCGCTGATTTTTGAAAGCGCTTCATCGTCGATCACTGCCGGGTTAATATCATGGTATGAAAAAGACAACGGCGTCTGGCCAAGTTCTTTTTCCAGAGCCTGAATAGTTTCCAGGTTGGCATTGTCCAATGTTGAAAAACTACACAACATGGTAACCTCCTTTTGCTGAGATTTGTTTCACGCAAAGGCGCAAAGGGCAAATTTAGACTGGATAACGGTTTATTCCGCGTCCGGCCATATGAGGTCATAACTGACGCTGCGGCCTTTGCCCGGGTTCTGTCGCAATACCTGCCTTTCGACCAGGGCGGATATCTCCCGAAAAGCGGTTGCCCGGCTGACCTTTGCCATAGACACATATTTCCGGGTCGTCAGACCGCCTTCAAAACCGTCGGGGCCGGCATCCAGCAACCGGTTGACAACCTTTCGCTGGCGCTCATTCAACAGGGTCTGCCCGTGTTGTTGCCAGAAACGAGCCTTTGTCAGAACAGTGGATATCAATATTTCCGAGTGCTCGACCGCCCGTTCAAAACACTCCAGAAACCACACCAGCCATCCGGTAATATCACCGTCTCCTTTCTGGCATCGCTCCAGCACCCGATAATAACCATCCCTTTCGGCCATAATCCGTGTCGACAAGCTGTAAAACCGGGACCCGAGCTTTTCATCCTGTGCCAACGCCATATCGGTCAGGGCCCTGGCTATCCGGCCGTTGCCATCTTCAAACGGATGAATGGTGACAAACCTGAAATGGGCGATTGCAGCCCGCAGCAACCCTTCGATATTTTTCGATCCCTTTTCCCACCAGCGGAGGAAATTCCTGATCTCTTTGTCCACGCGCTCGGCAGGAGGCGCTTCAAAGTGAACTTTTTCCCTGCCCATGGGGCCGGACACCACCTGCATGGCTTCCAGGCCTCGCCATCGGCCGGCTCGTATCTTGCGAAGGCCAGAATAACCGGTTGGAAAAAGCGCGGCCTGCCAGGCCATTAACCTTTCCGCTGTCAGCGGTTTGTCATAATTCACGGTGGCATCCATCAACACATCCACCAGTCCGTCTGCGATCCGATCCCCTGTCGGCAAACCGGCTGTTGGCAACCCCAGGCGCCTTGCCACCGAAGACCGAACCGAATCCCTGTGCAGAGTCTGGCCTTCAATCGCGGCGGTTTTGACGGTTTCTTCAATCAGAATTTCCGCTTGGGCTTCGCTGCTGAATTTCAAACCAAGGGCATCCATTTTACTCAGCACGCCGCCCTGGCACCGGCGAGCCCGGCCAAGAGGTTGAACCAGCGCATCGGTGTTCCATGTGAACTCCGCCCAATTTGTATTTTGCCACACATAACGCATAACAGTCTTCTTAGCGACTCATTTTTTGAAGCGATTATACCCGTTAATCGCTTCAAAATCAAACTAATTTCGTCCGAAGTGCGGAAAAGGAGGACTTGGGGACATCCTTGACTATATTGACTTATTCTCCTCGATAGTAAATGAAGTCTAAAAAAGGCCCTAAATTCGTCTTAAACGACTCTTTTTGACCCTAAAAAGAACCTTTTAAGCTAAATATTATTTCAAAAAAATTCTTAGCCTTTTCTCTTAAAAGTGTGTTTTTAGCCCCCAAAATGGCCATTTAAGGCCATATTGGAGGCAAGATTTAAACGTTTTATATATTATCTCAACATGTTGCTTTCACCGACCCCATTTATGCTTTCACCAACGTCACGTAGATCCTAAACGTCAAGCACTTTCTGCACGAACGTTATATATTAACGCAATTCCACAGGGGGATTTTATCAACTCGATCCGCCCGAAAAAGACGGGCCAATGGTAGGATCAAGCATACCACCCACCCCGGTATACTCTTCTCGCTGTCTCATGGTGGAGGAAGACATTAGTTTCTCCACATCCTTACACTGGCATTCGGGGCATTGGGGAGGCGGATCACTGGAAAACAGCAGGAGTACTTCAAAGCAGTGAGAACAGTCTTTACACTCATATTCGTAAATTGGCATTAGCTCCTCCGGAAAAAATTAACAGGTGATTAATCAATTATATATTTTGGGCTTCCTACAATTCCTACAAACCATTTTTATTACACTATTACCTAAATTTAATCACCCCCTGCCGGAGGCTTCGTCTTCTACCACCATTATTTTATTCATGTTTTTTCCCATCATTCGACCGCTTGAACTGTATGGAAATCTCAGTTCCGCTATCATTCTTGATACGCATCTTACCCTTCAGTTGACCGGAAACCAAATGCCTGGCCATTTTTAATCCAAGACCGGTCCGGCGATAATTATCCGTCTTTTCAGGGATTCCATCACCATCATCCTTGACTTTAACAAGAACCGTGGCAGAGTCCGGAGTGGATATGGAGACCCGAACCGTTCCCTTTTTCTTTTTCCTGAAAGCATGTTTGAAAGCATTGGAAATGAGTTCATTCAACACCAGCGCGCAGGGAATCGCCTGGCCTACAGAAAGATAGACTTCCGAAGGTTCTATCACTGAGACGATCCTTCTTCCATTCCCTGCATAGATATGAGAAAGATAGTCAACCATCTCTTGGACATGCCTTTCCATGTGGATCCGATCAAAGCGATCGCTTTGATAAAGCTGGTCGTGAATGAGCGCCATGGAGTGAATCCTGGCACGTGCATCTCCCCATAGATTTGGATTTTCCCTATTCTCCGTTTGCATACTACTTATATCAAGGAAACTGGAGATGATTTCAAAGTTGTTTTTAACACGATGGTGTATTTCGCTCAAAAGAACTTCTTTCTCTCTTAGCGATGCTTTTATTTGTTTCTCTGCACGTTTTCGGTCTTTTATTTCAATCTTTAATTGATCGTTTAACCTCACAAGTTCGGCCGTCCGCTGTTGAACCCGTTTTTCCAGTTCATCATGGGCTTTTTTAAGCATCTTTTCAGCCTGCTTGCGCTCGGTGATGTCGCGGGCGATCCCGCAGAGCCCCACAATCTCTCCGGATTTGTCTCGTATAGGCACCTTGATCACATGGAACGTAAAGAATATCTCGCCAACAGGCTTGGTGTGCTCCTCCTGAATTATTTCCCCGGCCAGAACACGGGAATCAACCTTTCTAACATGTTTTCCAGCTTCTTTACCGAATAGGTCTTCGTCACTTTTTCCGACCAGCTCTTCGAAGGGAAGTTGAAACAATCTTTCCATGGCAGGGTTCACATGGGTATATCTCAAAAAACGGTCCTTGAGGAAGATAGAGTCCCGGGCAGTATCACAGATCGCCCTGAAACGCTCCTCACTCTCCTGCAGTCGCTCATTGGCTTTCAATAGTTCAATGGTTCGCGCTTCCACCCGTTGTTCAAGCCCATCGTTAGCTTTCCGCAGGGCTTCGTCAGCCCTAATGGCATCGGTTATGTCTCTGGAGATTTCTACCACAGCAGTGGGGTTCCCCGCCTTATCTCTTAAGGCGACATTGGCGGTACAATGAAAAAAAATCTTCCATCTTTGTCGATCACTTGGGTCTCATGCTCATGAATTTCCCCGTCCTGAAAGGCCTTAAGCGTAAGGCAAGGATGTGGGTCACAAGGAACTTCTCTTTGATGAAAAGCTTCATAGCATTTTTTGCCGACGATATTATTGCCAAAGATCTTCCTGGAGGTTTCATTGGCCCAGAGAATATTTAAGTTTTTATCCAACAGACTTATGTGATCACCAATAGACTGTAACACGCCGCCAAGTATCCCTTCACTCTCTCTCAGCGCCGCATCGACCTTCCGTCTACCAGACACTTTATTTTCCAACTCCTTAACTCTTTCCATCAAGTCTTCATGTCTCGGTTTTTGGGTCATTGAAAATCCTCCGTTCGGGAAACCTTGGGAACGTCCTTGACTACTTTGACTTATTCTCCATCCCCACCACCCAATTTTATATATAGAAAAACCCCACATTTCTTTATAAGAAACGGGGTTCGTTACAATCACCGCATATGCTTTCCTTTGTTTTAGGTTAAAGGAACTATCTTGAAATCTTTTGTTTTTTCGCAGATTCAACCTAACATGTCAAGGATATTACAAAAATGCTACATAGTGGCCGCTAAGCCTTTTGTATTTGACATTCATGCTGATTATTGAGATAAATAACACATAGTTCCAACCCTTTATTAAATTGAGGAGCCCTCCACCATGACACTTACAAAAATTCAGATCGTAGAATCGATCCACAATGAAATCGGTTTGCCCAAGGGCAAAATAAAATAGGTGCAATATGAGTAATATAACCGCAAGAAAAACCATGTCGATGTTTCTTTTCATATTCGCAATCATTTTGGCAGCAACCATTAAATCCGTTTTTGCTGACACACGATATGTTTCTGATGAGTTAATCATTTCTGTGCGTGATGGACAAAACCAAGATGATAATGTTTTAAGGTATATTAAGACCGGAACAGCGGTTAATGTGCTTGAAGAGAAAGGACGTTATTTAAGGATTAAGACTGAAGATGGCCTTGAAGGTTGGGTGCAGACACAATATATAATTTCAGAAAAACCTAATGCCCGGATCATTGAGGATTTAAGAAATGAGATAAATGAACAGGATGCCTTATCAGACAAGTTGCTGGCAAAAAAGACAATCAATGAAATCAGGATTAGGGAGTTAAAACAGGAAGTAAATATTAATCAGGAAAATACTGCAAAAGCAAAAAGTGAGCTAATAGAGCTTAATAAAAAATATAAAAAACTTCTTAGCAATTCAGAAACCACAGATGAACTGATCACGAAACTTGAGAAGTCGAAGCAATTAGACTCAAAACTACAAGCTGAAATCAGCAATCTAAAAAAAGGCAGTCAAAATCCCCTAAAATCAAGCATGATTCAGCCATTTCTTGCAGGAGCCGGGGTCTTAATCGTTGGATTCATTCTTGGGAGATTAGCGAGAAGAAGGAAGAGATCTAAATTTTATTGATCAGCTTGAAAAATTAATTGGAGATGACCCACTTATTTTACTTAAATAACTACAACTAATCGGCTTCCAGCCCGTAGAGCTTACGGGCCAGAAGGTAGTGTCTACAGCTCGGAGAGGAGAAGAACCATGTTTATTTATTTTTCCTCGGCACTTTCCTCTGTCTTTTTGAATCGATCCGCCTGTTGTTGCTGGGCTTTATTGATATCTTTTTTCATCTGGTCCATTCGATCGAGGTTTTTCTTTCCGGTGAGCTCCTCAACCGTATCATCCACTTTCTCGCGAGTCTCAGTCCCTTCACAGCCCCCAACGACCAAAAAGGCGAATAAAACAAGAGCCGGCGTCAAGTGTTTGCACGCTTTTATTATCCAGGTCATGGTTTTTTCCTTTTTAACTGAATGAACGTTCAAAAGGTATAAAATGCTTATCCCGCACATTCGTCAGTTTCATTCATTTTCGATAACCCGGGTCACGGGTCCGCCACAACGCGTACAAACGCCCTTGAGAACCAGCATGCCGGACTCGATCTTGCCGATCAGGTTGTCGATGGAAGACCCCTTTACGCAATGAACACACCAGGCATTATTCAAAATTTTGACCTGAATATCGCCGGCAAGAGCTTCCCAGATTTTTTTTGCCTTTGGTGTAAATGAACCCTCCAGGGATGGTTTATTCTTTTTAGCTCTTTTAACGTAAGCTTTTTGTTTCTTTTTTACTCTAAACCCGATTTTTTTCTTTGGTTTATCCTCGTCAGACCAAAGCAGTTTTATAGTTTCAAATACAATTCGAAATTGTTCATCGTATTTATTCTCCATGGAATCGATTTTTTTCTTTAAATCTTCATGGGTTGACAGCATTTTCCGAAGCTGTGAAAAAGCTCGCATTATTTGGATGTTAACATGAACCGCACGTTTACTCCGTAATACACTGGAGAGCATTGCCACGCCTTGCTCGGTAAAAGCCATGGGCTTATACCTTAAACCCATTTTATCACTTTTAGAGATGCCAAATTGGCATCTCCAATTTTCCAGCTCTATTTTTGTTAATTCAAACATAAAATCAGAAGGAAATCGATCAATGTTTCTTCTAACGGCTCTCTTTAGCTGGCTGGTTTCGACGTTATAAAGCTCTGCCAGATCTCTGTCCAGCATCACTTTTACATCTCTAATGAGGTATATTTTACTTGCAATGAGTCCGACAGAAACAAGGTCTTTCATTTTAAGTGCCTTTCCTTTAGTGTCAGGGGCCGGGGCCAGGTGTCAGAGGTCAGGGGTCAGGGGTCAGGGTCAGGGGTCAGAGTATAAAGTATCTAACCCGCCACAGAGCATCGGCGGATAAAAGTGAGCTAAAATTTACCCTGTGAAATTGCGACAGCAAACGTTCAACGTATTTCACCGGGGTGAGCTAAAGTTAAAAACATCTTTCAACAACTCTAATTTTACAGCTTTCCACTTGAACCCTGCCTCCGGCTCATAGGGCCTACGGCCCGGAGGGAATCCTTTTGATCCCGCCAACCCCCATTCATAGAAAAACCCCGCCTCTCTATCTGAGAAATGGGGTCATTGTATCCATCGCACATCCTCTTTCTTTGTTTAAGGTTAAAGCGATTATCTTGTTAATTTAATGTTTTTTCGCATATTTAAACAAAAATGTCAAGGATGTTGTCAAGCATGATACATTGTGCCGGGAAAACCTTTGAAATCAACGCCCCGGTACGATCTTCCGGCCTGTTCAGATACCTTCGCGGAGATTAAAAATTTAACCTACTCGGCTCTTAATGCCTCGATTGGATCCAGGTTTGCAGCCTTGAGAGCAGGCAGAACCCCGGCCAGAAGACCGATAACCACAGCCAGGATTTCAGCCAGAAATACGTACAGCCACGGGGTGTGGGTGGGCAGCGCAGGAACCGTCGCCCCCAGGAGCCATGCGCCCCCGGCACCGATTATCAGGCCGGCGAAGCCGCCGATGCCCGACAGCACAACGGCTTCGCCGATGAAAAGGATGAGTATCTGTCCGCGGTTCGCACCGATGGAACGAAACAGCCCGATCTCAGCCCTCCTTTCGTTCACACTGATCGTCATAATCGTGAGGATTCCAACGCCTCCGACCAGAAGTGAAATCCCTCCCAAAGCGCCCACCGCCAGGGTTAGGATGTCCAGTACCGATCCCAGCACATCCAGCATATGTTCCTGGGTGGTAATGGTGAAATCTTCTAAGCCGTGCCGGTCCATAAGCAGAGTTTTGACGCTTTTGACAATGTCATCCGGGTTGCTGCCCGCGGCATAAATCAGATCAATTTCCATCAGACTTTCCCGGTCGAACATAGCCAGGGCTCTATTGGTCGGGATGTAGACGGCGTCATCCAGGTCGAATCCAAGCATCTGCCCCTTGGATTCCATAACGCCGATGACCCGGAATCGCTCTCCACCGATCCGGATACGACGGCCGAGAGGGTTCACCGCACCTAGAAGCTCATCTTTCACCTTTTTGCCCAGCACGGCAAAAGCGCGGGCGGTTCGGGGATCGTCATCCGGAAGGAAGCGGCCCACGGCGACCTTCATTTGCCATACAGTGGGCACCTGAGAACCGACACCGAAGACGTAAGTCCGCCTGCTGCGCTTTCCGAATTCCACAGGTGCGTTTCCCTGAACAAACGGAACCATTCCAAGGATCCGTGGATTTCGCTCAAGGGCCAGCGCGTCATCGATGCTCAAAGGGCGCACATTGCTGATAATGGCTCCTGACATGCCGGCGGTAGTGGTTTTACCCGGCGTGACAGCCATAAGGTTGGTGCCGAACTGTGTGAACTCCGAGAGAACGAATTTGTGAATGCCTTCACCGATGGAGGTGAGCATCACCACCGATGCAACGCCCACGGCAATGCCCAGGGCGGTGAGAAAACTGCGCATCCTCTGGCTGGATATGGCACCCATGGCCAGCTTTATGGAATCATTTATGAGCATAAGATCCTTTGGACCTTTACCTGTCCCCCATTGCGTGAGTCAGAGACAATTGGCTCTGACTGAAGAATCGCTGGAAGAATTTGAAGTGAACTAAAGTTTAAAGTGAGCTAAAGCCCGCCCTGGTGCGAATCGTTCATATATTGATCTGACTTATGAACCATTACAAACATGACTTTCTTAGTAGAGAGTATTGGTGATCGGTCTGGGCCAGGGTTAAGGAATTCTGCCAATTATATAAAATCAGCGGCTTCCGACTCGTAGAGCCTACAGCTCGGAGAGAGCAAGCCGACTTCGCCATAGTAGCCTATGGCTACGACGGCTGAAAGCAACTCCATAAATTCAAGCATGTTAGATCACTTTTGTCCGCCGATGCCCTGTGGCGGGTTAGACACTTTTAACTTGTACGGCTTTAAGTAAAACAGCCCCTTCAACGGGTTAAGTTAAACTTACCCTGTCATTACAAAAGCTCAGGATGCCGTAAGTCCGAGGGGTCAAGGGTCCAAGAGTTTGTTCTCCAATTTGCAAATAGAGTCTATATGACTTTTGCCAAACTATCGGATCTCTGTAATTTTTGAGCATTCCACTCGAATCCTTGAATCCTGGACCCCTTGAACCCTTTCGTTATCGTCGGGACAACGCCTGCACCGGATCGAGTTTTGCCGCCCGTCTTGCGGGCAACACCCCGAATACCAGGCCCGTCAGAAGCGCTACGAAGACCGCTGCGCCCAGGGCCCAGACCGGAACCGCGAACGGAAATTTGGGAAATGCGCGCGCGAGCCCCCAAGTCCCAATAAATGCCAGGATGACCCCGAAACCCGCACCGATAAGCGAGAGAATGGTGGATTCCGCCAGGAAAAGTCTAAGGATTTGGGTGCCCGGGGTGCCGATGGCCTTTAGAAGTCCGACTTCTGAGGTGCGCTGTGAAACAGCGATCAGCATGACGTTCATGATCAGAATGCCGGCGACCGAGAGGCTGATGGCGGCAATGCCCGCAACACCCAGGGTCATGGTCGTGAGAATTCGATCAAACGTGGAAAGCAGTGCATCCTGGGTGATGACGGTAACATCGTCTTCGCCTTCGTGCCGTTCCCGGATGGTGGTCAATATCCTTTCCTTGGCTCTGGAAACCGCATCGCGGCCGTTGGCCTGTACCAGGATTCGGAAAAGCGCCGAGGTATTGAAAAGGGTCTGAGCAGAGGCCACGGGTACAACCACCACGTCTCCCATGTCCAGTCCCAGTGACTGGCCTTTTTTGGCCAGCATCCCGATGATCCGAAAGCGGCGTTCGCCGATGCGGACCCATTGACCCAGGGGGGATAGATTCCCAAAGAGTTCTTTTTTGAGCTTGTACCCTATTACACAGACCGCCAGGCCCTTCGTGGGGTCGCCGGCCGGGATGAACCGGCCCTGTGCCATTGAAAGATGGCGGATTTCAAAAAGCGCTTCAGTGGAACCGAGAACAGTAACTTCCCGGTCTCGATGCTTCCAGGAAACCGGGGCGGAACCCACCGTGATCGGTGCCACACGGCGGATGGCGGAATGCCGGGTAAGGGACAGAGCGTCTTCCAGTGTAAGATCCCGGGGGGTTTCCCCCAGCAGCGGAGGCAGACCGCCGGTTGTTTCAGACCGGCCCGGCAATACGATCAAGAGGTAGGTGCCCAGAGAGGTAAACTCGTTGGTTACATACCGGCGTGCACCTTCTCCCAATGCGGTGAGCATAATGACCGACGCAACACCGATCGCCATGGCAAGAATCATCAAAAACGTTCGGGTCGGGTACCCCGACAGGGCCCGGACGCTGAATTTAATGACATCTCCTGTTTTCATTTTTTCATCGAATTCCCGGTATCTGTTGAGATCTTTCCGTCTGCAAGCTGTACTCTCCGAGCAGCCCGCTTGCTCAGATCAGGATCGTGGGTCACCATAATCAGGGTCATGCCCTTATTATGGAGGTCTTCGAGTATCCGGATGACTTCAATCCCGGAAGCCCGGTCCAGGTTGCCGGTGGGCTCATCCGCCAGAATAACATCCGGCTTCATAATAGTAGCCCTGGCAATGGCAACGCGCTGACGCTGTCCCCCGGATAACTGGTCCGGGCGATGTTTGGCGCGATCGCTGAGGCCGAGTGAAGAGAGGGCCGCCTGGACGCGAGATTTTCTGGAAGCAGGATCCACGTCGGCAAGGATCATCGGCAATTCAACATTCTCAGCAGCGGTAAGCCGGGATACCAGATGGAAAAACTGAAATACGAAACCGATCTTGTGGCGGCGCACCGATGCCTGCTGGTCATCGGTCAACTCGGTGGTGTTCAGATCTTCCAGGGTATAGATCCCCTTGTCCGGTCTGTCCAAAAGCCCGATAACATTAAGCAGGGTCGATTTCCCCGATCCCGAAGGGCCCATGATGGCGACATATTCCCCTTGACGGACCGTGAAATTCACACTGCTGAGTGCGTGAACCGCTTCGTCACCAACCAGAAATGTCCTCTCAATACCGGATAGATGAATCATCGCTCCTCTTTGGATATAACAGCGGCCGCATTGTCTTTCATTCCGGCGCCATCCACATTGATCACGACCCGTTCGTCCGGTTTCAGCCCGGAAATGACCTCGGTATAGTACCAATTGGAAATTCCGCTTTTGAAAGTGCGCGCTTTGATCACTTTATTGCCGGACTGATAAACAAATACGCGATCCCCGTCCAGAACGGCTGCGGTAGGGATGCGCAGCGTGTTTTGCCGAGCATCCAAAATGATTTCGATATCCGCGCTGTAGCCCGCCATCATTTCCCGGATGTCTTCGGGCATGGTGAATTGCACCTCCACGTCCACGGTGCGGGCCTGCTTTTTGCGATCGAGCACATAGGGCGCGATCCGGCGGACCTTGCCGGGAAAGCTGCGGTCACCAAAGGCGTCCAGGCTCACCCGGACAGTCATGCCGGGTGCAATTTTGGGAACATCGACCTCATCGATGGGTGCAGTTATATAAAAACAGGTGTTGTCGATAAGGTCCACCACCGGCGGCGTGGCGATGCCGATCGGCGATGGTGTTACAAATTCGCTCAGCTCTCCGTTGATTTCCGCGACAACCCCATCAAAAGGAGCGATAAGGCGGGTACGATCCAGGTTTGCTTTGACAACGCCGATACGGGCCTCGCTCATAAGGACGGATGCCCTTGCTGCTTTGCAATCAGCCCTGAGGGCTTTGGCATCGGTCACGGCTTTGTCTGTCCTTTCTTCCGAAGCTACCCCCTTATCGCGAAGCTTTACAAAGCGGTTGGCTTCCCGCTGGGAGACTTCGGCCTTCAAACATGCCGCCCTTGCACGCGCCCTCGCAGCCTTGGCTTCGCTTTGGGCCAGTTGAACTTCGGCAACCAGATCCTGGTTCCAGATTTCGAGAAGAAGGTCTCCTTCCTTCACCATGTCTCCCTCGCGAACACTAAGTTTTGCAATTTGTCCTCCGACACTTGGAGAGAGCTTGGCCCTCCGGCAGGCTTTCACGGTTCCCGCACGTGTATTTGCTACGGTCTGCTCCACAATGCCGCGGGCCACGGGCTTGACAACAACTTCGACAGGCTTCGGCCGGGTGAGAAACCATACGACAACGGCTGCGGCTGCAATGACCAGGACCAGAATAATCCAGCGGAAATATCGGCGATTCATCAAGTTACCCCTTTCGGCTTTGGAAAAGACTCACCGGGTGTATGGGTTACATCCTTGAACCCTCATCTTCCCGGTTAAATAAAAATATTAACTTAATATCGTGCCCGCCTCCCTTATTCATTATATTCAATATTATGAGTAAATTTACTCATCAAGCTGAGTAAATGTCAATGCCATTCTGGAAGGGTTTTACCATTTCCACATCTTGTGGATATTTTTTTATTGCAAATAAGGAGCATCTATTATAGACAAACTATGAAACGAAAATCACTCACCCCAGCAAAGAACATGACGCCAAAAAATTATCCTTATACCCGAGGTCGCTGTAAACTCAATATCAATCCCCATTTCTGTGCTCAGATGGGGTTCTGTGTTATTAGCGTACTCTCATCAGACAACCGGTTTGTGAGCACAAAACATATGCCTGATCAGAAAAAGGAGAAACACCATGCGAATTAAAAGAAAATTCCTGTACGTATTTATCGCTGCCAGCTTGCTGCTTTTTATAAAGCCTGCATTGGCCGAAGACTGGGAAAAATTCAGCCTTGATCTTGGGTATTTTATTGCAAATACTAATACCGGCGTTCGCCTTGGTTCAGGATTGGGCGTTTCTGTCGACATGGAAGACCTTCTTGGGTTAGATAGCACAGATTCGGCAGTTAGAGTGGGAGCCTCATGGCGCTTTACGGACAATCGTCGACACAGGCTTGACTTCCAGTGGTTCAGATTTAATCGTGACGGCTCCAACACGATTGGAGAAGATATTCACTATAAGGATAAGGATGGCAACGAAAAAATTATCGATGCTGGTACTTATGTAGAGAGTTTTTTTGACTTTGATATTTATCAGCTTGCTTACAGTTATTCATTTTTCCAAGATGATCGGGTGGATCTCGCTGGCTCACTTGGACTGTATGTAATGCCAATTGACTTTGGAATAAAAGCCACCGGACTTATTGATGTTGGTGGGTCAGAGAGCTTTACTGCACCGCTACCTGTCCTTGGAGTGCGAGCAGATTTTGCTATTTCCCCCAAATGGTATTTCAGATCTGGTTTAGAGGTATTCTATTTGGAGATTGGTGAATTTTCAGGTTCAATCTTGGAAACACATGTAGCTATTGAGTATCTTCCCTGGAAACATTTTGGATTCGGTCTTGGCTTCGATTCACTTAATGTTAAGGCTGAAGCAGATGGAGATGATTATCCCGGGATTGATTTCCAAGGCGAGGTTAATTTTCATTATACGGGCCTACAGCTTTATGCAAAGCTGTATTTTTAGGATATCGGCCGCCCAACCGTGTCGGACCGAACCATGTAATCGACAAGCATAAAATATTTACAAGAACCTAAGGGCTCGCGCTTCAAAACGATCTGCCGCAAGGGATTTAATTATTTCAAATAGTTAAGTCCCTTTTTCTTTTTTGGGATACCCAGGTATATGCAGGGAAATGGTGGGATATTTTTTCCAATTTGTTGACCAAATGTTGACCAAGAACCGGATTCTGGGGTTATTATAGATGTTGAATTCGCCGATTTGCATCCAAAAGATTTTTCATATATGAATACATAAACAAACCGATGTTCTAATTTCAATTAAATATGATGAATATGGGCAAAATACCGCTTGGAATTGTAGATTTTTGCAGTTACGAAAAGAGCTTGCCGGCCCTTATGGAACTGCTCGGGGCTGCCCCGGTTCTTGGTTCTCAAAAGAGGGTCGTTATCAAGCCCAACCTGGTAAATTCTTCACCCCCTCCAATAACTACCCCGGTCAAGCTTGTGGCTGCGATCGTCGAGTATGTAAAGTCTGTAAGCGATGCCGAAATAGTTGTTGCAGAGGGATGCGGCATACCCCTTTATAATACGGACAGACCGTTCCGAAAACTCGGCTATGCTGAACTGGCGAAGTCCAAGGAAGTCGTTCTGGTGGATCTCAATCATGCCGAACTCATGGAACTCACCGACCATCGATGCCGCGTTTTTCCGCAGTTTATGATGCCACGGCTTGTGATGGAGTCGTTTCTCATATCGGTTCCAGTCCTCAAAAAACACTCACTTGCAAAGGTCACCCTCACCATGAAGAACATGCTCGGATGTGCGCCTCCTGATCACTATGGAGGACTTGTCTGGAAAAAATCCAAGTTCCATAAAAACATGCACCGATCCATCTTCGAGATGAACCTCTACCGCACGCCCGACCTCACCATCCTTGATGGGAGCGTGGGCCTGGCGAAATATCACCTGGGTGGTCCGAAATGTAACCCGCCTGTGGGAAAGCTGATAGGGGGCTGTGACCCTGTTGCAGTGGATGCATACGGTGCTGGGCTTCTTGGGGTGGATTGGAAGGATGTGAAGCATATAGCCATAGCACACACCGTGCTGGGTCGCGCCAATATGGAGGCAACCGTTTAGGCAAATGTTTGATGATGTGATTAAAATCGCGCTTCTATCTTCTAATTCATTTTTTCCATAATTATATATTTTTTTATCCTTTAAATTTGGACTGTTAGACATACCACTTTAAATTTTTACTTAATCTATCAAAATAGAGCGAAACTATGAAAAATTACAAAATCCTGATCCTGTTATTTTTTATAATTTTATATTTCTCAGGTCATTCTCTGGCTCAAGAGAAACATTGGAATCAAATTGATACGGATGATGGATGATTTAACACAAGTTGAAATTAAGGATAAGTATTATGATTTGCTAAAACACAATAAAGCAGAACTGGACAAAACCGTTAGCCAATGTCTCGAAGTTATCGATCAAGATGATGACATTCTGCGAAATAATGTAAAAAAAAAGAATCTGACATATCCGATGCTTGACACTGTCTGCGAAAGGTTAGAGGATATGAATCGGGGATATTTACTCTGCAAGATCTATAAGCCTTAACAATACATTAATCCAGGGTACACAATCTGCAATTTAATAAATGTTGGAGGTGAAAATGCAAATATATTTAGATCGAATTGTTCGAGCTGCCAAGCTCGATGTTAACTTATATGAAGAAGTTGAGGCCGATAAAGGTGCGATGAGCCAAGCCATGGGAGTTGTTGTGCTCTCCAGTGTAGCAGCCGGGATAGGCAGCATAGGAACGATGGGTATAAAGGGAATCATTATCGGTGCAATCACGGCTCTTATTGCATGGTATATTTGGGCCTATATTACATATTTTATCGGTACTAAAATCCTTCCTGAACCTCAGACCAAAGCCGATCATGGTGAACTATTACGAACCATCGGATTTTCAAGCTCTCCAGGGTTGGTAAGGATATTGGCTATTATACCTGGAATAGGCGGAATCATTTTTATGATCGCTTCAGTTTGGATGTTAGTGGCCATGGTTATTGCTGTAAGGCAAGCTCTGGATTATCAGAGCACATTACGAGCAGTAAGTGTCTGCATGATTGGCTGGGTCATTCAAGTGATAATTCTTATGATTTTGTTTGCGGTTTTTGGAGGCGGTTATCCAAGCCCCGTTTAATTATGACAGAACGAACTTGACTTGATAGCCGTCATTTATGATATCTGTAATGCCATCATTTTATTGATAGTGTGAACAATGGCAAGCTATATGTAACCAACCATACTCCTCCTTTTCTATCAATTAATACCACAATGTAATATATAGCTATTTGAATTGTTTCACAATACTATGTAAACAAAGTAATAGTTTTTATGTAATTTGCTCCACAATTTCATATATTTCCCAACGATTTTTCACTTCTATATTTATCCTAAATTTGTCGTCAATGCTTGACACATAAGGATTTGCGGCACAACCTGCTGCAATTGCATGGATTTTGCATGTAACCCCATAATATTAAGAGCATACGCACTATTTTATGCAAACCCAATACGATTAACGGCTATAATTTTATACGAAGGGGAAAGACTATGAAAAAGACACTGTTAACAGGATTGGCAACATTGTTATTTTTACTGACCTCAACTGGAATTGCAAAGGACTGGCCTCTCACACAAGAGGGCTGGAAAAACAGCAAGACTACAGGTTTGTATGATAATGTTACGATATTGCAAGAACAAATAAACAGTTTAACAGAACGAATAGAACGAATAGAGACCCTGCATGAAATAGGGGATAGATTCACAGACATGGGAAATGGCACGATTCGAGATAATGTTTTAGGACTGATCTGGCTGAAAGATGCGAGCTGCGATAATCTTCCCCATACTGAACATGGTATTGCAAACTGGGAGGAAGCAATCGTGGCGGCAGCGGTTCTGACCTCCGGTACATGCGGATTATCGGACGGATCAGCGGCTGGGGACTGGAGGCTGCCCACCAAGACAGAGTGGGAAAAGTTTGTGAGTACAGATTATATTAACCCGGCATTGGTTAATACAGTGGGGGATGCACAGTGGTCGGAGGGAGATCCGTTTACAGGAGTGCTGTCAGACGCCTACTGGTCGAGTACCGAGCAAGAGTACGAAACATACGCTTACTACGCCGACATGGCCAATGGCTGGATGTACTACAACGATGAGCGCATGACCACCTACCGCGTATGGCCCGTTCGCAGTGACAATTGATCATTTTATAATTTGAGTTATTTGGTTATTTCTGGGGGCTTCAAGGGTTGATTTTTTAGCAATTCGTGTATCCCTGAACGTGTCCATTGCAACCAATTCAAAACGTATTGCTACGGTCGGTTCAACCTTCATCCAGTTCGGTTTTTGGATCCGGATGATGAAAGAAATGAAAAATTAGCTTGACATTTACCAAAATTAAAGGAAAATAAACAGAGCATAACTTATTCATTATAATAGAAAAATCAGACTTTGTTACGTTTTACTGCTATGTATATGGAATCAAACCCGCTGTTTACATAGTTGTGATATCGACCTGTTTGAACCCATCTTATGAGTGATTTTTTCCTTCACCCCCCCACCCTGCCAAATCGTAACACCGTATATTATGGGAATCGTAAATAACAGAATAAAAACGTTATTAGTAGAACATTAAAGGCATGTCCAATAACACTTTAATGAAGGGCTCTCATTAGTTCAAAACCTATTTCTAAGACCAACATTTTCACCTCTTTGTAAACAGAATAGATTTTCATGCGTCTAACAGGCCAAGCGCGTGAAAATCCAATTCATTGAGGAGGAGGAAATTACCATGAAAAAAATAATTATTGCCGCATGTATTTTATTGATAACAGCTATGTTTTCCCCGGTTTCGGCTCAGGATGCCCCAACCGAACGGCGGGATAGACAGGGTGACCAAATTAACGAGCGGCTCAATAGACAAGGCAATCGAAATGATGAGCGGATGGGTAGAAAACGTGATCGAAATGACCAACGGGTGGGCAGACAAGGCGACCGGACCAACAGAAAGTGGGACCGCAGAAGCCATCGTGGCGATCAGCGCTTTGATCGCAGAAAGCATCATCGAGACCGATCTCGTTCGAATCGCTACACGAATCGAAGGGGTCATCGTAGCAATCAGAGGTATTATTGTCACAACAACAGACAACGTGGACATAGGTATTCTCGGAATAACAATTGGCATCGCGGCCATAGATATTCCCGAAATAACAATAGGCACCGTAGACATATGAATTCACGACATAACAGCTGATGGACATCTCAACCGGCATGAACGCATGCGTCTGAACAAAATGCAGGATCGCGCCAGTCGTCATATCAGCCGGGCCAAACACAACCATGGTCGTCGGCACCTGCGGAGATATTATTATCCTGCAACAGAAACAGAGGAAGAGTATTCCGACGGATATGAGTTCTCGGCCGGCCTTCCCTTCAATCATTCCGGTGCCACTACGGGAGTGGAAAATGGATGAATATCTTAAAACAAGGGACTTATTAAAGCTGCTAAATATTGAGATCTTTCAATATGATACAAGCATCTACAAACATATCTCTTCACAAATCCCCAAATAGAAAAGGTTTACAGCTTGTTTTCTCTGTAAACCCTTTGATTTTAATGGTGCGCCCGGCAAGATTCGAACTTGCGACCTACGGATTCGTAGCTCTTCTATTCGGAACTGTAGGGATACACAGGGATATACAGGGATATAATTATTTCAAATAGTTATATCCCTTTTTCTTTTTTGGGATACCCAGGGATATGTAGGGATATGGGGGGGTATTTTTTCCAATTTGTTGACCAAATGTTGACCAAAAATAGGATTCTGGGGTTATTCAAGATTTCAAAATTCACAGCTTGATTTTAGAGGGTTTCCAAATTTGACAGAAATCATGGCATAAGAATCCATAGTCGTCAATATCATCAGACGGATGTTTTTCATGGGGATGCCTCCCCCACCCTCTTGAGAATTTTCAGTACCTCGGATTCATCCACATCCGACCATCTCTCATAGGCGTCAGCAACCGCATATCGCAAGCCGCTACGGATATTAGGGCAAAATACGGCGTCCACTTCCGATACGATGGCATCCAGCGATTCTTTATGTGCAGTAGGCACAGCAACAATGATATGGTCCGCTCCGGCGTTCTTTAGAGCTTCGACAGCGACACGCATAGTGAATCCGGAAGCAAGGCCGTCATCCACAATGATCGTGGACTGTCCGGATAGAGCCGGAAACGGTTGCTTTTTCCTAAGTTTCTTCATCCGCCGGTTGACTTTAGCGGTTGTTTCTTTAATACCTTCTTGTATTTCTGCATCGGTAAGCCTGATGCGAGCCATCAAAGCCTTGTTGAGCCGGACGGTTCCGTCGAAAGCTACCGCCCCATAGCCTGCTTCTGTATTCCAGGGTAGTGTAATTTTACTGACCACCGCCACATCGAACGGAACATGAAGGGTTTCAGCAACCACGACACCGACAGGCACCCCACCAGCCGGAATCCCCAGAACCAGATGCTTATCTTGTACATAAGGATAGAGCATACTGGCCAGAATATCTCCTGCATGGATTCGGTCCCGGAAAACAAGTGTATATTCCCTGTATTGTTTTAACTCATAGACGCCGTGTGGTTTTTTTTGAGGCATGAGATTTCTCCGAACTCTCTCGGATTTCCTTAAATGATTCTTATATGCACGGATATTGATCTTCCGCATCTTCCCCTCTGCGGACTTAAATGTTAATAATTTTTTATCATAGATCTTGATCGGCTACAAATAAAAGTAGTCTATATGCTTACTACAAAAGTGTCAAAAATGGATATGCGAAACTCTAAAAATGTGCCTGACAACTTCATCGTTTTAAACTTTATATTATTGTATATAAATACCATTTTCGCTTGCTGATTCATCACAGAATTGGTACAAATTCATCTCTAAACAAATTTTTGGAGAAAATTATGGAAACCAAAGTTTCTTATTTAAAGAAAATGAAAGCCAATGCAAACAGGAACAGATCCCGTTTCCCTTTTCCAATCTTTTTTTTCTCAATAATGTATATCTATTAATTAATAAATTTAAATTTTTAGCCGTGTTAACTTAATTTTTTACTTTATATAATAAAATAACAAGAAAGTATTGCTGCACGGTTAGGGTGCTTTTACAGTTTAGGAGGACACCATGAAAAAACAATTGATAAAAAGGGTTCAGCGTTTGCCCAAAGGCATGTGTCTATTTGGGGTGATCGGATTGGCACTTCTGTTCATCGGATGCGGAAAAGTCGGTGAGAAACCATCGATTACCCAGGAACCGCTTCCGTATAAGATGGATGCACTCAAACCGTACATTTCTGATCAAACCATGCGCGTTCACTATGGTAAACACTATACCGGGTATGTTGACAAGGCCAACCAGCTCCTTAAAGGGGGAGCTTTTGAAGACAAAACCGCTGAAGAGATTATAGTACTCACAGCCGGAAAAGAAGAGCATACCGCGATCTTTAACAATGTCGCCCAGGCCTGGAATCATGCCTTTTTCTGGAAATGCCTTAAACCGGATGGCGGAAAGGTCGATGGCAAACTGGCTGATTTGATCATAAAATCGTTTGGAAGTTTCGACACTTTTAAACAAAATTTTCTGGAGGCGGCCAAAAGCCAGTTTGGAAGTGGTTGGACCTGGCTGGTCCTTGACGGTGAGAAGCTAAAAATTATCACGACCGCCAATGCGGACACACCTATTGCTCACGGGCTAAAGCCGCTCTTCACAGTGGATGTCTGGGAACATGCCTATTATCTGGACTATCAGAATCGCAGGGCAGATTTTGTTAATGATGTACTCGATCACCTTGCCGACTGGGATTTCGTTGCCTTCCAACTGAAATCTACGGAGAAATGATTCTTTTTTTGTAATATTCTCATTATCTGTAGTACGACTCGAAGTCGCGTATTTTGACTGGTATCCTTACAAAGGTGATGGAATAAAATTAAACTTCACCTTTTTATTGATGAAAAAGGGATCATTCGAGCTATTGTGGTGATGGATATTAATAAAAAGCCTGATGTAAAGGTTTGTTTTAGAGATATGGATAAGCTATCGAAGTGATGACGATTTTTTTCGTGAAAGACATAAATAAAGTTTTTAGTTTTTCGATAAGTGCGGCTCTGGCCATTATGATAGGATGTTCACTCTTTAAGGACCTTAAAGAAAGGTTTTGTTTAAATTGAAAACACAATTTGAAATGGAAAAATTCATAAAAATATTGATCATAACCATGATCCTCGGATTCATAGGTTATTTCGCATATAATCGAATTGGCGACTGGCACAAAAAGGAGCTTGTTACTGCCATAAGCCAGGAGCGCGATGAATTTGAGGATAAGACTTGGGAACTGAAGGAAGAAATTAGGAAGTTGGAAGAAGAACTGGCACTAAAAAAAACACTCATTCCCAAAGAAAAACTAACAGAAGTATTCGGAGAAGAAGCTATTTTAATCTCCCCAGGGATTGAAAATATTGACTGTGAGGATTTGGAACGCCAAATTATTGCCTTCTTTTCATACCTGGACGAAAGGGATTATATAATACTTCAAAATTTAGAACATGGAACTTATGACCTGTTTAAACAAGTGGTAAAGCGATTATCGGAAAACCTACCGATAGTTACAGGTGAAACAACGGATATCATCCGCTTAACACATAACATGGCTCACTTTTACAGAATTTTAGGGAAAAAACGAATTAAACTTATAAAGAAAATACTGAATAATGAAAATGATGTTTTTGAATCCATAATGCCAACCTTTTATTCGTTTTATTCATCTGATAAATGCTGTGAGGAAGATTTAAAAGGATGCCCTCCCCCAGGATTTTTATATGAGTATGCCGGATTTTTTCTGAACACAGTGGCCGGAAGAAATTATCTTTTGCGCAGGGATTCGAAAATTAGAATTTTAACCACTTTCTATTGTGTGCTGATTCTCGACACGGCAAATCAAGAAATGCTGAACCCTTATGGTATCGATATCAGGCCCTATATAAATCTTTCAATGAATGACATCAGCAACCAAAAAAATCTTATTCACCAAAAACAATACTTAACGAAATTAAATAGTTTAAAAGAAAAATATAAGATGTAAGATGCTCATTTATTCAAAAAAGGTTCCCTTGAGCTGACAATGGCTATTATACGATATCTGCAATAAGATCTGCTTTTGAATACTGGTAATATATCTTCATGCATGGCATTCTTTTCTCTTCCAATCAAACCCGCCACGATATGACACATTCTTTCTTGACTTGAGCAATTTTATATTTACGTTCTTTTTAAATCAGTCAAGAGTCCGAAGTATACTTTCTTTTAAGATTAATGACAAAAGGAGAAATAAAAATGAAAGCACTGAAATTTATTTCTAAATTATTTTTCACATTCTTAGTGGTTGCGTTTATGGTAATGCCGGCTGTTGCATTTGGCGCCACAGGCTCTTTGGTTACTTATCAGGTTAATGGTCAACCTTATGAGGGATATTACATTACTCCTTCCAACCAAGCGCCTTTAGTGTTGCTGATTCATGACTGGGATGGACTGACAGGTTATGAGATCAAGCGAGCCAATATGCTCGCTGAATTGGGCTATGCTGTTTTTGCTGCGGATCTATTTGGTGCTGGAGTTCGACCCACTGAGTTGACAGACAAACGGCAGCATACTGGAGAACTCTATAAAAACAGAAAGAAAATGCGGGCATTGATGAAAGGGGCCTTGGATACGGCGAAAGAAAGAGGCGCCAAGACCGAGAACGCCGTCGCTGTAGGTTATTGTTTCGGCGGCGCGGCAGTACTTGAATGGGCACGATCAGAGGCAGATCTTAAAGGTTTTGCTACTTTTCATGGTGGCCTAAAGACACCAGAAGGACAAAATTATGCCAAGACTCGGGGGGAAATTTTGATTATGCATGGTTCAGCGGATTCGAACATTACCATGGACCAGTTCGCTGGTTTGGCTAAAGAACTGGAATCGGCCGGCATTGCACACGAAATGATAACCTACGGTGGTGCAAAACATGCTTTTACCGTTTTTGGTGGAAACCGTTATCAAAAAGATGCGAACAAAAAATCCTGGAAGCGTTTTCAGGAATTCCTTTCGGATAAACTGAAAAATTGAAATTAAAAATTTGCGAGGTTTGCGAACGAAATCACAATTCCAAAAGTTTTAATTTCTGCTATCAAACACACGAATTATGTCCAAAAGAATCGTGTGATATCGTTTTTTCAATAAGGGCAAATCCGTTCCACTGGGTTTGCCTTTTTGCTTTTTTTCGAATTTTAGGATATATGTAATCAGTGTAAATTGGGTTCGGATTGTTGTTTTGTTATTACAAGATTGAGCATAAAAAAATTACTGGCATCTTGTAAGTTTTATATTTTTTGAGAGTGAATTGTAAAAGGAGGTAAGAAAAATGGGAAGCGAACAAGAAGAATATGCGTGTGCTCACTGTGGCTATACTGCTGATGGGAAATTCAAAGGAGATATCTGCCCCGAATGCAACCAAACTTACTGGAAATGTTCCAAATGCGGATTCCTCATCACTGCTTCAATGCCGCCAGACACATGCTCACAATGCAATGAGAAGTGCGATTTTCTGAATGTTACTTGTTATACCCCTGAATGTGGAGGACCCGGTCATATTGATCCAAGGTTATAGGTATCAGTCGATGATCTATTGTATGATTTACGTATTGGGTATGCTTTCATCAATTTAAAGGGAAAACAGTTATGGAAAATATTTTAATTAATCAATCGGTAGCTATACTATGCGATGGCAACAATATTGAACGGAGTATCCATAAACTCTCAAAAACAAAAAACGCAATGATCAATTTTGATATGTTGATCCCGAAATTGCTAAATGATAGAGGATTAAACAGGTTGCTTTATTTTAGGGAAGGCAAGTCCATATCTTCGAAATTCGCTGATAGATTACATGAAAACTATTATGGCTCTGTTATTCCGTGTCATAAATCTGCCGACATTCCACTTTCTATCAAAGCAACGCAACTCGCTTCGAAGGTTGACACTATTATCATTATGTCAGGGGATTCGGATTTTGTAGATTTGGTTATACATCTGAAAGGGGAAGGTGTAAGGGTAGAAATTGCTGCGGTAAAAAAAACAGCTGCCAAGATATTAATTGATGAAGCAGATTATTTTCATGAAATAACCAAAGAAGATTGGTTTGTATATAAAACACCAAGAAAAACAAAGGTAGGAAAAAGATAAGGAGTTTATAACCACGCCCTTCACCAGACTGGCAAGGTGGTGTCATATAGGAAACATTCCTTTTTTTGTTGCTAATTGTTACCAAACGAAGCGTTTCCTCGGTCCTGCGATAAACGATCTGTCTGCTATTTCTGGTGAGTTACCACCTTTATAATCTCACACACCAGTAGGTTTAATAAGATTCCATCTTCAAATTTAATTACTACCGTTTGTGTTTCGAACTGATTTGGTGAAATGAATTTTAAGCTTATGGTGAACATTTTTGACCCAAACAATCAATAATAAATAGGAGGAAGCATGCATCCCGACCCAACATTCCTATTAGAGAATGCCGGAATCACCTTACCGCTTATCGGGTTTTATGACACGCCCGATCCGTCCGCTTTTGAACCAATGGTTAGTCCAGTTGAAGGCCGTTGGGCCTGTTCGTATATGTTCTACAAGAGCTGGCTCAGGGGCAAAACCTTACACCTCACCAAGGAAAATCATGGCTGTGGCGGGGCGGGCACATACCTTTTTAGTGTCAAAACACGCTCGCGGCAGGAATACATCGACTTTCTGTATGGTGAGGAAGGACTGAAGGTGTCCGGCGAGCTGATGGGTCAGTGGATTGATCAGACTCCGACCTACAAGCCCGAGCACCCAAACATCCTGATTGGTCCTCTAAAGGACGATCAATACGAACATCTTAAGACTGTGACCTTCTTCATCAACCCTGATCAGCTGAGCCTATTTGTAGTCGGCGCGTACTACCACCAAGGACTGCCGAGCCCGAAACTCATAAAAGTTCCCTTTACCGCTGGCTGTGGTCTCCTCGCTCCCCTTTTTGATGATTTAGAGAGCCCTAATGCAGTAATAGGTGCAACGGATATCGCCATGCGCAAGTTTTTACCGCCTGATATCATTGCTTTCACCGTCACCAAGCCCATGTACCAACAACTCTGCGCACTCGATGAAACCAGTTTTCTTGTTAAACCATTCTGGCAGGATTTAAAGAAGGCGAGAGGGAAATAACAAATTGTAGTAAATTAATCTCAAAAATGAAACTTTTCTTGATAATATTGCTGTGTTTACTGGTGGCCACTGTGTTTGCTGTTGTGCAGTTTATCTTCAACCCACTAGGGCTCGGTCCAGAACCAGATACCGTGTTGCCAGACGAATTTTTCATTGAACCTGGAAAAGATGTTGTGAGACTCAAACTTCTGGTGGGCGGAAAGGCAGCATTCGATGAAATATTGCGGGCCATCGATGCGGCCCAATCATCGGTCCATGTCCAAACATATATTTGGAAAGATGACGATATAGGACGGCAGGTTGTAACAAAACTAAAAATGGCGGCGAACCGTGGCGTGAAAGTTACTGTCCGCAAAGATGCACTTGGAACGGCTTTTGAGCTAGTGGATATGCTAAAAGGGAGACCGAGCCCTGTATTTACGAAATCTGGGTTGAGAGATTACAAAAATATCGATGTAAACGTTGATGTTTTTGCTGATACGGATCATAGCAAGTATTTTATCGTGGATCATAAGGTGGTCATTTTCGGTGGAATGAACATTGCCGATGAATACCACACGCAATGGCATGACTATATGGCCATGATCCGAAGTGAACGATGGACGACGGCTTTTGAAGACAAGGTATTAAAGGGTTCACCCTGGCCGGATCCGGCACCATTCGTGATCACTTTAAACGATAGAAACACCACCGAGATTCGTACTGCACTCATCGAAATGATCAACAACGCTAAGGAAAGTGTAATCATAGAACACGCATACTTTTCGGATGACAAAGTTGTCGAGGCTGTAAAACTGGTCGCTGGAAGGGGTATTCAGGTTAATATCATATTACCGAAGAGACCTGACACACATCATTACGCCAATATGGTTACGATCAATAAATTGATTCAGTCAGAGGAAAAGACAGCGCCTAAGTTGTTCCTCTATCCTCAAATGATGCACGCCAAAGTGGTCTTAACGGATGGTGTCATCGCCGCTGTAGGTTCCGCCAACCTTACCCCGCGGAGTATGATAACCAGTCGAGAAGTCACTATGTTCGTCCATGGTCTGCCTGACGACCCCTTTATCAAGAGATTGCGCGAACGGCTTGAAGCTGATATGGCCGAAAGTGAGGAAATCATGACCCCCTTCAAGCTTGGTGTTTCTGGAAAAATTAAAGCGCTTTTTGGCAAGTACCTCTGGTAATTCTGAGTAATCTGATAAACAAGTGGTTAAATATGAATACTATTGTGGTAGTGGAACAGAAATATTTACCTTAAAATACCAAATTGGCAAAACAATTGAACGTATTAAGGACCTTAAAGAGATGTTTGGTTTAAATTGAAAACATTAGAGCGATGATTGACAAAACAAAGATTATTGACACTATCTGCGAAAGGCTAGAAAAGCTTCCGATAGGGCACTATATAGACCTAAAGACTTACAAGCGCAATAGAACCGTCATCATCGTTAAAATAGATGAAAAGAAACTTTTGGTTATTGAAGACGGTTATTTTAAGGATAGGTTTTTGATAAAGTCTGACAAGCTGAAAAAGTTGCTCAAAACCCTTTTAAAGAAAGAATTCCCGAGAAGTAAAAAAATTAGGCTTTATGTTATGGAAAAATTCGTGGATGAAATAGCTTTGAACACAAAAAGAAAAATTCTTTAGATTCCTTATTTGTCAACAGACAATCATTGGTTGACTACCATCTAATTTGATATCTGCAATAAGATCTGCTTTTGTATACTGGCAATATATTCCAAGAAAGGGACAGGGTATAATTTTTGTGATACGGTATTATCGTATCACAATATCGAGTGGACCCAAATACTTGCAAGATATCCCCA
>PVMK01128671.1_pt1 | contig 33740 bp, 37 predicted proteins | sample 1853481 | NCBI WGS metagenome assembly PVMK01 (sample SAMN08533507, study PRJNA380276) | Marine sediment metagenome, whole genome shotgun sequencing project.
ATATCCTCCCTCAACACGGCACCTTTGGCACCTGAAGTCACGAGTTTGCTGTAACGATAGAGATAGCCTTCCTTGATCCTGGGCTCTGGGGGCTGCCACCGCTGCCGCCGTTCTTCTAGTTCCTCATCAGAAACTTTCAGCGTCAAGCGCTTGGCGGGGATGTCGATTGCAATCCGATCCCCTTCCTCCACCAGGCCGATGGGGCCGCCATCAGCTGCCTCTGGAGAAATGTGGCCGATTGCTGCCCCCTTGGTGCCGCCACTGAAGCGGCCATCTGTAATCAGGGCCACCTCCTTGTCTAACCCCATGCCCGCAATGGCGGAAGTTGGGGTCAACATCTCTCGCATACCAGGTCCACCTTTGGGACCTTCGTAGCGAACCACCACCACATCGCCCTTACGGATCTGCTGGCTCATTATTGCATCCACCGCGGCTTCTTCGGAGTCAAATACCCGGGCGCTTCCTTCATTTACAGCCATTTCCGGGGCCACTGCCGACTGTTTCACCACCGCCCCCTCTGGCGCCAAGTTGCCGAACAAGATAGCAATTCCTCCCACATCGTGGTAGGCATCTCCCAGAGTACGGATCACTTGGGGATCCCTCACTTGTATCCCCTGGAAATTTTCGCCCACTGTCTTGCCGGTAACGCTTAGAGGGCTACGGTGAATCAGGTCGGCCTCATCCAACCTGGCCAGCACCGCCTGAACCCCCCCAGCGGCATCGAGATCTTCCAGTCGGTGCGGACCAGCCGGGCTCAGACTGCACAGGTGGGGAATGCGGGCGCTCACCTGATTGAACAGCTCAAGGCTAAGATCTATTCGAGCCTCCTTGGCGATGGCCGGAACATGCAGTACCGTGTTGGTAGAGCAGCCCAGAGCCATATCTATGGCGATGGCGTTTTCAAAGGCTTCTTGAGTAGCAATCTGGCGCGGCGTTAGGTTGCCAGCGATCAATTCCATAATCTGCATACCCGCCTTCTTGGCCAATCGGTAACGGGCTGCCGCCACCGCCGGAATGGTACCATTGCCCGGGAGGCCGAGGCCCAGCGCCTCGGTGAGACAATTCATGGAATTGGCAGTGAACATCCCGGCGCACGAACCACATCCGGGGCAAGCGCAATCTTCAATCTCAGTCAACTGTTCTTCAGTCATCTTCTCTGATTTTACTGCGCCTACACCCTCGAAAACAGTAATCAAATCTATGGCTTTATTAGCCAGTCTGCCGGCGAGCATGGGGCCACCACTCACCACCAGCGCAGGGATATCGAGCCTGAGCAAGGCCATCAGCATCCCCGGCACCACTTTGTCGCAGTTGGGGATGGCCACAATGCCATCGAAGGGATGGGCCCGGGCCATTATCTCCACCGAGTCAGCAATGAGCTCACGGCTGCAAAGTGAGTATTTCATGCCCTCGTGGTTCATGGCAATGCCATCACAAACGCCAATGGTGCTGAACTCGATGGGTGTACCGCCAGCCATACGGACGCCAGCCTTCACAGCCTCAGCTATGCGATCCAGATGAATGTGGCCGGGAATAATCTCATTAGCTGAGTTTGCGATTCCCACCATTGGCTGGGCGATCTCTTCATCAGTGAAACCCATGGACTTGAACAATGACCGGTGAGGAGCCTTCTCTACTCCCTTTTTCATTATATCGCTACGCATGGTATTCCCCTTTTGAGGTACGATGAAAGTACTATATTGGGCAGTCTAAATGAGCGGCAGGTAGTCACTCCGTGGTCTTTTTGGCACTTAGTAACTCTAGAATAAAACCCCCCGATTATCAAGGATAAAAATAACACTTGACAGTGTTCATTGCTAGCTATAGCTTACCTGCAAAAGGTAGCTGACCTCTTCATCCTCACGACCAGGAAGGGCAAAATGGATGATTATACGGCCGTCTATCCCATTGGCATCATTGCGGAGCTATTAAACATCCACCCCCGTACCCTGAGAATTTACGAACGCGAGGGTTTGATCAAGCCAGCGCGCCGCAGCGGGAAACGATTCTTTTCCAACAATGACTTGAAGTGGCTCAAGTGCCTGCGCAAGCTCATCCACGAGGACGGCCTCAATATTGCCGGCATCAAGAAACTCTTGACCCTTGCCACCTGCTGGGAAATTCGTCAATGCTCCGAGGATGAGCGCAAAAACTGCCCGGCGGTGCTTGACTTTCCTGTTCCATGTTGGGAGCTAAAGCCAAAATCCTGTCTCAGCAAAGAGCTTGAGTGTCCCAACTGTGAGGTTTACTTGAAGAAGAAGCAGCAACTCATGCTCGACAGCTGCTGTGAGGACACGCCCTCCTGAAAAAACCTGGTGGCTTCGCTCTGGCTAATCAGCGAAAAAATTGGAATCATGGATAGATGTGGTACACTGGTTGAAAACACGTGACCAGCAGGAAGTTTTCACCTTCACTTGACGCAGCCTCTTGGAATTTCTATAATTCGAGCAGCTGCGGGAACCGACCAAGGAAAAACCTAAAGCTCAGAGCACATGTTCCATTGAAACTCGTGAAAGGTTGAGTGATAGTGGCAGTTATCACTCAACCTTTGATATCTCTCACTGAAGCAATGAACCTCCAAGAGTTGTGGACTTTCGGTTGGGGTTGTCATGTACACTGTGGGCATCGACATTGGTTCTGTGAGCATCAATTGTGTGGTCGTAGACAAGGATGGAGATCTTACCTACGAAGCTCCCTACCAACGCCATTTCGGCAGATTCGTGGCCGAAACCCTCAAGACACTCCAGTCGATATACCAACGCTTTGGCGAGGAGCACATACAGAGTGCCGCCTTCACCGGCAATCAGGCGAAGATCATTGCTTCCCGACTCGGGGCACTTTATGAGTATGAATCCATTACTCAGGTACTTGGTGTGCTCTATGTGGTTCCAGACGCTTCTGCCATTCTTAGTATGGGGGGGCAAGACGCGGGTCTATTCATACTCAATCACAAGGACGGTCAGTGGTACCTCCAGTCTTTCGCCATGAACGGGCCGTGTGCTGCCGGGACCGGTTCCTTTATTGACCAGCAAGCAGAAAGACTATCTTCATCTCTTTACAACGAAGATGCCTCCTTCTGCCAAGAGCACATCTCCCAGATTCTTGCCAGCTTCATAGATCGGGGAAAAGATAGTACCGGTGCCGCTCCGGTGGCCTGTCGCTGCACTGTCTTTACCAAGTCGGATATGATCCACCTGCAAAACAAAGGAGAACCTTTAGCAAACATCATTGCAGGCTTGCATCAGGGGAATGCTGCCAACTACATCAGCACTATTGTTGCCAACCAAAAGGTGGAAGGCCATGCTGTTTTCGTAGGCGGCGTCGCCAGCAATGAACTACAGGTCGAGGCCTTTCGCCGCTACTTCCCACAGTTGACTGTACCCCCGCACCACACCTCCCTGGGGGCACTCGGAGCAGCACTGTTCGCTCGTAGCCAAGAACAACAGGGCAAGCCCGATCTAACGGCCCTGAAAACCATGGTGGATGAAGGGGCCAGTGATTTTCCCAAAGCCCCTCCCCTCCGTCTCCGCAAAACCACATTCACTGACAACGTCGTTATTCCGAAACGAAAGGTGTCACCCAGTGCTAAGCTTCACGTTTTCCTGGGGGTTGACATCGGCTCCACTACTACCAAGACCGTCCTCATGGATGCGAACAAGAACATTATCCACAAGCAGTACGTTCAAACCCAGGGTAAACCCATCGAAGTGGCCCAGAAACTCCTGGAAGGAATACGTGAGGAATTTGGCGACGGTCTTGAGTTTCTTGGAACCGCTACTACGGGATCGGGACGACATGTGGTGGGAGATTTTATCAAGGCTGATCTTATTATTGACGAGATTACAACCCATGCCCGGGCAGCGGTTCACTGGGACCCGGATCTGGACACGGTTTTTGAGATAGGCGGCCAGGACTCCAAATACATCTGGATTGAGCAAGGCAATCCCATGGACTTCGATATGAACAAAGTATGTGCCGCCGGAACCGGAAGTTTCCTCCACGAGCTGGCCAACAAACTAAAAATCAACATCGTCAGAGAGTTTCAGGACATTGCCCTGTCTTCCGACAGCCCGATCAATTTGGCCGAACGCTGCACCGTGTTCATGGAATCTGACTTGGTCTCTTACGCTCAGAAAGGCGCCCGCTTGCAGGATCTGATCGCCGGACTTTGCTACGCCATCGTCCACAACTACCTCAACCGCGTGGTGGGAAAGCGGCGGATCGGCAAGAGAGTCATGTTTCTCGGCGGCCCGTCGCTGAACAAGGGAATTGTTGCCGCCTTTGAGAATGTTCTTGACCAAGAAATAATCGTGCCAGAGCATCGAGAGGTTCTCGGAGCCCACGGCGCTGCTTTAAGCATCATGGAAAAGAGAGTGAGCTCGGAATTTGTCAGGTCGGACTTCCCTGGCCTAGATACTCTGATTCAAGCAATAATCTCCAATAAAGAAAAGATCTGTCGCGCTGATAAGAACTGCCACAACGAGTGCAAACTCAAAATATACGACTTTGGTGGTCGCAAGAGTATCTGGGGAGGAGACTGCGGCCGATATGAAATGAGGGGGGGTAGGAAGGAGAAGGAAGAGGACTGGTTCAAGAAACGCGAACTCCTCTTGCTGAATTACCTCAAAAGCAATTCCGTGGACCTGGCAGAACTCCGCTCGCAGAGCTTAGCAGCCAACCAAGTCCAGGAGTCTTTTGACGGCAAGCCTACTATAGGTATTCCCCGGGCCCTCCACATGTTGCAGCATAGCATTCTCTGGTCCCATTTTTGGACGAAGCTGGGCTTTGCCGTTGTTCTTTCTCCCAAGACCGATCAGGAAATTTCCATGGCCGGCATTGAGTCCATGACCTCGGAGACCTGTTACCCCATTAAGGTATTCCAAGGTCACGTCAAAACCCTCATGGGGCAGACCCGCTACCTTTTCCTTCCTACCACCATTAACCTGACTACACCTCAATCCGAGGAAGCCGGCTTCTTCTGTCCGTTTGTGCAAGGAAGTCAGTATATGGCTAGTGCGGCCCTGAATATCTCTCCTTCCAGCCTCATTTCTCCGACCGTTTACCTGAAAGAGCCGGTGGAGCGAATAGTCCTGGATCTTCACCGTAGCCTCGGGGAGAGGTTTGGCTTGAGCCAGCGTCAAATTGATCGCGCCTATCGCGAAGCTTTGGAAGTTCAAATGTCCTTCCAGCGCGATCTCGTCCAGCAGAGTCGCACCTTTCTTCACTCACTGCAACCGAACGATCTTTGGGTCGCAGTGAGTGGTCGCCCTTACAACCTTCACGATGAAAGGTTGAGCCTCCGGTTGGGGCAGAATTTGGCCAAGCTGGGTATCAAGGCCATCCCCCAGGATTTTCTGGACACTGCGAGTATCGATCTCAGCGATTTTCCCAATATGTTCTGGGGCCTGGGAGCTCAGATTCTCCGAACGGCCAAACTAGTAAAAGCACATTCCGGCTGTTATGGTATACACCTCACCAATTTCAGTTGTGGCCCCGATTCCTTCATTGAACACTTTTATCGCCACGTCATGGGAGAAAAGCCCTATCTTATTCTAGAGCTGGACGAACACAGTGCGGTGGCAGGAGTGGTAACCAGGTTGGAAGCATTCAAGAACGTAATCCAGAATGAGCACAACCAAACCCTTAGCAACTGGCAGGAAATAAAGTGTCGCGCTTCTTAGGTCAGTTGTCGGTGGTCCGTCGTCCGTTGTGTAAAAGGCATAGAGCATAGGGCATGGAGCAGAGAGTTGGAGGTTGGAGGAGCGGCCCTGCGGGCCTCGAGGTTGGAGGCAAAGCGGAATGAAACGGAGAAGGGGAGAAACGGCGAAGAAGGAAGACAGAAGACAGAAAGCAGCAATAAAACTAGGCACCGATGAATGAGGATCGAATGTGAAGAATATAGGAGGCAGAGTTCGGAATCCAGGAGAAGCAACTGAGCGATTCTGGAATGCTGGAATGAATCTTCCGTTCTTTTATTCTGTCTCCTGACTCCTGGCTCCTTGAGTTTTTACGATCTCAACGGTTTCAACGATCTTAACGGCTTCAACAACTGACAACGGACTACTGACTCGGAAAGTGAGTCATGACCGCATTTGAATCACTGAAAGCTAAGGTTGGTAAATTCAGTCTGGCCAACAAGAAACTGCTCGTGCCGGAAATGGGTCGGACCGTGAGTCATCTCGTTGGTGCCACCATGAGAAGCTTCGGTGTCGATGCGCAGGTTATGGAGACCTACAAGGGGCTGCAACTTGGTAAACAGTACACTTCAGGCAAAGAATGCTTTCCTTGCCAGGTTACTCTAGGAGATGTTCTTTACCATCTAGAGCGCGAAAAAGAGAGGCTGGGAGAGGCTTTTAGAGCTGAGAACTATCTCTATTTCATGGCGGAATCCGGCGGCCCATGCCGATTCGGCATGTACAACAAGTTGCACCGCATCGTCATGGATTCGATGGACGGCTTTAGCAAGACTCGCATCACCTCCATCACCGCTGAAGATTCCTATTCTCTCGGAGGATTAATGGGGCCGGAGGTGCGAACACACTTCCGGAGAAGTGCATACGTAGGCCTTGTCATCGGCGACGTTCTCGATCGTATGCTTTGGCGCACTCGCCCATATGAACAAGAGGCAGGAATAGCAGAGGGCTATCTTGAAAAAGCCCTTTCCGTCATGTGCCAGGAAATGGAAACCCACGGTCGCAAGAAGAGATTCCACCGCATCTTGAGCACTCTGGAGCAGGTAGTCAAGAAAGCCAGAAATCTCATAGATCCGAGCATCCCGCCCAAACCGCTCATCGGCATGGTCGGCGAAATTTACTTGCGCAGCCACCGGCAATCAAACCAGGATCTTATCAAACTCCTGGAGAGCCACGGCGGGGAGGTGGTCAACGCCTCTATTGCCGAGTGGATAAACTATGTCTCTTATGAGAATATGCTCAAGGCAAAAAGAGAGGTCGTTTTTGCCCTCAAGGAACGTGACCTCAAGAGTCTTCGGCGCCATTTTCGAAATTGGCTGAAAAACCGCACTGAACTAGCCTACCAGTATTTCCGTATGGATCAGATTTACCGCAGGGTGAGAAAACATCTCCCTATCCACGAAGATCACCGGATCAGTACTTTAGAAAGGCAGCTTGACAATGATCGCCTTTTTTCCTTCAAAATTGGCACTGAAGCGGGCCTGAGCATCGGTGGCGCCCTGGAATACTGCCTGCATGGTTATGATGGAATCGTCAATGTATTTCCTTTCACCTGTATGCCCAGTACCATGTGTTCAGCCATTCTGAAACCTATCCTGGACCGAATGAATGTCCCCTACATTGATGCCGCCTATGACGGCACCTACCAGCCCAACCTCGAGGCAATCATCCGCACTTTTATGTATCAGGCTACGCAGCATCAGCAAAATCGGTTATCGCAAAGCGCATAGCGCGCCGTCCGTTGTTAAAGTAGTTCAAATCGCAAAAGCCCAAGTAGTCAGTAGCCAGTAGGAAAGGACACTTTTTATGTTTTTTTCCTCCTGAATTCTGACTCCTGACTCCTTCTTCAATTCTGCCTGCTGCCCGCTGCCAACTGCCAGCTGAATCTCCATGCCCTTTACACAACTGACCACGGACAACGGACCACACACTAATTCTGTGCTTTAAATCTCTTGCATTCCCCCCACCCCTGGTTTATCTTATCCCCCACTTCAACCCTTCACAGATCTGTGAAGGAAAATTGATAGTAATTTGCGCTAAGGAGGTGGGCATAAGGAAAGCATGAGCCGACAAATGCTAATTAATGCCGAGGAGCCGGAGGAATATCGCCTGGCCATTGTCTCGGGTAAGAAGCTGGAAGAGTTCTACGTTGAGACTACCACCCGCGAAAACACGCGGGGCAATATCTACAAAGGAGTGGTGGTCAATATTCAGCCTAGCCTCCAGGCCGCCTTCGTTGACTTCGGTACCGATAAAAACGGCTTTCTCCAGCTGCCGGAGATTCACTCTGAATACTACCAACATGAACCGCCCGAAGAGGGAAAGCGCGTTCGTATTCAAGACGCCCTACGGCCTGGCCAGGAACTCATGGTTCAAGTGGTAAAAGAAGCAACTCCTACCAAGGGCGCTTTCCTGACCACCTATGTCTCTTTGCCGGGCCGCTACCTCGTACTGATGCCTGGGAGCAAACACGGCGGCATTTCCCGGCAAATTGAAGACGAACCGCAGCGGCAGCGGTTGCGGCAGATCATCTCCGAACTGTCCGTGCCCGATGGCATCCACCTCATCGTTCGTACTGCGGGCGAGAATAGAACGAAGCGTGACCTGTCTCGTGATTTCCGCTATCTGCTCCGGCTGTGGAAGAATATCAAGGCCACTGCCCAAAAAATGAAGGCTCCAACCTTGCTCTATCAGGAAAGAGACCTCACAATCCGTGCTATCAGGGATTATTTCACCGCCAACGTCAAAAAAATCCGGGTTGACAACAAAGAGGTTTACAAGCGGGTCAAGGATTTTATGGCTGTGGTCTCACCTCGCCATCGCTGGCTGGTCAAGCTCTACAAGGAAAAGCGACCCATTTTCGCCGAATATGAACTTGAGAACCAGATTGAGACCATCTATAGCAACAGGGTTCGCTTGAAATCAGGAGGGGTCCTGGTAATCGATACTACTGAGGCTCTGGTGGCCGTGGATGTGAACTCGGGCAGGTCCAGCCGCGAGAAGAAACTTTGGGAAACCGCCTTCAAAACCAACATGGAGGCGGCGGTCGAAGTTCCGCGACAACTGCGCCTCCGCGATCTAGGCGGGTTGGTGGTCATTGATTTCATTGACATGAAGGACCGCAAGCATATTCGCCAGGTGGAAATAGCTCTACGGGAGGAGTTCAAGAAAGACAGGGCCAAAACAGAGATGGGGCGCATTAGCAAGTTCGGCCTGATGGAGGTCTCGCGTCAGAGGCTGCGTCCTTCTGTGCAGTCCAGTTCGTATGGGTCTTGCCTCCGCTGCAGCGGAACCGGTGTGGTTCGATCCACTGAAGCCACCGCCCTGACCTATCTGCGAAAAATTTGGTTGGAACTCAGCCGCGGCAAAGCCAATCAGGTGCACGGCTACTTTGCCAAGGAGGTAGCTGACTATCTCTTGAACAAGAAACGAGCCGAACTTCTAAAACTGGAGAACCAATACGCTGCAAACATTCAAGTTGAGGGGCGCGAAGACATCACACCCGGTGAAGGTCAGCTGAAATTTTCCCAAATTGATGCAGGTGATTAAAAAAATAAAGAATCCGGGCCGGAGGGCCCAGCTCGGGACTTCCCCCTAGCGCAGTCTGCTAGAGTGACTAAAAATTCCAAATCACAAATATCAAACAAATAACAATGACCAAAATTCAAAATTCAAAACCTGTTTTGGTCATTGAGTATTGGAATTTGAGATTTGTTTGTAATTTGGTGCTTGGAGCTTGGGATTTCATAAACTCCGTTACTCCAAAACAGCTTGCAAACTCTACCAGCAAGGCCATTGGACTCTGACTTGGCCCAGGGACAAGTTTTTCTTTGACTAAATAACTTTAAACAATGACCATTCTCTTCACCGTTGCCACCACCTCATCAGGGTCATCCACTAACTGGATCAGGTCCAGATCCTCCAGCGATATTTTTCCTGTCTCCAACAACCGATCGCGTATCCAACTTATCAAACCTGTCCAATAATCATTCCCTACCAGGATTACCGGAAATGGCTTGATGCGGTCTGTCTGAATGAGGGTGAGCGCCTCGAACAATTCATCCAGGGTTCCAAAACCACCGGGGAGCACCACATAGGCCTGAGCGTATTTGATGAATAACACTTTGCGGACAAAAAAATATCTGAAATCCAACCTGACGTTAGCATAGGTATTCGGCTGTTGCTCCATGGGGAGCTGGATATTTAATCCTACAGACATAGCGCCCCCTTCGGCCGCCCCCCGGTTGGCTGCCTCCATCAGGCCGGGACCACCACCGGTAATCACGTGAAATCCATCTTCCGCAAAAAGACGGGCAATGGTTCTTGCTTTTTCGTATAAAGGATCTTCAGGCCCAACTCGGGAAGAACCAAAAATGGACACAGCCGGATAGATCTCTGCCATGGTCTCGAAGCCATCGACAAATTCGGCCATGATCCGAAAAAGCCGCCAGCTTTCTTTCATGGTAAAATCATCGATGGGATACGACCGTTCAGTCATCTCTTTCTCCCTTTCGAGGTGGATAATAGAGAATGCCTCTATCGCCATGGGGTGTGCAAAAAGGTGAAGCCATTATAAAACCGCTTCAATCTTCGTGCCATTTGTGCTGTTTGCCATCCGAATCTCGGCGTCGAGAATATGAACAGCAGAACCGCAGAACAAGGAACCGCAGAATATCGAAGTGAAAAATATTGCCCTACTGCTTTCAAAAACTTCTGCTGTTCGAAATTCCTTGTTCGACCTGCCCGCCATCGCGAGCCGCTCAGGCGAGGCGGGCGGGTATTCGATATTGTAGATGTTGAATAAAAAAAGCGGGGATAACCCGCCCATAAAAATCGACTCCATTAATTTCTTCGTGGAGACTTGAATTAGCAAAGCCCCTAGACAGAAGAACTAGGCACCTGCTGAAGGTCCTGCAAATATTCGTCCACCAACCGCTCTTGATCTTTTTTGCCGATTTCTTTTTTAATACTTTCCTCCGCTAGCCTCACAGCTTCATTGGTCACTTCTCGCCTTAGTCTAATTTTGGCCTCTCTCATCATCATATCGGCTTCAATCTTGGCTTTCTCCAGCATGTACTCAGCAGTTTGCTCAGCATCAGAGATTATCTTGTCTCGTCGCCTTTCACCCTGTCCGGTGATGGTCTGCTGAAGTCTCTGAATCTCTTCGTCCAACATCTCGAATCGGCTCTCTACCTCTTTAAGCTCACGCTCTGCCTCGATAGAGGCCCCTTCAGCCTCTGCAATCTTTTGCCTGAACATCTCCGTTCGGCCCTGGAAAAAATTTTTCACTGGCTCCCTGACTAGCTTGAACACAAAGAAGGCAAGGATCAGAAAATTGAGTACCTCCCAGACCTTCATCCACGTTTTCTTGAAGCTACTGGTGCCCTTCCGCTCTTCTGCCGCAAGGGCGTTAAGGGCTAGACCTCCTACAAGTGCGAAGACCAGAACGCTCACAAGCAAAAAGCACAGCCTCTTGTTACCTCGAATGATCTTCATGACACCTTTCTTCCCAAAACCTTCTCCGCCACCATTTGTGCCATTTCCTCAGCCTGCCGGCGAAGCTCCTGCCTCAACCTTTTTGTCTCTTCTTGAAGTGCCTGCTTGGTCGAAGCCACCATTTGTGCCGCTTCCTCGAATACCGCCCCTACTTTCTCTTCTTCTCTCTCTTTGAGTTCATTGCTAAGCTGCTGTTGCTCTTCTTGAGCTCTCGCCCTCACCTCTACCAGTTCCTTTTCATAGCTCTCAATTTTGGTTCGAACAGTCTCTTGCAAGGTGCGGGTCTTTTCCTCCCAGGCATCGATCTTCCCATCGCGCTCTTCTATTGCCTGGCTGATTGGTCTGAAAAGGATACGATTCAGAATGAAGACCAGGATAAGGAACTGCACAACCTGAATAACGATGGTAAGATTGATTTCAACCATAGCTCCACCTAGGAAAAATCTGCGCCCTTCAGGCGCTAGATGCTAGTACTAGATACTGGATGGATGTAATACAGTTTGTACCTTAATCTAGCATCAAGGATCTAGAATCCAGTATCCTTCTTAATCTTCAGACTACAAAGATCAGCAGCAATGAAACCACCAGCGCGTAAATACCTGTGGACTCAGTGACTGCCTGTCCTATGAGCATGTTCCGCAGAATTATAGTGGAAGTTTCCGGGTTGCGAGCTATTGCCTCGCAAGCATGCCCCGCTGCCAAACCCAGGCCAAACCCCGGTCCCATTGCTCCCAGACCCATACATAGACCAGCGGAAATGAAGGCCGGAATCTGCATGAAGTGCACGTCACCGAATCCTCGAAATATGAGAAGAAGGGCCACCACCAAACCATATATACCTGTACTCTCGGCAATCGCCTGGCCTATCAACATGGTCCGAAGCAAGGGGTCGGCAGCTCCCGGTTGTCGCCCCATTCCCTCACATGCCTTCATGGCCGCGTAGCCTTCGCCTTTACCCGAGCCAACGGCCCCCAAGCCCATCGATAAACCGGCTCCGAGAAAAGCCGCCAATTTGACCCAAACGGTGAGGTCCATGCAGGTCTCCTAGTCTCCTACACCACGAAGATCAGCAGCAAGGCCACCACCAGCGCGTAAATACCTGTGGACTCTGAAACAGCTTGCCCCACCAGCATGGTCCGGGTCAACAAACCTGCTTCTCTCGGGTTCCTGCCGATGGCCTCGCAAGCTTTGGCAGCGACCATTCCCTCACCAACGCCTGGTCCGAAAGCGCCAATCCCCATGGATATTCCAGCTCCTAACATTGCTGCAGCCCTTACCAAATCTGCACCTGTAATTTCCACTGCCATTATCAAATCCTCCTTTTAGTATGTTGCTTCCATCACCTAATTTGCACTGAGATATATACCAATGTGAGCATCATGAAGACGAAGGCTTGCACCGTGCCCACAAATAAAGCAAAAAAACCATACAGGAAAGGCGGCAGCAGCAGTCCCCAGATAAGATGGGAAACCACGATTATAATAATGCTGCCACCCATGATATTACCGAATAGACGGAAGGAGATGGAAATCACTTTGGCTATTTCTCCCACCACGTTCAGGGGCGCCAGAAAAAACATCGGTTCGAAGTATTCTTTGACGTACCCTTTCAGTCCCTTGACCTTGATGGCCGTTCCATGGGCGATAATAAAGCCCATGAGCCCGAGTCCAAGGGTTGTATTCAGATCCTTGGTGGGCTCTTCAAGGCCCGGAACCATCCCAATCCAATTACACAAAAGCAAGAAGATGAACAGGGTGCAGATAAGAGGAAAATAGCGCTCCTTATAAGCCTCACCCAAAGCATCACGCACCAACTCTTTAAACAAGTCCACTAGAAGCTCGGCGATCATTTGCCACGGTCCCGGGACCATCTTCCTGTCACGGGTGGCAAGCCAAGCAAATAACAGGGTAAGGCCAATGACCACCCAGGTCATTATGACTGTATGATGGTTGACTACCAGCCTCGTATCGCCAAGGTAGAAAACCCATTGACTAACTTTGCCGATCTTATCCATGTTTGCTCGTCAACCCTAGGAGTCTTAACTTGGACTATCTTCCGTCTTCACTGATAAATGCCGGTTACTAATCAAGACATGGTAAAAAATAGCACCTTTTACCGCAAAGATGCCCCCCACCGTGGCAGCGAAGTTGATGGAAGGGAACTTGATAGCGATAACCAGTGGAATGCTAAGCAAGAAAAAACGACCAACAAGGCCGAAATAGGCTCCGGCCCTGCCCTGACGGGTAAATCGGCGCTCCAAGCGCAGCGTCATCAGCTTGAATTCCACCACGCTGAAAATGGTACCCAGCACAATACCTTTGGCTGCTGATTTGAGATTTAAGGCCAGGAAAATACAGGCAGCGGCCAAGGATAACAACAGAGCTTTCTTAAGCAGAGTCTTCTTTAGCGTCGCGTAATCGCTCATGGCCAATGAACTGAAAGACATGTAGGGGCTGAGATCTCACCGCTTTTCTTCTTCAGATTCAGAGTCCCCTAATTCCCTGATCTGCTGATAGACAGTGTAACCACCGCCGCCGATGCCGAGAAGGATAAAAAGTGTTAGAAAAATGCCCCGGGTTCCCAACCACTTGTCAAGATAGAAACCAATGGCAAAACCAAGGCCGATGGAGCCGACCATGGTCAACCCCAATTGCGAAACCATGGTAAGCTGCTCAAGAATCTTGCGCGTTTCTTTGCCCAGCATGGAGTGCAAAGGGTACCTATTTAAGCATTCTCGAAGGTTGTAAAAAGTTTCACTTACAATAGCCAACCCAACATAGGGTAAATCCGTCTAAAAGTCCAGATTTTTTTTAGTAATCGAACGGCAACAATTTCTCCCTTGCTTTTGACAAACTTGCAGGAGGCAAAGGGTCCGAAATTAACCCTAACGTTGCAAACCTGCACCGTGGAAAAACGCGCCAGGGTGCGTCAGATGTGGCCTCGCGCAGTTTCGGGCAGGTCGAAGCGTACTTGACCGTACGTGAGATCCTGGACGAGGCGAGCAAGGGCACAGATGGCGTGCTCTGGCGCGAGTTTAGCGGTTTTGGCCGGTTCAGGTTTACAACGTTAGGGTTAAGACCTTCGAGTAGATCAATCTTCTCTGGTGTATCCCACTCAGGCGCCACTATAAGTGGTAAGAGCATTTCCAAATTAGGTGTCAACTCGGCAATAGCTTCAATTTATAAACAGCAAGCATACATTTTGGGGAAATTCCCGGGGGAGGTTTCCCTTGACATGGTAAGGAACTGCTTCTACAATCAAATGTTTACGAGTTTATTGAATTATCAGAGGCCGTTGGGATTATGTTCGAAAATCTGACTGAAAAATTTGATCGTACTTTTAAACGATTAAAGGGTCAAGGAAAGCTTTCTGAAAAACACCTCAAGGAGGCGCTTCGGGAAGTTAGACTTGCCCTGCTGGAAGCTGACGTGAACTACAAGGTGGCAAGACAATTTGTCACCGACCTTGCCGAACAGGCCGCTGGCGAAGAGGTTAGGCAAAGCCTTACTCCGGGCCAGCAGGTGGTTAAGATTGTTCACGAGGCCCTGACAGAGCTCATGGGTGGTGAGGCTGCGCCCCTGGAACTCACCGGTCGCACCCCTTTCGTGTTCATGTTGGTAGGTCTTCAGGGCTCGGGAAAGACGACTACGGCAGGCAAACTCGCCCTCTATCTCAAGGAGCTTAACCGTAAGCCCTGTCTGGTACCGGCTGACGTGTATCGCCCGGCGGCCATCGATCAACTCCAAACTCTAGGAAAACAGCTCGAGGTGCCGGTGTCTCCTGCTACCACTGAGATGGACCCGGTGGAGATTGCCGTCTCGGCTCTCGGTTATGCGGGACAGCAGGGCTGCGACATCCTCATTGTGGACACTGCCGGCCGTCTTCATATTGATACCGAACTGATGAGTGAGTTGGAGCAGCTCAAATCGAAGCTAAACCCTCGTGAGATACTCCTAGTGGCTGATGCCATGACCGGCCAGGATGCGGTTCAGGTGGCCGAAGCTTTCAACCAAACACTGGAACTCACTGGAATCATTCTCAGCAAGATGGACGGTGACGCCCGCGGCGGCGCTGCTCTTTCCATGCGCACCGTAACCGGAAAACCCATAAAGTTTTGCGGCATCGGAGAAAAACTCGATGCTTTGGAAGCCTTTCACCCGGAGCGCATGGCCTCTCGCATTCTGGGAATGGGGGATGTACTGTCTCTCATAGAAAAAGCTGAGAAAGCCTTCGATGCCGAGCAAGCAGAGAAACTCCAGGAAAAACTCGCCAAGGACTCCTTTACCCTGGAGGATTTTCATGACCAGCTCCAGCAGATTAAGAAGATGGGCTCTCTGGAACAGATCCTGGGGATGTTGCCTGGTATGGGAAAAATGAAGCAACTGCGCCACCTCCAACCCGATGATCGTGAACTAATACGCATCGAGGCCATTATTGATTCCATGACTCTCCAAGAGAGACGCAATCATATGATCATCAATGCCAGTCGCCGCAAACGTATTGCCAAGGGCAGCGGGACTTCGGTGCAGGAAGTGAATAAACTTATAAAAAATTATGCTCAGATGAGAAAAATGTTGCACAAGTTGACTAAGGGTGGTAAAGGCGGTATCCGTTTACCACGAGGAGGTATTCCTCTACCCTTTTGATAAGGCTCGGGAAGAAGTAGGCGGCACATCAACGCTATCGCCCAGCTTCGCTGTAAAGGAGTAAGAAGAGAATATGGCTGCACGAATTAGACTGACCCGCAAAGGAACCAAAAAAAAACCATTTTACCGAATTGTAGTTGCGGATTCTGAAGCGCCGAGAGACGGTAAGTTCCTCGAAATTCTTGGGACGTATAACCCTTTAACTGATCCAGCTGAGGTGCAAATTGATCCAGAGCGGCTTCGGGTTTGGCTCGACCGAGGTGCCCAACCAAGTGACACGGTGCGGAGCTTGATCAAACAGAAAGGGTTGCTCGCTGGATCGGCCTAAGGCCGAGGTCTCCGTTTGCAGGGGGAAGTCTTCGGACTTCCAGAATAGCACCCATCCTACTCCTTTGGCTTAGTGGAGGTCGGCATGTTGAAGGAATTGATAGAGATGATTGCTAAAGCGCTGGTGGATTACCCAGAACAAGTTGAGGTGTCAGAGTTAGAAGGAGAACAGACCTCTGTCATAGAATTGCGGGTGGCCAAAGAGGATCTCGGCAAAGTAATTGGTAAACAAGGGCGCACTGCTCGGGCGATGAGAACAATACTAAGTGCTGCATCCACCAAGATCCGCAAGCGAGCGGTGCTTGAAATTATCGAATAAGAGCCATGATCATCGACCCACCGCTCCCTATCGGCAAAGTGCTCAAAGCCCACGGCTTGAAAGGACACCTGAAGGTTCTCCCTTACGGGGAAACCCTTTCGACTCTCGTTGCCGAGGAAGAGGTCACCGCCTGTCTACCGGATGGCAGCGAGATTTCTTTAACCATCACAGAGGTCCGCCCCCATCAAAAATCATTTCTTCTGCTCAGTCGTGAGATTAGCAGGGTGGAAGATGCGCATCGTTTAGTGGGTGCTAACCTCTGTGTTCCCGAATCGCGGTTGCCTTCTCTGGACTCTGATGAGTTTTACTGGTATCAACTCATAGGACTAGAAGTGGTGAGCACCGATGGCACCAAACTTGGGATTTTAGAGGAGATCATTGAGACCGGGAGTAACGACGTCTATGTAGTGCGCCGAGGAGGCGATGAAATTCTTGTTCCAGCCACACAAGAAGTTGTTCATGAAGTAGATCTCCAGCGGCGGCTGATGACCGTCGATCTTCCCGAGACTTATTTACCGCCTAATGATCATTGACATTTTGACCATATTCCCCGGTATGATGGCAGGGCCTCTCCAGGAAAGCATAATCGGCAAGGCCATAGCCAGAGAACTCATTGAGGTCCGGGTCACCAACATCCGCGATTACGCCAGCGGTCCACATCGTACCACGGATGATCGACCATTTGGCGGCGGCAGCGGTATGGTGATGAAACCAGAACCCCTGGCGGCTGCCATCGCCAGCGTCCGGGCCGCTGATCCTTCTGTGAGGGTAATTCTCCTGAGCCCCCAGGGTAGGATATTCAAGCAGGAAATCGCTTTTGAGCTTAGCCGGCTGCCACACGTATGTTTGGTTTGCGGTCGATATGAGGGAGTTGACGAGAGGATACGCAACCACTACGTCGACGATGAAATTTCCATCGGCGACTACGTTCTCACAGGGGGCGAATTGCCCGCCCTCACCGTGCTCGACGCTGTGGCCAGGCTGGTACCGGGGGTACTCGGCAGTGATGAGTCCATAGCGGAAGAGAGTTTCGTTGGCGGTTTGTTGGAGTACCCGCACTATACCAGGCCGGAAATTTACGAGGGACACCGGGTGCCAGAGATACTTCTCTCTGGAAACCACGCCGCTATTCGTCGCTGGCGACGCCAACAGTCCCTGTTGCGCACGCGGCAAAGGCGGCCGGACCTTTTGAAGGAGGAGATACTGGGCAGCGAGGATAGGAAACTGCTGGCCGAGGCTATCCAAAGGGAAAGAGAGGATTAAGGATCGGAATTGCTGAGATGAATATCCAGGTGGCGTTACTTCACTACCCTGTGTACAACCGTCACCGCCAGGTCATCGTTTCCTCGGTGACGAACCTGGACATTCATGACATCGCCCGCGCTGCTCTGACCTACGGGGTAAGCCGCTTTTACATGGTCACCCCATTGGAAGACCAACTCCAGTTGGTACAAAGGCTTCTGGCCCATTGGCGACAGGGATACGGGGCAGAACGAAATCCTGAAAGAAAGATGGCACTGGAGTTGGTAATCCCAGCCGCTTCCCTGGCTGAAGTGGTCGACACCATGAGAAACGAATGTGGCCAAAGGCCGGAACTACTGATAACCGGAGCCTCTCTGACTGGCGCCACTTTAAACTACTCGGAGGCCAGAGAACTAATCGGCCGAGGGAAGCCTCTTCTCATTTTATTTGGTACGGGATGGGGCCTGGCCGAAGAAGTAGTGGATATGGCAGACCATCGGTTGGCGCCTATTCAAGGTGGTTCCAGGTATAATCACCTGTCTGTACGCTCCGCAGCCACCGCTATTCTCGACCGGTTGTTGGGCTCGCATAACGGCAACGAAACCTCTTGAGGAATACGGAAGACAGTCGATACCGGATACTTGACTATCGATATTTGATACACATATTGCATTAGTACGATTACCCTCTGTGGCTGAGTAGATTAAGGAGATACAATGGACACGTTGCAAGCAATGGATAGAGAACAGATGCGGGCCGATATTCCCCAATTCAAATCTGGTGATACGGTAAAGGTCCACGTGAAGATTAGAGAAGGAGACAAAGAACGGATCCAGGTCTTCCAGGGCGTGGTCATTCGCAAACGCAAGGGAAGGATAAATTCCACCTTCACCGTCCGCAAGATCTCTTATGGGATTGGAGTTGAAAGAATTTTTCCGCTCCACTCACCCATGGTCGATAAAATCGAGGTGGTAAGCCGCGGTCGCGTTCGTCGCTCACGCCTCTACTATTTGCGCAAGTTACGAGGCAAGGCCGCTCGCATCCGCGAACTTCGCCCGCGTTTCTAATGGTAAGCCGTCAGCAGTAAGCGGTAAGCAGTTGAGATGGATGTGCTCATCCGCTTACTGCTCACTGTTCACCCTTTACCAGCCTGAAAGCTGAAAGCTCACGAATATGGCCGGCCGGCCGTCACAAACACCTTTGTTTCCTAAAGATCCCAGGGATCCCTGGTACTTCGAGCGCAGAGTATGGGACCGGAGTTTTCGCCGAATCGCCGGGGTAGACGAAGCGGGCCGGGGCCCGCTTGCTGGGCCGGTTGTGGCGGCGGCGGTGGTGTTACCCTATGGCATAGACCTCCCTGATGTTCGTGACTCCAAACAGCTCAATCCCTCTCAACGCCAGGGATGCAATGACGGAATCCGCGCAGTGGCTACCGCTATCGGTATCGGGGAGGTGAGTGCTGCGGAGATTGACCGCACCAATATCCTGGCAGCAACTTTGGAGGCCATGCGTCTGTCTGTAGCACAGATAGATCCCCTTCCCGACTTTGTAATAGTGGACGGCCCCTGGGAAATGCCCATCCAACTACCACAGCAACCTCTCAAACGTGGAGATCAGTTAAGTATCTCGGTGGCAGCCGCATCCATTGTCGCCAAGGTGCACAGGGATACGATCATGGTTGCTCATCATGAGAGTTACCCTCATTACAACTTCGCCCGCAATAAGGGCTACGGCACGAAGGAGCACCGCGCCGCCTTGGTTCGTTATGGGTCCTGTCCACTTCACCGGCAAACATTCCGTGGTGTGCCCTCTACCGGCTCGAGTCCAAGTACTGACTGACTGATCCCTTACTGGGCAGCGAGACAACCTAAAATCACTCATTATGGGTCAAGACGGCAAGCAAAGCAGGCGTGGTTCCAAAACCCATCTGGTTCAGGGGCACGAAGGTGAGCAACTTGCAGTCCGCCACTTGAAGCGATTAGGGTACCGCATTGTCTGTCGTAATTATCGCTGTCCTCTCGGTGAGATTGACATCATCGCCCGCCACCGGGGCGTTTTAGTCTTCGTGGAGGTAAAGTCTCGGAGAAGTGGGGCTTTTGGTTCGCCTAAGTGGGCGATCACCCCTGCCAAACAACGCAAACTCAGCCAAGTTGCTTGGCATTACCTCCAGAAATGCGACCTTACCGAGACCAATGCTAGATTCGATGTGGTAACCGTCAGCGGTAGAAAGGGTGCACCCCTTTTGGAGGTAATAGAGAATGCTTTCGAGTCAACATACTAGAGCTGTCAGCACTCAGCTATCCGCTGTCAGCTTATAGTTCTGGGCAGGTCGCATAGACTGAGAGCAATGTGGCGCAGGGCGTAAGGCATAAGGCACGAGGGATACTACACCATGCATTCGAAGATAGGTGTTCTCTACATAGTGGCAACACCCATCGGCAACCTGGAGGATATTACTCTTAGGGCTCTAAGAATTTTGCATGAGGTTGATCTAATCGCCGCGGAGGACACGCGCCACACCCGAAAACTATTAAGCGCTCACGACATTCATCGGCCTCTGATCAGCTACCACGAACACAACAAGCGTACCCAGGGCCCCCGCTTAATACGCGAACTAATGACCGGAAAGTCGGTGGCTTTGGTTACCGATGCCGGCACTCCGGGCATATCTGACCCAGGGATTGACTTGGTCAGTCTAGCGGTGTCCCAGGATATTCAGGTGAGCCCCATTCCCGGACCCTCCGCGGTTACTACGGCCCTGACTGTTGCCGGGCTTCCCATACAACCGTTTCTATTTTTGGGCTTCCCTCCCAATCGTCCTGCTGCCCGCCGCACATTTTTCACCAGATATGCTCAGGCTGAGGAGACTCTGATTCTATTTGAATCACCCAGAAGACTTGGCGGTTGTCTTAAAGACATGAGGAAAATCTGGGGCAATAGGAGAGTGGCCGTAACTCGGGAGTTGACCAAAATCCACGAGGAGATTTTTAGGGGAAGCCTGGAAGAGGCCATGGAGCGTTGGCCGGGAGAAACCCGCGGGGAGGTTACCCTGTTAGTGGCTGGAGCTGAAAAACGCAAGCCACACCTGGACGACTCCCTCATTGAACAGCTGCGCGCTTGCCTCACATCTGGTCGCCGTCCTCTCAAAGAAATAGCAGCAGAAGTGGCCCAAGAGCAGGGTATTAGTAAACGACTCGTCTATCAGGAAGCGATCAAGATCAAACGGGAGCTATCTGGTGGGTAGCTCTCGTGGTCAGTCGTCCATTGTCCGTTGTCGGTTGCACAAATCGTTCAAGTCGTCAAATCAGCTCACAGCTGAAAGCTCATAGCTCACAGGAATTTAGCCATTAGAGAATTAGTTGATTCGTTGAAAACGATCAAATATCAAGATCGCGGCTAGAAGCCGCTCCCACAGATCAGTGATACAGCTCTTCTCTGTATTCTATCTCCTGTCTCCTGGATTCTGACTTCTGGCTCCTTGCGCTATGCGAGGAAATATTGACTTGGCCATGTCCATGTGCTAAGAAGGCATTGCCGCAACGCGGATGGCAGTTTAACTATAGATTTCTCAGGTACAGGTTTTGCTCCCGCTGATCTGGTCGGATGACGATGTTTCCAGGAGTAAGCCATCCGGCTGGATTTTTTACTTAACCCGGATATTTCATGAATTGCTGTCGCGAGACCACGAAGATGGATGTGCCACCTGGCAACTCGTCCCGCGGTACCGCGGGATTGGTTCCGAGGCGTACCTGAACGGTACGTCGCAGGGGCCGACACCTGAGGACGCCCGGAAGGACGGCCATATCCGTGGTCGCAGCAAGTGATTCATGAAATATCCGGGTTAAGAACATGAGGGTGGCTGCGGTGTCTCTGAGCACACATCCGAAGGTCAGAAAGTCAGATGGTACGAAAAGAATTTACAGTCCGCAACAAACTGGGCCTACACGCACGGGCCGCCGCAAAGATTGTTCAGACTTCAAGTCAGTTCCAGTCACGCATTCTCATCATCAAAAACGGCCGGGAAGCTGATGCCAAGAGCATGTTGGACATCATGACCTTGTCATGCCCTCAGGGAACTCGGATTGAATTGTGTGCCGAAGGCAAGGATGCCGCCGAGGCCCTGGCAGCACTGGCCGTGCTTTTCGACAACAAATTTGGCGAGGAATAAGGAAATGCCCCCCGGCAACGCCCGCATGATCTTGAAGGGTATCGGGGTCTCTCCCGGTATTGCTATTGGCAAGGCCTACCGGGTGGATCGCGACAGAGTATCCCTCGTTTACTACTACTTACCCTCCCCCGCGCAAACCGAAAAAGAGAAAACGCGCTTCGATGCCGCTGTAGATAAGGCTGAAGCTGATCTCAAAGAGATAAAATCCAAGATAGCAGGTGAGTTTCCTGAACATGGTTTTATCCTGGATACTCACATCTATATGCTCAGAGACCGCATGCTCTATGACGAAACTATCCGCCTTATAGAGGAACAGGGAATTAATGCGGAGTGGGCTTTGAGGCAAGCCGTGGAAAATGCCCAACTCATCTTTGCCAAGATCGAGGATGAGTATATTCGCAGCCGTATCTCTGATGTGGACTACGTTGCCGAACGGGTGCTTGAAAACCTCACGGGGCAAAACAGGCGAAGCGTTGCGGGCATCAAAGAGCGGGTGATTATCGTAGCCCAAGACCTTTCACCCGCCGATACTCTCCAGTTGCAAGTGGAAAAGACTTTGGGCTTTGTAACTGATATGGGCGGTAAGACCTCTCATACCGCAATCATCACCCGCTCTCTTGATATCCCCGCTGTGGTTGGCCTCGAGAACGTCTACCGGGCTGTGCGTTCCGGTGAACTTATGGTGGTGGATGGCTATGCCGGCAAGGTAATCATCGATCCTGACGAGGAATTGCTCAATCACTACTATGAGCGCCAGTATCAGCTCGAAAATTATCGTAAGGAGGTGGCCCGCAGCGCCGAGCTTCCAGCCAAAACTGAAGATGGTTACACTATCAAGATACAGGCCAACATTGAGCTCTTGGAGGAGGTTGTTGCTGTCATCGATAACGGTGCCGAGGGTGTCGGCCTCTACCGCACAGAATACCTCTATCTCAACCTGGACGCCCCCCCCGATGAGGAGACCCTGTTTTGGGACTATCGGGAGGTAGCCGAAATCATCTATCCTGAAATGGTGACCATTCGCACCTTGGATCTAGGTGCTGACAAAGTTCCCACCAGAATGCGAAAATCGGGTGAGACCAATCCGGCTCTGGGGTTGCGGTCCATTCGTCTCTGTCTTCAAGAAGATGAGCTGTTTCGTACTCAGCTTCGCGCTATCCTTCGGGTAAGCGGAATTACCAAAAACGTCCGGATTATGTTCCCCATGATCTCAGGGTTAGGGGAAGTCCACGCAGCCAAAGACATCCTAAACCAGGTCAAGCAATCACTCATTCAGGAGTCCATCGAGGTCGATCATGACTTGCAGGTTGGCATCATGATAGAGGTGCCCTCAGCAGTGGCGGTTGCCGATCTACTCGCCAAAGAGGTTGATTTCTTCAGTATTGGAACCAACGACCTGGTCCAGTATGCTTTGGCCATTGACCGCGCAAACGAGAACGTGGCCCACCTTTATGAACCTCTCCACCCTGCCATCCTCAGGATGGTCAAGCAGGCCGCCGACGCCGGTCGTCTGGCCGGCATCCCGGTCTCTCTCTGTGGCGAGTTGGCCGCGGAACCCCTCTATGCCCCTATCCTTCTCGGTTTCGAACTTGACTCGCTTAGCATGAATCCCATGGCCGTGCCGCGCGTCAAAAAAATCATCCGCAACGCCAATCTAGCAGAGTCCAAAGTGTATCTACAGGAAGTGCTTCAACTCAGCACTGCCAGCAAGGTCAATGAATATCTTTGCAACCTGGCCTGGCGACGCTTCCGGGAAGACTTCGAGCTCTTCGAAGACGAGATGGGCAGATTGCCCGCTGCCAATGGCAATCCTCAATGAAGAAGCCAAACATTAAGGTCGTATGTCAGAACAAGAAGGCCCGCTATAACTACGAGATCCTCGAAATCATTGAGGCAGGCATGGTTCTGTTGGGTACCGAAGTCAAGTCCTTGCGCCAGGGACGTGCCAATCTCAAGGACAGTTACGCTCGCATAAAGGCCGGCGAGCTTTATCTCATGCAGTTCCACATCAGCCCTTACAGCCATGCCTATCATGACAACCACGAACCGGATCGTGTCCGTAAACTCCTTGTACACAAGAGGGAGATCAAACGATTGCAGGGCAAGACTCAGGAAAAAGGACTGACTCTGGTTCCACTAAGAATCTATTTCAAAGACGGCAAAGCAAAGGTGGAACTCGCTTTGGCTCGGGGCAAGAGGATGTACGACAAGAGGGAGACCCTGAGGCGAAAAACCGAACAAAGGGATATGGAGAGAGCCATTAAAGATAGACGGTAAGTGCAAAGCGCTCCGCGCTTTGCACAGTAGGCAGTAGGCAGCAGGCAGCAGACAGGGGGCAGCTGGTCCGTCATTCCGGAAGGCGCGAAGCGACTATCCGGAATCCAGAAAAAAACAGTAATTTAGTGGATACCGGATCTCGACTTCGTCTCGTCCGGTATGACGTTTGGTGTCGTTTCCAGGCTTTTTCAGCAGCTTGCCAGGCACTTCTCAGCTGCCTGAAATAACCCTGTCTCGCCTTTCTCGCCTTTCCCGCCCTACCTTACATTGACATCTGGCGCTAAGATACGTAAAATAATAGTGTAACTACTTTTTCCGCTCAACCAACCTACCGAAAGGGGGCGAAACGGGTTCGACGGGGATCATGAAACTTAAGTGGCATGCCGAGGTTCCTGCCTGCTCGTAAAACAGGTGGGATTTAAAGCAATCGCTGACGACTATGCGTACGCTGTAGCCGCGTAGGCGGCTACCGTCCTGCCAGTTCGGGTCCGCGGGGCTGGCAAAGGGCGTCGACTAGCGGAACCGCCCGCTGCAGGTGCCTATGGGTAGCGGGTTAACTAAGTAGGCTGGCTTGAGGGGAATCCTTCCCGAGGGGAGTCCCGGATGGCGAGATTCTAAAACCCGGGATAAGCATGTAGAAGCTTAAGTGGAAGTTTTCCGGACGCGGGTTCGACTCCCGCCGCCTCCACCAGCCTTCGCTTGAAGCGCAGATCGAAGACTGCCACGGCGTAGACCCAGTCGAAGCCTGGCTTCCTTCTATTGCACTAGATCACAACGCTTTAAGCTACGACTCGGCACGCCAGTTTGCCTTCGTCAGCAGCAGGGGATCACCGCCATGACGACGAGCAATGCCGCTATAGCCTTCCTCAGCGAATACGGGCACACTTCCCTCGTCAACCTAGGCGCTGGCCGCATGTTAAACCGGATTGATAATCACATCCGTCTGATGACACAATTGAATCTGACGCACTACGTAGGAATTGACTGTGGCCCATACATCGAACTGACATCTCCCAATATTTTCTTAGACCCTGATGGTATGACAGAGTTGCTAGCGGGATATTACCAGGGCGAGCCCCAAAAGTTCTGGGAGGGGGTCAAAGTGTTCCCCCAGACTTGGGTGGAGGAGCTGGAAGGCATCCATTGCGCCGCGGTGGTTTGTCAGAGAGTATACCCCGATTGCCGCTGGGAGGAGGCTATCTTGTCCATGACCCCAAAGCTAGTGCTCCAAGAGGATCTTCACGGTTGTGAGAGACAGCAGCTTCGGGGACGTGGGTACGTGCGGACTTGGACCAAGATTCGCCAATACGGCTTGCAGCCTTTTCGGCCTTGGCCCCTTTTCCCGTGGGAACACAATTTGATCCTTTGGCGGCGTCGAGATTTTGCTGATGAGGAGATACAGCTTAGCAGGTGGAAGGTGCTGTGGCGTCTGTGCGAGTGGTTTATAGGATGAATCAACACCGGGGTCATTACAGACACCAGATATAGGAGTCATTTTTATCGCCTTTATTCATCATCGAAAACCTGGCCCTTAGGGCCTAGGTCAGAGACAGTGAGCTCTACCTGAAGATATATAGTGCCGAAATTTCAGTCCTATTTGGAGCTGGATCCAGCCTGTTTGATATTTTGAATATCGAAACTGGGGACCCGCCCACAGGGTGGGGAGTCCGAAGGACAATGTCGAACAAGGAATTTCGAACAGCAGAAGTTTTTGAAAGCAGTAAGGCAATATTTTTCACTTCGATATTCTGCGGTTCCTTGTTCTGCGGTTCTGCTGTTCATATTCTCGACGTTTTGATAGCTGATAACGGAATCTTCACTGGGCCCGGATTCTTTACTCGATGGCCGCCTTACCCAGTGTCCTTAGGACCTCCTTGAGTCTCTCTAACTCACCCTTCTCCGGTTCCCTTCTCTGAATCGCTTTTCTAGCCCTGCTCATGACCCGGTAGTATAGATCTTTGGCGTAATCAGGCCCAAGAAAACGGAGGGTGTCAATAAGGGCTTCCTCTTGCCGACTCAGTTCCATGGACGAGCTGACTTGTCGCCACTGGGGCCCAGGCTCGGCCACAGCCGGAGAGTCCGCGGAATCAACGCTGGGTTTGCCACTGTAAACCGCAACCAAATCCTCCAGACACTCTTGGATAATGCCTTCAAAGATTTTCCTCCCCGGTTTCCGCTTGCCAGATTCAATTGCGCTCAGGTAACCCTTTGTAATACCAATTCTATCTGCGAATACTGTCTGACTAAGTCCCAAGCGTTCTCTTATCTGCTTTATCTTATTCTGCGCTCCATTTGTCATAGAAAGTTTGCACCTGTGTTATATTTTACTTGACATAGTTTGCCATTGTCCATATAATAACACAATAGCAAACCACCGACTCTAAACTCAAAAATGAACGGATATGCCATTTTAGTCAATAGAAAAGGTTGATTCCTCAAGAAATCAGAGGGTAAGCAAATGATCAAGCGAGACATTCTCTGTGATCACATGCTAAGTGTCTGCCTCAAACTTCAAACCTTGAGGGACTCTTGCTCGGGCGTCTATCAAACTCAAACTTATCCCCCGAGCATTACCTGGTTTGACGGTGCAGCGGCTATCTGCCAAGAAGCAATAGACTGGATAGAAGAGGTAGTCCTCATCCTTACAAGGGCTGAGGAAAAGACCGTCACCGATAAGAACAACGACAAGTTTAGATCATGTAAGGGACCATAGCTCTTTTGAAAATGCTGACAAGGGGAGTCCCGCGTGATGGGGTCAGGTCAAAATCAACTTGGGTTGCCAATGAGCGGAGTTTGCTCGATGCTTCTAGAGTGAAGCCTCAGGCTGACTCCAATTGGCCTATGGCAAGGGGCACCTTCAGACCCGACCCCATCACAGGGGACTCCCTGGTCTTAGTTCACCATCCACCAAGGGGTTCGAACCCTCCTTCCCCACTTTACTACTTTCTCTCATTGTGACATGATTGCAGCGACAAATATCCGGGCTGGAGGTGAAGATAAATGAGTGTGGAAGAGATAATGGAAAGACATGGCTTTCGCCTTTCAGCAAGCTGCGCCGGGACAGCATGGTACACGAAGTTCATCAAGTATGACGGTAGACGCGCTTATATTACTGTCATGGACAAAGATGGGGAGGGGTTCCCCCAATCACTAGATGAGCCTGTGCAGGTGGGAATCTATGAGTTGCGTTCCGGCGACGAACTTGAGAACAGCCAGAATATTAGCTCGCTCAACTCCTATCTGGAGTCACTGGAGGAGTAGCGTCGCCCACGGAGGGGATGTATTTTTCTTAAGCCTTCTTTTTTTTCCGGGTAGTTTTTCTCTTTTTCTTAGGTTTAGCCTTGGCCTTTGCAGCCGTTGCAGCCTTAACCTTGGCCTTCGCAGCCGCCGCAGCCTTGGCCTTTCTCGCTTGCTGCAGTCTTTCCCCCAGCCCAAGAGCTTTCGCAGTCTTTCTTCGCTTCGCACTAAGTGCCTTGGAAGCCAAGGGCTGTCGAGCTGAAAAGCCCCATTTTTTACGATACTCTGCAGGAGTCAAATCGAATTTTGCCAGAGTTCTTGTAGTAAGCTGCTTGTACTTCTTACCATCTTCGAGGTTAACGATGTAGTTTCTCTGAATAGATTTTCTTGGATCTACCGGAGGAGCATCTGCTTCTGGACCACCCTCTTCGATTGTTTTGATGTTCTTAAGGGCATCAAACGTCTTTTTGAGGGCTGCAACCATTTCGTCAGCTGCCATTACAGCATGTGAAGCCTGTGCAGCTACAATTTCTGATGCCATTTCAGTTAAACTTTTCCCCATATCATTGTCCTCCTTTCATCAGTTCATCAGTACCTACATAATACAAACATACTTATAAACATATAAAAAATAATGGAAATTAAGTTAGTTGTCAACAACTATTTGATATCTCAGCATTAATCAGCTTTAGCTAAATCTTTATATTGCAACTACATGAAATCACTCACCTATTATCGCAAGCTACAAATCTACACAACAGCATACTAATAAGTATTCAATAATCTACCGCTGCACTTCCCCTTACCACAATCGGCGTGGGTATGCAACGTTAGGGCTAATAGCTCTATTGGTATGTAACGTGCATATAATTCCCTCGGACTCCTACCGATTAACCCGGTGTCGATATAAATTACAGGGACGATAGAAACACTTAACTGTTGCGGCTGGTTGCGAATGGCGAGGATTTCATTCAATAAGGTAATAGAAATGAAGAAGTTTGCTATTATTTCTATTGTGAGTGTTTTTCTGATCCTAGTTTTTAGCTGTGATCAAAAGGACCCGGAGCAAGAGAGGTCAGCTATCGTAAAAGAAGTACAGGTACTTATTGAGGACAAGAACTTTGAAGCAGCCAGGCTTGCGGCTATTGACACTCTTGATCCACAGTTAAGATCACTTTACTATGAGGCTGATGAGTATCTCGGTCATGCATCACACCTTGATGTAAGGTGCAATGAGAGAATTGAAGAGATTCTTTATGAGATTGTCAGGAAAGTCCCGGCCAAGAATATAAGATTCAATAGAGATATCTATGCCGAATTGCACACTCTCTATCCGGAAAATGAACTTTATAAAAAGAAATTCATATACTATGACAGAAAACAAAGAGGAGTACTAAAATATTAGCTTGGCTAAGCCCGGATGTGTCATGAATCCGCCTAAGGCGGACCGCAATTCATGAAATATCCGGGCTAGTAGTATTGCAATCTTTTCCGTTTTGCATACCACCAACCTGCCCCCGCGAAAGCAATCGCCCAACCTAGAAAAGCCACATCATCTATTCTGCCCAGCACTAAATCAGGCATAAAAAAATAAACCAACGAGCCGGTAAAAAAACTAATGGTGAGAGCGACAACATATCGCATCCAAGTGAATATTCGAAAAAAAATGAGAAACAGAAAAGTCCAAAAAAGATAGAGCCCCAAGGTCCCCAGGAAACGGTATTTGAAGGGGATGTGTTCTGAGATTTCTTTGATGAAATTGTTCATTCTTCCTTTTGGTTTTTCAAAACGAATTCTGATTACCTGGCCTATTGTCACCTTGTCGTCAATATGAGTTCCGCCGGGTATGAGAAAGTCGAGCGTTATCGGCGCTTCTTGCTTATGCAGGGCGTCGTTGGTTGCTCGAAATGGCATGGAGAAAACCTTCTGGCAAATTATGAATATTGTTCCCAACCCGATTACGAGGCATAACAATGATGCCATTGACAACAATATTTTGCTCTTAACTGTCATAGGAGAGTACCCCATCCGTTCATTGCCACTTACGAGATAGGTCATATTAAACTGTCCGCGTGGGAAACGCTACGTGAAATTCCGTCATTGATCTCTGTGCCCGGCTGAACTCGATCCTATGCTTTTACCGTTTATTGCATTTCCTTTAAATGACCTTAGAGTATGTTATAAGCATATGGAACACCACCCGATGAGTATAAAAGCCACTGAGGGGAGGAAGTCTGATGGAAATCAAGCAGCGGGGATCACATCTGGACCATCTGGTGCGTCAGACACGCATGCATCACACTCAACTGAGTTCCATGGCCGACATGAAAGCCAACATGCTGCTGACTATCACATCAGTGGTAATAACTCTTTCCATCGGTTACATCACAGAACCACATCTCAAGTGGGCTATATGTGTTTTGATTGCCTTTTGCCTAATGACGATTGGCTTGGCCACGTATGCCGTAATGCCCAAGATACCTTTTCTCGCCAAACGAGAGACAGCCGAGATAACGAAAACTCCAGGTTTCAACATACTTTTTTTTGCCGACTTTATCCGTCTGTCTTATGAGGAATTTGAAATGGCCATGGAAGAGGTGATGAACGACCCCAGCCTTACGTACCAGGTGCAGATTCGAGAACTTTACACGCTCGGAACGTTTCTGGCCAAAAAGAAGTATCTTTTCTTGCGGCTGGCTTACATTACTTTTATCATCGGCGCCTTCGCCAGTGCTTTGATCGGCCTTTTTTCAGGTGTTATCAGCTAGCCCGAATATTTCATCACCGTGGCAAGGTATCGAATATCCCTCTTGGCGCTTTGATCTAGCCCGACAGTTAATCTCCAGTCTTTGCACCGTGCTCAATCCTAGATCTATCGGTCCTGTGCCAATTACCTTTTGGTAGACTTTTTGCAAGTGCTGCTGATGCAAAGGCATCGAGAAGATGGAACGCTCTCTACAATTGTTTAAGTTCTAAGAAAGGTCTGTGGCTCTGAGCTCAACCAGAAAGGATCACCCCGTAAGAGAGGGATACAAAATGGAAGGCAAAGAAAAACGGTTGCAACCCAGAGTGGAGGTCAAGTGGCCTGTCACCATGTTGACTTCCGAAGGGGCGATCCAGGGAGAAACGAGAGACATCAGCATGCAAGGGGCATATATCTATTGTGACCAGCCTCTTCCCCTCTTTGAAAGGTTTGTCTTGAGCGTCAAAGCTCCCGCTGCTTCCATGCAGGTTATGGCCCAGGTAGTATGGTCCAACAACTCTCCGGCTCGCCAAGTAGATGAACCACCTGGCATGGGCGTCCGTTTTATCTGGTCTTAATCACAACCAACTGTAGAATGATGTAAAGAATCCGGGCCCATCGAAGATCCCGCTATTCGGGGAAGGATCTGGCTTTGGACTGCCCCCTGGGGGGGCTCAATGCTCTTTCCTCCTTGCGGCAGTCTGCTGGAGTGATGGAGTGGTGGAGTATTGGAAGATATCTAATTCCAGGCATCAAATCCTAGGGTTTTAGGTGTCGGGTGTCAGGTGTCAGGTGTCAGGAAAAAGAAACATAGAAGCTGAAACCTGAACACTGAAACCTGAAACCTCAATTTTGGTCATTGTGATTTGCTCTTTGGAATTTTTGTCACTCTAGCACTTCAATACTCCAACTCTCCTATTTGCTCATATCCATCGGGCTAGTCGTCAATATACAAACTGACGCTGATGGTTGTCTCAAAAGGAACATCTTCCCATTGGGCTAAAGCCTTCCAGGCGACATCGTATTTGTTCCCCGCACTCCAAAGCAGCCAACCACGAGCGCTGGATCCATCCAGAGCACGGAGTTGCTCGAGAACATAGTCCTCGTCAAAGTTATTGGTGCCCAATGGAAAAGCCTGGATCCAAGGCCTGAGGGTAGCTTGCGAGTTCATCAATAACCGTGCAAATCTCTCAGACGTTTCTGAAACCAACAGGTAGGGCTGATCGTTTGGATTGGCAATACCTTGGAAGGGCCTATGGAAATGAGAAGGGTAAATCATTGGTGAGACCACGTCACAGTGTCTGGCCAAATCCTCTACCTTTTGGCCGGTCATCTCAATATCTTCGGACCGCCCCCAAGCAATAATTCCAAATACGTCAATGGATAACAGAACCTTGTAGGGAGCCAGTTCGTTCTGCGCTTGAGCAAGAAAGTCCGTAATGATTTTGTCTCTGGGGGTGCTTTGCCCATCAGGGCCGAATTCACCATATTCAATATTCTTCTTGGTGGGAAATCTTATGTAGTCGAATTGGATTTCATCTACCCCCATCTCCGCCAACTCTTTGGCAATCGCCAGATTATACTCCTGAACTGTCGGATGCGAGGGATCCACCCAGGCAACCTTGCCATTTTCCACCAATGGCTCAGCGGTGATGCTATCGCGCAAGGCCAACTCAGGTTTTTCGGTTGCCAAAAGCTGATCATAAAAAAGAACCAACCGCATCCCAACGTGTATGTTTCTCTCGTGGAGATAATGAATCAGCTTGGCCAGGTCCCTGGTGACTGGACTACCATTGGCACCAATCTCGCCGGCCAGATTCACTTTCGATGGATAAGAGAGCATCCCGGACATATCTTTGCCATCCAGGATGACGGTGTTGCCACCGGCAGCTATAAGCTTCTCCACCAGTCTCTGTATTTTCTGGGTGGCCATAGTGTAGCGGTTCAAATAAATACCCTTGGCCTCGAAATCTATCTGTTTGGGGACCGTCTTGGCTGCAACGGGTCTTGACCGGACCAGAGGTATCAGGAGACGTTGCTCCGGCCGGATCAAAGATCCATCTATCCCACTCAACAGCTTGATCTTCTCCACCAAGTCAGCAACAGTTAACTCCTCCGTTAGGGGCAGATAGCGTCTGGCGATTTTGTGTAGAGACTCTCCGCGGGAAACCCAATGAATTATCCCTGTATCTTTTAGAATACTTTCTGCCCAAACATTCTTTGATTGAAGCATAGGGCCCGCCAAAAAGAATACTAAAAGATATAATTGGATTTTGATAATTGGTATTCGTATTAACATGTTAACCTTATTGCTTTCTCATATCTCTCCGCGGACAAAATGGTATCTCTTAGCGAAAAGCAATGATCGTGCCGAAATATCCACGTAGGTAGTTGTTATTATGAATTTTTTCAGAAATTTCTCTTCACAGCTACATTGAAGAGCGATGGTGGGCAGGGGATGTATGCTTGGGGATTGGATGTATTGTTAAAAAGGCAGTAGTCAAGACAGGAGTTACCCCAAAAATGTTATGAGCGACACAGGCCAAAGGGGAAGGCTCCTCCACAACGAGCAATTCGCGCCATTTTATGGCAGTGTCGTTTTTGAAAATGCACCAAATCTTCATGCTGGCTCTCGCCAAGCTGAGATGCGTAAAGACAGGAGGCTCAGGTGCTCGTTGTTTCGCAGCCTCCCCCATTGGCCTTCCTGGTGTTTCTTCTGAGTGACTGGTGGGAGCCTTGGAACGACAGAAGAAACACTAGGAAGACATTTTCATTTCCAAATTAGACGTCAACTCGGCAATAGCTCCAATGTATAAACATCAAGCATACATTTTTGGGGAAACTCCTGTAGTCAACATACTTGATTGAGTGGGCGGAAAATAATAAGATCCATGCTTTATGGAACATCTTAAAGCGGGGTGAACATGGTTGAGATTCCTGTTTCTACCAAAGAGAACGGGGACCCTGGACCGCTTGCGAGAGAAGGTATGCAGGCGGCATGGCCAATCTGCCTGGGCTATTTCCCCATAGGATTGGCTTTTGGCGTGTTAGCTCAAAAAGCCGGCCTCCATCCTGTGGAAATTGGTCTTATGTCTCTCCTGGTTTTTGCTGGAAGTTCTCAGTTTATAGCCGTATCAATGCTCAGTGGAGGCGCAACAGTACTGTCCATTGTAATAACCACTTTCGTAGTCAACCTGAGACATGTACTGATGAGTTCGTCCCTTGCGGTCTACCTGCGGTCGGTACGCAGGGGGTGGGTAGCTCTGTTTGCCTACGGCGTAACTGACGAGAGTTTTGCAGTGAACCTGACTCGATTTAGGAATGGTAATTGGGATTGGCGTCAAGCCATGGTGCTCAACCACACTGCAAATGCAGCTTGGATCGGTAGCAGCATCTTAGGAGGTTATAGCGGCCAGTTCATTCCGGCCGGAGCGTTTGGTATTGATTATGCGCTCATTGCCATGTTTCTCTGCCTTCTAGTCTTTCAACTCAGAGGGAAGCTATATACAGTTACCGCGATTATTGCCGGTGTTTTGGCGGTAATTCTCGCACTGCTCGTTCCCGGAAATGTCTACATTGTTCTGGCCTCAAT
>PVMK01119483.1_pt1 | contig 33723 bp, 33 predicted proteins | sample 1853481 | NCBI WGS metagenome assembly PVMK01 (sample SAMN08533507, study PRJNA380276) | Marine sediment metagenome, whole genome shotgun sequencing project.
AAAGCCAGGGAGGATGCCATATAGGCAGTAACTGCAATGTGATGGTGGCCAATACTATTCGCCAGTTCAAGTGAGGTTTTCGCATTTTTCAATCCCAGTTCTGGCCAACCAGCTAATGTGTGAGATAACGCCAGCTGGTAGTGTGCATTTGCCATGCCTCGTTGTATCCTTGGATCGCCATCAGTATTTCCTATGGTTAATGCAAGCTCAAATGATTCGATGGCCTCATTCAACCGACCAAGCATGTATAGATAAACGCCGCGATTAATGTGGCTGTTCATGAGCTCATATGCGTTGCTCGTTGCACTTAGATATGGGATCGCCTGGTTTGTGTATGCCAAGCCTTCTTCGATGGTTGTCTACCAAACAGGCAATGCTCAGGCCTACGAAGGCAGTTCCGATCAAGAGCTTACTTTGTCTTCCTGGCCTAAATCTAATAACCGATTGTTGTGCTCTCTAATTTGCTCTGCGTTTTCAATTTCATATGCTAATTCCGTCCACTCGATGTAAAAATCGTGAACCAAATCATCCGTGATGTTCTCATTTGAATTGAAGATAATGTTCTCTGCGTGAGACAAGATTCGCAGGGCTTCACTGGAGGAATAAAGCTGGCGTGCCCATTGAGCGGCATGCAACCAATAATTAAATGCGATGCTTAATTTCCAGCATACTCATAGTGACGTGCTAAAACTGCGGCTTGACTTCTAGATTTATCGCCTGATTTTGATTCCAGGGTATGGGCGATTCTCTCATGCAATGACTGCAAACGTATTCGGTTTGTATCTATGAATGATCGACTCTCGAATTTTGTCGTGAACGAATTGCCATGTACTTTCTTGATTGGGTTGATCGGACAGATTCAATTATGTGCCGTTGTTTTAACTCCTCAATGGCTCGTGCTGTGATCGATAAAGATTGTTGGTTCGCCTCGCTGATCAACACGGGATCAAATTCTTTGCCAATCACAGCTGCATACTCGCAAAGATCACGCGCAGCTGGACTCAATTGCCCAATCTATCTTTGACCAATGCATAAACACTATCGGCGAGCGGCAACCTGGGCTGCCCGGAGCTTCCAGTTAGCCAGACAAACTATCCTTCCTTGAAGCGACCGCAAAGTCTCCAGAACTATGAATGGATTCGGTTTCAATATCGAGCTGGTTTACTAAATCCGCTTCTAAGGGATAACCTAATACGTACCTTCCCAACCCCGATAATTCCTCATGATTAAGTTTACCGAGTTCCAATATTCTTAAATTTGAAGAAGATTGATTAGCGAATAGTAATTCATTAATGCTTTGGTTGATTTCTTCAGATCGAACAGCTAAAATCATGAGAGCATTTTCTGTGAAAGGCGCTCTCCCGCTCAAATAAGCAATTGTTGAAAGGGTTTCGGCGTCTGACCAATGAAGATCATCAATAAAAAGAACAAGATCACTTTTCTGAGCTATCAATAAAAATACCTGGCGAATTGATTCGAAGAGAGTCGAACGATTATAGTCAGGAGATATCGACCGCACAGGATTATCACTTGAGTTGGAATACGGGAGAATTTCCGGTAGCAGGGTGGCTAACGGCTCTGCCCAGGTGATTGGATAATTCTTCCATTCAGATGGGGTAATACAATTACGCAGCAGTTCAATGAATGGTTGGAAGGGAAGGTTGACCTCCGCAGGTCGGCAATGGGTGCTAATAATTCTCTTCGCCGGAGTGGAACGTTCACAGAATTCCTGAACCAAACGCGTTTTTCCCAAACCAGAGTCTCCAGTAATAAGAACCGCGTTTCCATTTTCCATAGCGGTATTTACTTGGTCGAATTCATCTTCACGTCCAACGAATGGCGTGCGAATGCTTCCTAAGAGACGCCAATCCGATCTTGCGGAATATGATGTGGTCTGAGTTTTTCGCTGAATTTGGCGATAAATGGATACTAATTGCTGGGAAGGACGAACATCTAATTCATCCTTCAACATTTTTACAGTTGAAATATAGTACTGGCGCGCTTCTTGATAGCGCTGCAATTCAACCAACAATCTTAATACACGGTAATGGAGTTCTTCATTGAATGTATCACTCTCAACTGCCAATCTCGAATAGGTTAGTGCTTCTTCAAATTGGCCAGCTGCGTAATAATGATCACTAATCCTGGCTAACAAACGAGTTCGATCCTGGGTTAGGCTGAGGTTGGTCTGGTATCTCCAATTGTCTAGATATGTGGAATTCGGGAGTTCGCTCCCTTCGAGAAATTGAGTTCCCTGCCATAATTCAATGGCGCTTTTAACAGGATGCAGTATATGCTCAGGGAGTAGTTGATCGGATGGCACAACCCACGGGGCGTTTCCAATGTCCTCCTGGATATTTCTAAATTTTGCAAGGTCAATGGCTAGATAAGATTGGTTAAGACCAACCAAATCGTTATCGATGGTTATGAAATTGGCTACAGGAATCTCAGCCCGGATCCTGCTCAATGCTTCCCGGAGACGCCTCCTTGCGATCGGAGGGGGTGTATCCTGCCAAAAAATGGAAAGCAGCTTCCCTCTGCCAATAAAATTATTTTGTGAAGCCAGGAAATAAAGCAGCGTGCGCGGAATACGTCTATTAATGTTTAAGCGTTCATTTTCCCAGAGAATTTCAGGGGGACCGAGTAAATTAATCTTGAGTTCTGTCATTCTCAGATTCGGTCAAAGTAGAAGCCGTTTGCAGCATATCACGTGCTGAGTGCATTGTCCCTTCGCTGGTTTCCCCCAGCATTTGGGCTAATTCTGGTATACGTGCCTGCCCCTGGAGGTTGGAGACCTGGGTGACGGTGCGACCATTATGGATATGCTTGGAAACTTGAATATGCTGCTCACCAAAAGCTGCTAATTGTGGCAAATGAGTTACACACAACACCTGGTGGTGTCTTGCAAGGTTCCACAACTTCTTACCGACAACTGTGCCTACTCGCCCACCAATTCCCTGGTCAATTTCATCAAATATCAGAGTTGGGATACCATCTGCCTTAGCAAGTACATTCTTGAGCGCTAACATCAAGCGAGAAGTCTCTCCACCAGAAGCGATTTTTACTAAGGGTTTCAATCCCTCTCCTGGATTCGGCGCGATCAGGAATTCAACTTTTTCCAGCCCATCAGCATCAAATGCAACCTTCTGGCCATCGGTAAATAAAACGCCATCCGGGTCTAGATGGATTTTAAAATCTACTCTAAATTGGGCTCCGTCCATATTGAGTTCAATTAACTCTTCTTCAATGCCTTTTTCCAATTTCTCAGCAGCTCTATGCCTCGACTTTGATAAGGCTACTCCGCTCGCAGCCAGCTTGTCGAGTAAATTTTCTTCAAGGTCAACCAGCTGATCAATTCTTTCACCCGCGTGCGTGATTGTATCTTTTTCACTTGCAGCTTTTTCGAGGTAATCTAAAACTTCTTCTATTGTTTCCCCATATTTACGCTTCAGATTTGTTATCAAGTTCAGGCGTTCTTCAACCTGGATTAACCGCTTCGGATTGAATTCAATATCCTCGAAATAAACTCGCAATTCACGCGATAATTCTGTTAAATGCGTAAAAGAGTCCTCGAATTTGCTGCTGAAACTGCTTTGTGCATTATCGTGACGGGATATCTCTTTCAAGTCATCAATAACTTCGCCAAGCATATCAATTATTGACGGGGATTCAGGTGTACCATCTTCTAGTGTTATCAGGGCGCGTTGTGCGGCGGAGGCGAGACTTTCAGCGTTTGCCAGTCGATTGCGTTCACCCAGGAGTGTTTCATCTTCTCCAGGCTGCAAATTTGCCGAATCAATTTCATTGATCTGGTAGCTCAAAATGTCAAGCTGCCTGGCAGCTTCACTCTCTGCGAAACGTAGCTCCTTCAATTCTTTTCTGACGGATACCAGTTCCTGATAATCGTTGGCGTAATTATCTAACCTTATCTGGTCATTAGAATAACGGTCTAATAATGTAAGGTGTTCTTTCACCCTTAATAAAGATAAATGATCAGACTGGCCGTGTAAATCAATCAGCAGCTCACCGACCTCTTTTAACAAACTGACATTAACATTGCGACCGTTCAGCCTGGCAACACTCCGCCCACCCATTCGAACTTCCCTGCCTATGGTGAGTTGTTCTGGATATTCAGCTAAGTCTTCTCTATCGAGAATGGATTGAATAGGATCTTTGTTGGGTCCTGAGATCTGGAAAACCGCATCAATTAATGCCTTGTCTGCTCCACTACGAATCATTGTTGCATCTGCGCGGCCACCAAGCAATAATTCGACCGCATCTATGATGATCGATTTCCCAGCCCCGGTTTCTCCGGTAAAAGTAATCAAACCAGATAGGAAGCTGATTTCTAATTGGTCGATGATCGCAAAATTTTCAATTCTCAGTTCGGTGAGCATATATCTGAATAGTATTAGGATTACAGGCTGATGCCTGCCAATCGATAATAGACTGTTGAGGTCACTAAAACTGTGTATATTATCGGCCAGATAAAGAAGAATAAACTACCAAGACCAATTGAAAGACCAGTTAAGGCCAACACTGAAAGCATGGGCAGCAAGCCCCCAACAGCTGTGGCAACTGCCGTGGCCTGAAATAGTCGTTTAGAGCGCCTCCGTTGGATCGCACGACGGATTGCTTCGGCGATAATAATTCCAGCAACTGGTGCAAGGAAGATCGTGAAAAAACCAATCCTGGACACAATTACACTTCCTATAAGGGCAAGGATAACAGCAATCCCAATCGCGAGTAAATAATCGATCGAGGTAGCAGTATCAAAAGTTTTTTGCTGCATCCGGACGCACTCTTTGCAGCGATAACCGGTTTCGGTCAGCACCGCGCATTTTACACAAATGGGTTTATCGCAGCGATTGCAGCGTAGGGTTGACTCAACACTGGGGTGGTTTTCACAATAAGTTACATTAAGTTCTGCGGTCATCTAGAATTTCCCGTGGATGGATTTTGATTCATATGCGGTGTAAGATTACGGTAGAAGTAACCGGGATCTTGAAATCGTACGAACTGCAGCTGGTGGGTGTTTGCAATGATGTTAACGCAATCCCCATCTACCAGATCGACGGGCAGCTGGCCATCTACGCTGAGCACCGCCTGGTGACTTGTGTGCACCACGATAGCCACGGATGATCCTTCTGCGAGCACGATACCCCGGTCGATGGAGAGATGGGGGGCAATAGGCACCAATAAAATATTACGCAATTCGGGAGGAAGAATTGGTCCACCAGCAGCCAATGAATATGCGGTTGATCCGGTTGGTGTGGCTGCGATCATACCATCAGCCACATAGGTAGCCAGGAAGCGGTGGTCAACGCTGACCTCCATTTGCACTGGTCGCACAATATTGCCGCGACTCACAACAGCCTCATTGACGACATCCCATTCGCCCAGGACCTTGCTATCGCGAACTTGCTCTGCCTTCAGCATCATCCTGTTTTCCAACCAGTAGTCACCAGCCAAGGTGCGTTCCAAAGCGCTTTTCCAGCCATCTTGCCTGATCTCCATCAAAAAGCCGAAGCGCCCCATATTAATCCCCAATATGGGGACTCCATGCGGTCCACAAAGATGGCCTGCGCGCAGCATGGTGCCGTCACCACCCAATGCAACTAATAGATCAAATTCACCTTTAATGATTTGTGCCCGTAAGTTCTCGTCATCGAGCAGAGCTGAGCTGACATGAACATCTTGTTCCCGTAAAAAGGACACGATGTGCTCAGTTTCCTGGACCGCGATTGTAATCTCTGGATGGGGAACTATTGCGATATGCTGAAAACCAAGTGTCTTGTTCGACATACGATTATTATAAACGAGTTTATTGGAGACCTCGTTTGGTATGTATTTTATTAGGTTTGATGGGCTATAGTGGGAGAAGCTTACTTCTTAGCTCAGCGATTGCTCGCAGATCGATCTGTAGCTGCATTTCCGGCATCGATTCACAGATTCATGGGAGCGGTTAATCGATTTTTTTCGAGAAATCGAGCGAATCTCACGAAGTAGATCGATTATTTTATCTTCCAATTCTGAGGTGTAATCAATGGCAATATCCTGGTTGGAATAATGCAAGATGCCGTATTCGGGTCGCGTGCCAAAGGTTTGATCGATTAAAAAGCAGTAAGCAGCTAATTGATAGATGTGGGAATCATAGGGCACATTTCTTCCCCGGCCAGATTTTACTTCAATTGGGATCGGACCTGAATTTGTATCAACGATAAAATCCGGCTTTCCAGTTAAATTGAAAGTTGGATCATATAGTGCTGCCTCTAACTTTCCCCAATGTTTATGATCTGTATATATTATTCTTCCAGCTGGTAGTCCAGCCGATGCTCTTTGTCGAGATGAAATCCAAAGAAGCAAAATTCCTGCAATCAATAGTAAACCGATGAGATAAAGCATCGAGTTAAATAAACAATCCAGTGAGGAAGATGGCAAGCAGCACAATTGCTGTGATGAGCAGAGTATATGCGAAAACTCGCAAACAGCCGCCCATCATGACTGTGCGAGTATTATTTCGGTGAATTTTTATGCCTGCCGCGAGCTCTTGTTGGTTTTCGGGTGTGTAGCCTTTTTTCTGGTAGAACCAGGCACGTTTGCAGTAGAGGTAAGTACCAATTTCAGAGGCTCGAATTGTGCTCATGGTTCTTTGAGTCTTTGCTCAAGTTTCGCCATCGATTTTTCCAGATGTTCCTGCCGGAGACTTAAGGTGATGTCCCCACGGGTACGCTCGATAATGCTGCGTGCGATATCTGTCTGGCGGCGTATACCACCAGTGATAGCATTTGGATAATCCATTGTCATTAAGACTGCATAGATATCATCCATATGTTGGAGAAGCCGTTCAGCTTCCTGGGAGTAACCCACCCGCAAGATATCCAAGCAGCGTCTGCGGAATTCACCCACTGCTTCTGCCAACCCATTCAGATATGCAGGATTTTCCAATTTCAATTCTTGAGGGGTGGGCAGGTCCTTTTCATTTGTTAACGCGAATACGATAGATGCTTCTGCGAATTCTTTTAGTGCATCCTGAGTATAGCCGGCATAATACAGGTCTGGATATACATCCAATTCTGATTGCAGTGAGACTACGATGCTTGAAGCACTTTGTAATTGTTCCTCAGCAGCCGGGAATTCATTTCTGTGGACTGATCTGATTGCATTTGCACAATGGCGGGTAAGAGTGCGCGCTTGTGAAAGAGCATGGTCACGGGCACTGGTGCGAGCCTCGAAGGCTTGGTGAATGTCTTCTGCGATAGCAGCTAATCTATCCATAATTTATTCCTCAGGTGTCTCTTCGGAAGGGGAGCCAGGGCGGAAGAGGTAATCCGCCAAGGTTTGGGAGCCAGGAACACTGATTTCCCCAAATGAAGCTTCGTAGCGTTTTATGTTCTCACTGAGGGCGCGCATGAGCAATTTTGCGCCCAGGGGAGACATCACGATGCGGTTGCGGACTTTGGCGGGCCTGGATCCGGGCAGCAAGTGGGCAAAATCGAAGACCATCTCGGATGGTGAATGGGCTATCCTGACCAGGTTGATATAGATGGCTTCAAGGTCCTCCGGGACGGACATGGGAGGCATCTTTGCTGGTTTTGGTTTTTCTGGTTTATCTGACATTTACCTCTCCCGATCACCATGATTTGTCTGTTAGAAAAGAGTACGCCAAGATTGGCGGAGGTATTTGATGATTTCCTTCTACCTCCGCCCTGTAATCCGAGAATGATTTGTTGCGCTCAAGTTTGAAATTGTGATGTTAGAACCGCATGCCCTGTTCTGCAGGATGGTAAGAACAACTAGAATGGAATATCCTCAGGTTCCGAAACACTTTGTGAGGATTCTGCGGAAGATCCACCTTGGTCTTCAGATCGAGGAGACAGGAATTTCACAGTTTCAGCTGTGATTTCATAACTTGCTGCAGAAGTTCCATCTTGTTTTGTCCAGATTCTTGGACCCCCAGTTTCTTTGTCGGGAGAAAGTCGTCCTTCAACTAAGACCCTTTGCCCTTTTCTTAGATATTGGTTGTCAATCTCTGCTCTTTTTCCCCATGATGAAATTCGAAACCAGGTGGTCTCTTCGCCTTTGCTCCCATCATTTGAAGTCCACGTACGATTTGATGCAACACTATAGTTGCAAACTGCTTGTCCTGATGGGGTATAGCGCATCTCTGGGTCACCACCCAGGTTGCCGATTACGATAATTTTTTGATACATTGGGGATCTCCTTTCAATTCAGTGAGCGGAAAAATATTTATTACGGACGTCCATCGCCCGTCAAAAGCCAAGGTAGCACTCACCGATAATTAGAACAATTGTACACTAAATATTCCAATAAATAAAGGTTGAACTGATTTATTCACTCGTTGCGGAACTGGAGGCAGTAATGATGAAATGTGTTGCTGACCCAGGCGTTGCCCAATCCGTATGGAGCGAGACGAATATCGTCCTGGCACCAGATTTTTTCGTCCTTTAAGGTGTAAGTGTTTCCTAATTCGCGGGCCAGGTCCCAGGCAAGAGGGAAAATCTTTCCACCCTTTTTTATGTTCTTAACTACTATTGTAATATAACCCCGGTGAACAATACAAGGTTTTAAAGCAATATAGATATCGATCAGCTGCTCAAGAAACTGATCGTAATCATGAATATTGCCCAAATCTTCAGGATCATCAGAATAAAGCGAATCGAGCTCAGGCTTATCACGTCGATCTTTCTGAGTCTGGGAGCCCTTGGCATGCAGCATGTCCCAGTATGGCGGTGAAGTAATTACATAATCCACAGCTGGGAGTTCATACTCCGCGAAAAATTCTGATATTTCCCGAGCATTTCCCTGGATCACCTGGCACGATAATTGTTCTGCTGCTGTTCCCAACAACTCTCGTTCATCTATTATTGCTTGATTGGTTAGTTCAACATATTTCTTATTAAGTTCAACCCCGATGCTGTTGCGACCTGATCGAATTGCTGCCACAAGACTGCTGCCGGTACCCACCATGGGATCGAGGATAGTCTGACCTTCCTTGGTGAAGAATTCGATGAATTCCTGAGCCAATGTTTCCGGAAATTTTGCCGGATGGCGCAAAACCCCTTTTTTGCGAGGTGGAGGGGCATGGATGAACCAGGATTTCTGAAATTTCAACCAGGTTTTCGGATCTAAATCATTTAATCGATTAACAAAGGGACGTTTTGCCATAATCTTATTGAATTACCTGACGAACTACGAGATCAGAAAAGTTTACTGTGACAGCATTTTCTCCCAACGACCTGGCAAAGATGCCAATATTGCCAACTTGTAAAGCCGGATCGGTAACAGAAAATTGATACTGCTCGTTGATGTAGAAGAGCATTTCTCCACCCTGCAGCCGAACCCCCAGGCGTGCGGGTAGGGGAGCCCCGGGTGGAAGGGAATTATTTTGAATCCAGGGCTGCGGTGATGTTGCGGTGCCCTGGATGACTTTGTCCAGCCTGATCCTGCCGTCACACGATAGTGCGTAGCGATAAAAATTTCCAGAGGAAGACATGCGTAAAAGCAATCCATACTGGTCTTCTCCCTGGCAAAGAGTTGCTGAGGTCGTGATTTCAACGTGAAAATCTCCTAACAACGGTTCCCTGCGGACACTGTAATCATAAGCACCTGGTTCAGCAATCGCGATGGTTAATTCGTTTACCCCCAAAGTTATGTTGCCTGAAGAAGTGGATCCTAACATCCATAATTCGGGTTGATTGAAATCATCGCTGAAGATGATTTCTCCCAGCTCCTCGGTGAGATCGGCAGATGGTGTGCTTGCAATAGTTGGAATGATTGTCGGGGTTGAAGTGGCGGGAAACCATTCTACTGTCGGGGTTGGGGAAGAGGTGGCTGTCATTGTGGGCTTCTCTTCCAGCAGTGGTGGAGCTGCTGGTCTTGGAACACAAGCACTGATTGAGAGTAACAAGATCCCAGCACCCATGAATAATAGACGGGAAGGAATCTGCCTTCTTCCATGCATGTTGCCAATACAAATCATATCCCGATATGATATCAAGTTATAAACAAGCCAAGTTCAATTTTCTATTAGGATTAATGTTGCTTCACCCCTGGTAGCGTTTTAGTATGTTCGGAACAAGATATTCGCTGAATGAGCGATCGACGTCGAAATCGGGCTTCCAATCCCAATCTCGGCGGGCATCATTGTCATTTAAGTCAGCAGGCCAGCTGTCAACAATTTGCTGGCGTTTCAGGTCAGGATTAAAACTGATCTCAGCATCGGGAAATGCCTTGATTACCTGTTGGCGAAATTGCTCGGCGGTCAGGCTGTAGCTGGTCACGTTGTACACCGTACGGCTCAGTGCTTCTTTTGGTGCCCGGGATAGACCAAGCAGGGCAGTTACGGCATCTGGCATCGCCATGAACGGGATTTGAGTGTCCGGTCGAACGAAAGCTGCGTAAGGTTCACCCTTAGCCGCTGCATGCAGCATCTCCGGTCCAAAGTCGCTGGTACCGCCGCTGGGTACTGTGAAAGCGCTGATCAAGCCTGGAAAGCGAACGCATCGAAAATCAAGCATTTGTGGACGTTCTACTGCCAGCTGGCGGTAATACTCGCTGAAATAAGAACCCAGCATTTCACAGTACAGTTTGTTGCAGCCATACATGGTTATGGGGTAATTCCATTCCCACTCCCTGACCTGTGGAAATTTGGATTTGGTTTCTAAATCCGGCATTCCATATGCAGCAATTGAACTGGGGAAGATGAACATTACTGGATCACCCCGCCACTCGGATTGCTCTGCAGCAAGCTGGAGTAACCCCATCGTTCCTTCGACATTAACCTGGTGAGCGGCAACGGGGGTAAATTCAGCACGTGTCGAAAGCAAGGCAGCCATGTGAAAAATTGTTTCGATATCGAACTCACTTACCAGGCGGTTTAATAGGGATTTATCCAATATGTCGCCCTGGATATGGCTGGAGTAACTCGAGTATTCAGGTGGAAGCGGACGGATATCCAGGGTAAGCAGGTTGTTGTATCCCAATTCGGAAAGGATTTTTACCAACGCCAGGCCTACTTCACCACTCACGCCAGTAATCAACGTGACCTTCTTTCGCATTGCAGCCTCCATGTAGTTATGTTTTTTGCAGTTCTGGTGGGTTTCTATCGATGACTTGGTCGCGTTCGGGGCCTACAGATACTAATCTTATCCTGACACCAATGAGTTCCTCGATGCTATGAATGTAGGCTTGTGCTTTCTCTGGCAGGTCATTCCATTTGCTAATCGCAGTTATGTCTTCATGCCAGCCCGATAACTCTTTATATACAGGTTCGAAGCCAGTCAAATCACCAGGACCATAAGGTAATTCCGTAACCTCACTTCCATTTTTCCGGTAGCTCGAACATATGAAGAGCTGGTCAAATCCGGAGAGAACATCCAGCTTGGTGATTGCCAATTCATTTATGCCATTAATTCTGACTGCATACCTTAAGAGCACCAAGTCGAGCCACCCAACTCGTCTGGGTCTTCCGGTGGTGGTTCCGAATTCATCCCAGGGTTGTTCTCCAGTTCCTCGCAGCTCAGTCGCCAAATCACCAGTGATTTCTGTGGGAAACGGACCAGAGCCAACCCGGGTTTGGAATGATTTTGTTACGCCGATCACCCGATCTTCGAAACCCGGTCCCAAGCCCAGACCGACCAAAGCGCCACCCGCAGTTGGGGAGGAGCTGGTGACGAACGGGTATGTACCGTGGTCCAGATCGAGTAAAGTGCCTTGAGCGCCTTCCGCCAGCACCCTGCGATCCTCTCGCAATGCATCATTCAGGATTAATGAGACATCGCTGATATATGGCTTGAGCAGCCCGGCATATTGTTCGAATTCCTCTGCCACAAGCCCAGAATCGAGAGGGTCGTGTTGATAGAGTTTCGTCAATTGCAAATTGATTTCAGCAACTTGCTTTTGGATCTTGGTCTTTAATTTTGCGCGATCAAGCATATCAAGAAAGCGGATACCCTGTCGAGACACTTTGCTGGTATAAGCCGGTCCAATACCGCGCAGCGTAGTACCAATTTTTGAGCTGCCGCGCGCGATCTCTTGAGCCTTATCAAGTGCCAGGTGGGCAGGGGTGATCAGGTGGGCCCCATAGGACAGCTGCAGTCGCTTCGGAGAAATATCAACGCCCCCATCCTTCAATCCCTTCATCTCGCTTTGAAGGATCACTGGATTTACAGCAACACCGTTGCCGATAATGCCAATCGTATGTGGTTGAACAATGCCTGAAGGAATCAAATGCAGTTTAAATGTTTGCTGGCCGACGGTTACGGTATGCCCGGCATTATCCCCGCCATTGAAACGAGCAACATAATCAGCTTTGGCCGAAAGCAGGTCCACGAAGCGACCTTTGCCTTCATCCCCCCATTGGGTGCCAACGACGATGTCTAACGGCATAACCCGCTCCAGTTTTGTTGTAAAATTAAACTCAAGAATAACAACCAAGTGTCATTCTAGCATAAACAAACACGTACGTAAATTCTGGCTCAAAAGTGAGAATTTCTTACTTCGGTTTGGTGTATGCTGAATAAGAAATGAAAATTAACAGGAGGAGAATATGTTGAAGGTTGGTTATATTGGATTGGGTTTGATGGGGAAATCGATGGCTCGTAATATCCTCAAGGCAGGCTTTCCACTGATTGTTCACAACCGCAGCCAGGCAGCGGTGAATGAACTCCAAGGTGAAGGTGCACAAGCTGCGTCATCTCCGGCGGAGGTGACCTCGAAGGTAGATGTTGTGATAACTAATTTGCCTGACTCTCCCGATGTGGAGCAGGTCACATTGGGACGGAACGGGATTATCGAAACAGCAAAGGATGGTCAAATTTTTATTGATAATTCAACAATCAAGCCAGCTTCAGCAAGATTGATCGCAGATAAATTAGGCGAGATGGGTGTTTCTTGTTTGGATGCCCCGGTCAGCGGAGGCGATATTGGCGCCCAACAGGGAACTTTAGCAATCATGGTTGGCGGGCCAAGCGAGGCATTAGAGAAGGTGAGACCAATACTCGAAGCTATGGGAAAGAAGATTACGCATGTTGGTGAAGCAGGTGCTGGCCAGATTGCCAAGGCCGCGAACCAGATAATGGTTGCCGCACAGATGGTGGCGATGGGGGAATTGATGATATTCGCGCGCAAAGCTGGTGCAGATCCCAGAAAGGTAGTAGCAGCAATCCAGGGTGGCGCTGCCCAGTGCTGGGCATTGGATGTCAAACCAGAGCGGTTGTTCAATGGGAATCGTCAACCTGGATTTAAGGCTTATATGCAAGCGAAAGACCTTGGGATAGTGTCTGATACTGCCAGGCAGTATGGAATCCCCTTAGTTGCTGCATCCGTGCACGACCAGCTTTTCAATGCAATGCTTGCGATGGGAATGGGTGACGAGGATAATTCGGCAGTGATCGGCGTAATTGAAGCATTATCTGGTACTACGCTCTTGGGTGATTAATAATAATTATTGAATCAAGGTATTTGATCGCTGACGGTTCTAATTTGACGTTTTCTGATACACTTGTTTTGAATTGCGACAATTATTACTGCGTGATAAGTACAAAATTATGATATTTGGGACTAAACCCGAAGGAGATATTAAACGATGGATAAGATGAAATCAATATCAATTTCAATCGTTATCGGCCTGGTAATTCTGATTTTTCTTTCAGCTGCTGTACCGCTGCCTTCTTCAGCAGCTTTCACAGCGGTGAATGAGAAATCCGACCTGGTGGCTCTCAAAATTCAGAATGATTCATCCAGCAACGCATACATATGGCTGGATGGACCAACTTTCTACTACTTCATGGTAAAACCTGGAGAGACAAATACCTATACCGTTATGCGCGGAGAGTATTTCAAAGACGTAAGTTATTGCGGAGCCACAGATTCTTCTATAATTGATCTCACACGCCACACGAAACTGCTTATGCCTGTTTGCGGCGCCAACACACGTCAATCTCCGAGCTCCCCGCATGTCGTCGATGTTACAAATACTATCAAGATCGTCAAGGTAACTCTGAAAAACGAGACTGAATCGCGAGTCCTTGCGATCCTCACCGGCCCATCAACATATGTATTCTCACTCGATAAGGATGATACAAAGGATTACACAATCGCCAAAGGTGATTATGAAGTCCAGTATTACGCTTGCGGCGCATACAGTGAAAAAGAATGGTCTGCCTATCACCAGGGCGTCTTGAAGTTTAAGTGCCCTAAATAGGGTGCTAAACAAGTAGAATTTTGTCTTAATGGTATAATTCTGCGACATTCGAACAGAAACGCTTTGACCGGGACGAGTATCTGGTCCAGCTGCCAACAGGGAGAGATGATCAAAGATTGAGAATTATCTCGGGACGGCAGCCAGTGAAAACCACCCGCGAGCAGAACCCTGAAAATTCTTGATGAGAATCAAGTGATTACTAAGGGAACCGGCATCCCCGTTACAGGAATTACAGAGAAAAGCTACTAGCTTAATCTGGGTGGAACCGCGTGAACAATACTCTCGCCCCAGAAGGGTGAGAGTTTTCTTTTGTACAAAATGATCGAGGTTGAATTAATGAAAGGAAAATGAATATGGAACAAACGGTGAGGTATGAGGACAGCAACCTTTACAAGGTGCGCCATTCATCTGCACATGTCATGGCACAAGCTGTGATTGAGATGTTCCCGGATGGGAAGGTTGCGATAGGACCACCTATCGATGATGGTTTTTACTATGATTTTGATCTCCCAAGAGCACTTACACCAGAGGATCTAGAAATTCTCGAAAAGCGGATGCGGGAAATCTTCGCAGGGAAATTTCAATTTGAGAAAAGTGTGCTTGGTGCAGATGAAGCGCGCAAGATATTCGCGGATCAACCTTATAAACTTGAATTGATTGATGGGCTCGAGCAAGGTGGTTATGATGAGTATGGAGAGCCGTTAGAAGAAATACCGGAGATCTCGATTTATCAGCAAGATGCATTCGTTGATTTATGCAGGGGTCCACATGTGGAGAACACGGGCGAGATAAATCCAGATGCAGTTAAGCTGCTGAATGTCGCCGGGGCTTACTGGCGAGGTGATGAAAAGCGCCCTATGCTGCAGCGCATATACGGTACCGCATGGGAATCCGCTGACGATTTAGAGCAATATATGTGGAAACTGGAAGAAGCACGCAAGCGCGATCATCGTCGAATAGGACGAGACCTCGATCTTTTCAGTGTGAGCGAAGATGTCGGACCGGGGTTGATCCTCTGGCATCCAAAAGGTGGGATGGTACGCAAACTGGCTGAAGAGTACTGTATGCAGGAACATGAGAGCGGCGGGTACGAATTTGTATATTCTCCTCACATAGGCAAAGCACAACTCTGGGAGACGAGCGGCCATTTGGATTGGTACAAAGAGAAAATGTATTCACCCTTGGATATTGAAGGACAGGAATACTACCTGAAGCCGATGAACTGCCCTTTCCACATCCAAATTTATAAGAGTAATACGCGCTCCTATCGAGATTTACCGCTGCGCTTCGCTGAATGGGGGACAGTTTACCGCTACGAGCGCAGTGGGGTGCTGCACGGATTACTGCGTGTGCGCGGTTTTACCCAGGATGATGCACACCTGTTCGTCCAACCTGAGCAGATGCCTGAAGAGATCGATCGGGTTTTAGGATTCAGCCTAAATATTCTGCGTGCATTTGGTTTCGAGGATTTCCAGGCTTACCTGTCAACTCGCAATCCTGAAAAAGCGGCAGGCTCGGATGAGCAGTGGCAAGCCCCTACGGAAGCATTACGGAATGCATTGGAACGGGCTGAGATTAGTTACCAGGTGGATGAAGGTGAAGCCACTTTCTACGGGCCAAAGATTGACCTTAAAGTACGTGATGCGTTAGGTAGGGAATGGCAGCTTAGTACGATCCAGTTCGATTTTACACTGCCTGAGCGATTTGACCTGGTTTATGTCGGAGAAGATGGCCAAGACCACCGCCCATATATGATCCACCGCGCATTACTTGGGTCAATGGAGAGATTTATGGGTGTGCTAATCGAACATTTTGCAGGTGCATTCCCCGTATGGTTAGCGCCGGTTCAAGCTGTGCTGATTCCAATTGCCGATCGGCATTATGAATACGCGAACAAAGTGGCAGAAATATTAAGGGAAGCTGGCTTGCGGGTCGATGTAGACCAGCGTGGCGAGCGGATGAATGCAAAAATCCGTGATGCTCAAAATCAGAAAATCCCCTACATGTTGGTGATCGGGGATCGAGAGGTCGAAGCAGATTCTATTTCCGTCCGGTTGAGATCTGAAGAAAACCTCGGCGCTATGCCGGTCGAAGGATTTCTTGAATATGCAAGAAAAGAAATCGCGGAACGTAATTAGGGTATATAAGATACTCTCAATGGTTGACGATTCAGAGAGGTTTATGGTATCATGCGCACGTCTAGGTATAAGCGCCTGGTTATTTTTAAATGGTTAAGGAGTGAGATATTAGCTCATCACAATTTCGGATAAACAATTCCATTCGCGTGCCTCAAGTACGTTTGATAGATGCTAGCGGAGAAAATGTTGGCGTCGTATCAACAGAGGAAGCTTCCCGTATCGCTCGAGAAGCTGACCTTGATTTGGTCGAGGTAGCTCCAAATGCCGACCCACCTGTGTGCAGGGTGATGGATTTTGGCAAGTTCTTATACGAACGAACCAAGAAGGAACGAGAAGCTCGAAAAGCCCAAGTCAAAGTCGAGATAAAGGAAATTCGCTTAAGACCAAAAACCACCGATCATCATCGAGGCTTTAAAGTTCGAGATGCACGTAGGTGGCTTGAAAGCGGGAAGAAGGTAAAGGTTAGGATTCGCTTCCGAGGTCGTGAAATCACTTATCCGGAAATTGCACTTGAAGATTTGAAAGGGATCGCAGAAGAATTATCCGACGTCGGCGTGGTTGAACAAAATCCTTCATTAGAAGGCAATGCAATGTTGATGGTGCTCGCGCCGGCGAAACCAAAGAAGAAATAATTTAAGAGTAAGTACCGGATAGAAAAAAACAAGCATTTGCAGATTTAATCCGCGGATGAAATGTGTTCCGCGGGGTTTTGTTTGAGAGGAGTGAAAGACGTGGCACGTAAGAAGCGAACTGGCAAGTACAAACTAAAAACCCACAAAGCCACAGCAAAGAGATTCCGGTTGACTGGCTCCGGAAAGCTGGTGCGGACGAAAGGTGGAAAAAGCCATCGGCGTCGAGTTACATCTAAGAGGACGAAACGCCTGTTCACCGAAATGATCCCGGTTCGGGGGCGCGGGATCAAGAAACGAGTGAACCGCTTGGCACCGTATTTAAAGAAGGGTAAATAATTCTAATTGACGGAAATAAAAACTCGATTGGTGAGTGTGTGCAACGAGTAAATTCAGTGCAAAATACTGCACGGGTACTGGCGCTCAGCTAATCGCAGGAGTGTAGATATGGCAAGAGTAAGAACAGGGCCTCACCGCCGAAGACATCATAAAAAAGTTCTCAAGATGGCGAAGGGTCAATTCGGTTCCCGTCATCGATTATTCCGCATAGCTAATGAAGCAATGCTGAAAAGTTTGTGGTATTCCTACCGCGATCGCAGGAATCGAAAACGCGACTTGCGCAGGTTATGGATCGCACGCATCAATGCTGCTGCCAGAATGAATGGAATCACTTACAGCCGATTAATCCATGCATTAAAGCAAGCAGGGATCACCTTGAACCGCAAGATGTTGGCGGATATGGCGGTACGTGATCCCCAGGCCTTCGCTGCAGTAGTAGAGAAAGCTCAAGCAAGTTAACTCCAAGACAAACAAAAATTACAAGCTCAGATCAGGTGGACTTGCGTCCGCCTGTCACGCGTTTAAACAATCCTAACCCGTCGACATTGTTTGAATATATTGCATAGAATAATTGCATAAATGCGGCGCGTTGACTTGGTCTATTGGTAGTGCTACAATCGCCAATGACTTTAGATGAACAAGTTAATCAGGGAATACATCTTCGAAACAGGAAAAGTCCTTCAAATACTCCTTGGGGATATAACCAAAGAGCATGTTGATGTGACCGTAAACGCTGCGAACGCCTACCTTCAGCACGGAGGGGGAGTTGCAGGAGTGATATCACTCAAGGGTGGTTCAATTATCCAAATGGAGAGTGATCAATGGTTAGAAGAAAATGGTCCAGTTCAACATGCTTCCCCAGCATATACAAGCGGGGGAGATTTGCCCTGTAAATATGTGATTCATGCCGTTGGCCCGATTTGGGGGGAGGGGGATGAAGACAAGAAATTGGCTGAGGCAGTTGCAGGGTCTTTGGTCTTGGGTGATCAATTAGGATTGAGCTCGATTGCCTTCCCAGCGATTTCTACTGGAATTTTCAGATTTCCGATCGAGCGAGCGGCCAAGATCATTCTTGAGGCATTCAGGACTTATATAAAACAAAACCCTGCCGCTAACTTATTACAAATTCGGTTGGTCCTTTATGATCAACAATCCTTGTATGTTTTCCTGAGGATCGCAGAATCTGTATTTGATCACAAGGAAGATTTTATTTAGGGTTGTTGCGTCGAATATTTGAAAGTGAATATTGCTGAGATGATAACTTCTTCAAAGAATCCGAAAGTTCAAAGGATAAAACGCCTGCAGAGCAAATCTAAAGAAAGGCAGGCAGAAAAAGAGTTTGTCATTGAAGGTGTGCGCCTGATGGAGGAAGCTCATTCCGCCAATTGGGAATTTAAACAGGTTTTTGTAACTGAAACACTCAGCGGTCGTGGAAGAAAACTTGTAGAAGTCATTCAAGAATCAGGAACCAAAATTGAGAGCGTAAGCTCGAATGTAATGCGAGCGATCAGCGATACAAAGAATCCGCAGGGGATTGCTGCGGTAATTGGGCTGAAATCGCTGCCCCTACCGGACCAGCTAGATTTTGTTTTGATCCTGGACAAGCTGCGGGATCCTGGGAACTTGGGAACGATACTTCGGACATCTGCCGCAGCTAATGTCCAGGCTGTGTTTCTGACTCCTGGCAGTGTGGATGTATTCTCCCCCAAGGTTTTGCGAGCTGGAATGGGTGCCCAATTTCGAATACCGATCTTGCCAGAAAATTGGATAGAAATCGATAATTTGTTAATGGGTACGAATTTGCATGTATACTTTGCCACTTCAGCAGGGGGAGACTCATATTATGCGGCTGAATTCAAGCGACCACTGGCATTGATTATAGGTGGTGAAGCGGAAGGAGCAAGTGATAGGGCTCTCCAGGACGCGGATTCGAAAATCACGATTCCAATGCCTGGTGGCGGAGAATCATTGAATGCTGCCGTAGCAGCAGGTATCCTGCTGTTTGAAATCGCTCGCCAGAGAGAGAATAACCAATGAAAATTCGATCAATCACTTACTTTGATACCATGCAGTGGCCGTTAGATGATCTTCAAATTGAGAACGCGGGTGAGTTCATCAAGATCGCACGCGGTGCTTTTCAATTTCAGGGATTCGAAGTTCAAACCACCCGCCTGGCATCAGCACCATTCCCATTAATTTTGGCGGATAAAGTAAAACGTGAGACTGTGGAATACGCGGTATCACTAGAGGATCGGATTCTTACAGCCGGTTTTGATTATGCATCCATTGGTCCAGCAATTCCAAGCGTACAAGACAGTTATGAGGTTATTCCAGAGGTCTTAGCAAGCACCCAATATATATTTACAGCTGGAATAATCTCTTCCACAGACAATGAAATTTACCCGAAGGCAATAAAACAAAGTGCGGAAGTAATCACAAAGAACTCGTTGATTTCACCGGATGGATTTGGCAATCTGCGCTTTGCAGCTTTAGCTAATGTCCCTGCAGGTTCGCCTTTTCTTCCTGCGGCATACCACGATCTTAGAGCCAAGCCGGGCTTTGCGATAGCAACGGAAGCCGCAGATTTGGCAGTATCTGCATTCGATAATGCTGCTGATTTGGAGGAAGCTCGGAATGAACTTATAAAGAGCATCGAAACAACTGCTCGTGAGTTGAGATTTATTGGAACAAGATTAGCTGAGGAACATGATGTACAGTTTAGGGGTATAGATTTTTCATTAGCTCCATTTCCTACGACCGAACAATCTATTGGTACCGCAGTAGAGAAACTTGGGGTGCCAGGAATCGGGAATCATGGTTCATTAGCAGCAATTGCCCTCATTGCTGAAGCTTTAGATCGAGCGGAATATCCTAAAGTCGGTTTCAACGGAGTAATGCTGCCTGTACTTGAAGATATTGTGCTGGCTGGAAGCGCAGCTGCAAATGTACTGACCGTCAACGATTTACTGCTTTACTCTGCAGTTTGTGGCACTGGTTTGGATACTATTCCGCTGCCCGGATCCATCTCTGAGGAGCAGCTGTATGCAGTGCTTCTTGACCTGGCAGCCTTGGCTCAACGCTTGGGAAAACCGCTAACTGCTCGATTGATGCCTATTCCTGGAAAAAATGCTGGGGATGAAACTGAATTTGATTTTGAATTCTTTGCAAACAGCAAGGTAATGGGGTTAAACGCAAAACCATTATCTGGCAACCTGCTAGAAGAAAATGAGATTCAGATCCAGAGAAGAAATAACCGTGGTAATTCAGGAGATTTAGCATGATGTTGATTCGGAAGGTTGCAACCACGATTCTGATGGCAAGTTTTCTATTGGCAGCTTGCCAGCCAGCTTCCAGTACCCAATCTCCGGTATCAACACTTCCAGCCAGCACAAAAGCTCCGGCATCTATAACAGAACCTCAAGAAATAACTGAATCTCCAACTGAGGCGAAGGTAATAATTCCAGAGCCAAGTCAGGAATTAACACTTCCTGTGCCATCTGAGACTGCAGCTGAAAATAATCCAAATGAGTTGAACAAAGATGTATGGATCCCTGTCGACGGTTTAGAATTAGCAGGAACTTTTTATTACCCGCAAAATCAAGCCCCACCTTGGCCAGGGGTAATCCTGATACACATGCTGTATGGAGACCGAACCCAATGGAACTCGTTTCCACAAGAATTAATAGAAGCAGGGATCGCAGTGCTCAGTATAGACCTGCGGGGTCATGGGGAAACCGGGGGAGATGTGGATTGGGATCTTGCGGTCAGTGACCTTCAGCAGGTATGGAATTACTTTACCGGGCAGCAAGATATAGAGCTGGATCGAACAGCCTTCATCGGAGCCAGTATAGGTGCAAACCTGGCGCTAATTGCCAGCTCTAATGAATCATCAGTCAGAACGGCGGTGCTGCTATCCCCGGGATTGAACTACGCGGGCGTTGAGACAGAAGAAGCGATGTTAACTTTCGGCGATAGACCCGTATTAATCATCGCCAGCCAGGATGATCTCTACGCTGCAAATTCTTCTTCAACTTTAAATACAAATGCGATCGGAGAGTCCCAATTGATCATGTACCAGAATGCTGGGCATGGAACTTTTATGTTCCAATCTGAGCCAGAACTTTCACCAGCAATCACCGAATGGTTAGCCCTTAATCTGGAATAAAGGCAATATCCCCAAACGAAAGTAAGGAAAGTTTAACTTTCACCCTCTGCTAACCAGTACTCTCTTCCATCAGTTGAGCGTTTGAGTATTCCATTACCAATCAGCTCCCTGCGCAAAGAAGATGTATCCGCATGGAAGTTCTTTAGTATCTGGTTAACCTCATTTTCACTGTAAGTGACAGCCGGTTCAAATGCCCGACCGACATGACGTAAAATGACGTCCAGCTTTTTTCGTTGTGAGGGAATTGTTTTTAGATGGCCATCTGGGGTGGAATAATCCGCGACAACCTTTTGATCATATGCATCCATGTTTATATCTGAAGCCATGGTTGGCAAAGTCTCCTTCGATAATAGTTGTTTAGCTTTATCCTCTAAGGCACGATTCTCTAAATGGTAAATATTGTAGTAGCTGGAGGCTTTTGCACTTACGAGCCCTACTTCCGAAAGTTTGGATAAATGGTGAGAGATTGTGGAAGGGCGCAGCTTGAGCATTTCTGAAATCTGTTCAACGGTCAAATCTTCTTGAGCCAATAGTCCCAGGATTTTTAACCGGTTGGCATCTGCCATGGCTTTGAAGAAGACCAGCATATCCTCGTTTGGAAAGTCTGTTGCACCCATTTAGTTTTTCCTTGTCTCGGAATCTTGGGATTTTACACGCCAATAACGAGCTCCATTACTCGATCTAGCAAGATATCCATAATCAACTAAATAGCGACGCAGGGTGGTAGTATCTGGATAATAGTTTTCCAAAATTTCGTTGACCTGGCCTTCGTTGTATTCAATATCAGCCTCGAAAGACGTGCTCAAATAATCAAGGACAGTTATGATCTTTTTCGATTTTGTGGGAATCATCTTCAAACTGCCGTCCTGGTGAGTGTAATCAGCCAGGATTTTCAGCTTATCTTTTGATAATCCGCCTGTATCGAAATTGAGTTTACGCTTCGGCTGGGAGAACTGCTGGCGTTTGATCTTTTCAAGATGCTTCGGATTGAATCGATAAACTAGCTTTCCATTTTGGTCGCGCACTCCCACCAGGTTAGCAGCTTCCAATACATCTAAATGGCGTTGAACTGTTTTTAGACGCATTTCAGACTGATCCGCTAACTCAGGAAGAGATAACTCCTTCTGGGAAAGGTGGGCAATAAGAGATAATCGATCTGAGTCCAGGATTGCTTCAAATATATTTGAAATATCTTGTGAGTTTGCTGCCGTTTCCATTGTTATCCTCTTCTAATTAATTCGATAGACGTCGAATTAATTCTAAAGGAATCAATTCGTTTTGTCAATAGGCAAAACATCTAAATTTAATGGAAAATTGTGAAGGTAGATGGAATAAATTGAAGACAATTACAAACAGAATTGACTCAAATATTGACCCGTATGCGACTCGGGGATGGCGCAAACCTCTTCTGGTGTGCCTACAGCGACAATCTCACCACCACCATCGCCCCCTTCAGGACCTAAATCTATCAAGTAATCCGCAACCTTAATGATATCCAGGTTGTGCTCAATAATTACGACGCTGTTCCCGCTGTCCACCAGGCGGTGGAGGACTTCTATCAGTTTGTGAACGTCTGCAGCATGCAGCCCAACAGATGGTTCGTCCAGTACATACAGGGTGCTGCCAGTGGAGCGTTTGGAGAGCTCGCGTGAAAGCTTAACGCGCTGAGCTTCACCCCCGGAAAGGGTGGTGGCGGGTTGACCAATGCGGATATAACCCAGACCAACATCCTGTAGAGTGGTTAGCTTTTTGATCATTTTCGGAAACGCACCGAACACTTCGGCTGCAGTATCCACAGTCATATTCAGCACATCTGCGATATTAAACTGCTTGAACCGCACCTGCAGTGTTTCCCGGTTGTAGCGCGCACCATGGCATACATCACAGGGAACATATACATCGGGTAAAAACTGCATCTCGATGCGCAGCTGGCCTTGACCCTGGCAGGCTTCACAACGCCCCCCGCGCACATTGAAGGAAAATCTGCCCATCTTGTACCCACGAATCTTACTTTCCGGCAGTTCTGCAAAAAGACTGCGGATTTGGTCAAACAATCCTGTGTAAGTGCCAGGATTCGAACGCGGCGTGCGACCAATGGGTGATTGGTCGATATTGATGATCTTATCCAGGTTCTCAACGCCTTCCAAGTGATCGTAATCCCCGGGTTGGATGCGGGAACGGTTCAGCTGCCTGGCAAGCGCTTTGTACAATACCTCCACCATCAAGCTTGACTTTCCAGATCCAGATACACCGGTAATGCAGATCAACTTTCCAAGCGGGAGGTGGACATCGATATCTTTGAGATTATTCTGGCGCGCACCGATAATAGACAGCAATGCTCCATTCCCTTCTCGCCGTGATTCGGGAATGGGTATTTCTTTTCTGCCAGTCAGATAGTCTGCGGTGAGAGATTTCTTTGATTTTAAGATCTCTTCCACCGGGCCTTCTGCAACCACCTCGCCCCCATGCTCGCCCGCCCCAGGTCCAAGGTCGACAACCCAATCTGCCCGGCGAATTGTGCTTTCATCGTGCTCAACAACCAGCACAGTGTTGCCCGTATCCCGCAAGCCCTCAAGGGTGGTCAATAAGCGGTCATTGTCCCGTGGGTGCAGGCCGATCGAAGGTTCATCGAGCACATAAAGCACGCCCATCAGTCGAGATCCGATTTGGGTTGCCAGGCGGATGCGTTGGGCCTCTCCACCAGATAAAGTGGCCGCTGTGCGATCCAGGGTAAGGTAATCGAGACCGACATTCACCAAAAATCCAAGCCGGTCTATGATCTCCTTCAGGATCCTGGAAGCAATCACACGATCACGTTTGGAAAATGGTGATTTCTTACCACTGAGTTGACTAATCCAATCAAGCGTTTGCTGAACCGGTTTTCTTGTGACGCTGATGATATCCAGGTCATCGACAGTAATCGCCATAGCTTCTGGGCGCAAGCGAGCGCCATGGCAGGTGGTACAGGTTGTATCGCTCATGAATTCGGAAATCTTGCTGCGCATATATTCTGAATTCGTTTCGTTGTACCTGCGGTGTAAATTGTTGATCACGCCTTCGAATGGTGTGCGGAAGGTAGCCTGGCGACCGTTGCGATTCTTGTAATGTACAGTGACTTCCTGCCCATTTGTGCCGTATAGAATGATGTCCAGTTTTTCTGCTGGTATAGAGCTCACAGGAGCGTCGAGATCGATTTTGTATTCGTTTGCAGCTGCCTCTAAAGTCTGCCAATAATAGCCGCCTTCATCCTTCGGACCGCTCCATTCAGATACGGAAATCGCCCCTTCATTCAGGGCAACCAGTTTATCCGGTATGAGCAGCTCGGAATCGATCTCCAATTTTCCCCCCAATCCCTGGCATTCGGGACAGGCGCCATGAGGGGTGTTGAACGAAAATGTACGCGGTTCAATCTCCGGTAGGCTTACCCCGTGTTCCGAACATGCGAAATGTTCCGAGTAATATAATTCATGGGGATCTTTTTCATCGGTGATGTCCTGGATGATCAGATATCCGTCCCCAAATTTAAGCGCGGTTTCGATTGAATCTGTCAACCTGGTGCGGAAGCCATTGGAAGCATCATCTTGGTCCATGCTGCGCATGATCAAACGATCAACCACGGCTTCTATACTATGATTTTTATAGCGATCTAGTGGAATCTCCTGGTCCAACTCGTGGATTTCCCCATCAACGCGGACGCGCACAAATCCTGATTTCTGGATTTCATCTAAGACCGCCTTGTGAGTACCCTTTCCTTCCCTTTACCACGGGAGCCAGGATCAACAGGCGTGATTTTTCAGGTAAATTCTCAACCGCATCAACTATTTCCTGAGCAGATTGACGTTCAACTTCTCGACCGCAAATCGGACAATGGGGAATACCAACCCTGGCGAAGAGCAGGCGCAGGTAATCATATATCTCAGTGACCGTCCCAACGGTTGAGCGTGGATTATGGGAGACACCTTTCTGATCGATGGAAACTGCGGGTGAGAGACCATCTATATAATCTACGTCCGGTTTATCCATCTGCCCAAGAAATTGCCTTGCATAAGATGATAACGATTCGACATACCTTCTTTGTCCTTCCGCAAAGATGGTGTCGAAAGCCAAGGAAGACTTGCCGGAGCCAGATAATCCCGTGATCACAACAAACTTTTCACGCGGAATATCAACAGTGATGTTTTTAAGATTATGTTCTCTTGCGCCTGCAACGTGGATGGATTTTGATGGCATTTTGTTCTCAATAGGGAAATTTCGGTTAATTATAGCACAATAGTTCTAATACCTGGTAATGCATAGGAGGCAAAACTTAATTATACCAGTCACGATCTTTCCCATTTCAATCACCATTTTTACTCTCCAGATACACGCAAATTCATGCCAAGAGCAGAATTATAGGTTCTACCATAAGGGATATTTTCCTGGCATATCTTTCGGTGGAAAACTAATTTGAATCGGATTGTTATATAATCAATAGAGGAAAAAAACTATGAGCCTTTTCAAAAGACTTTCCGAGTATTTTAGTTCTTCAGGCAGTGTTGATGAGAAGGGGCACTGGGTTTATGTACGCTGCAATAAGTGTCATGAACCGCTCAAAGTAAGAGTCAATCTGGATCATGATTTGAGTATTGATTATGATGGACCTCATGGGCAATCATATTTCAGTAGAAAAACGATAGTAGGCAGCTCGGGATGCTTCCAAAGGATTGAAATTGAATTAACATTCAATCACAAGCGAAAATTGATTAATCGCGAGATATCTGGGGGAACGTTTATTGAGAAAGATGAATACCTGGCTGTTGAAAACTACTAAGTTGATCTGATTCGCACATTTTTAGCCGGGGGCAGCTCGTACAGTTCCACTAACACACCTTTGGTGCTCTCTGGATGGATGAAAGCATACTTTCTTCCGCCTTCGCCGTTTTGGGGTTCAGGATTAATCAGCCTGAATCCTTGTCCCTGCAAATTGGACAAGATGGCTTCTATTCCCTCTACTTCAACACATATATGGTGCATTCCGGGTCCACGTTTTGCCATGTAGCGCGCGATGCCTGATGAATCATTTGTTGGTTCAACCAGTTCAATTTCAGATTCACCCAGCTGAAGAAATGCCACCCTTGATTCTTGTTCTGGCACCATTTTAATATTGCCAGCTTTTAGACCTAAAGCTTCCCAGATGGGTAAGGAATCCTCAATGCTGTCGACGACAATCGCCACGTGATGAATTTTGTTGATTTTTGTCATTATCCCCGTTCCTCTAAACCCAGGCTGGCGGCTGGTATTCTCCCCAAACTTGTCTCAAGACATTACACACTTCGCCAAGTGTAATCTGATTCTCCACACATTCGACAAATAATGGCATTAAATTATCATCCCCACGTGCAGCTTTTTCCAGGCTTGTGAGCAGCTCAGCCACCTTAGATTGATCCCTGTTTGCGCGCAGTGCGCTCAAGCGATCACGCTGTTCTGCTTCAATACGCGGATCGACCTGGAGACGTTCCAATTCCAAACTTTCTTCAACTTGATATGCGTTCATCCCAACCACGATCTGGTCTTCGGATTCAATTTGCCGTTGGTAAACATAAGCAGAATCCTGGATTTCACCCTGTATGTAACCTTGTTCGATCGCCTGCAATGCTCCACCCATATGATCGATGCGTTCGAGGTATTCCCAAACGCGCTGCTCAATTTGATCGGTAAGGTATTCTATTAGATAAGATCCTGCCATAGGATCAACACTGTCCGCGACTCCGGATTCGTGTGCGATTATTTGCTGGGTGCGCAGTGCCAGGCGAACTGCGTTTTCAGTGGGCAGCCACAAAGCTTCGTCCATGCTGTTTGTGTGCAGAGATTGTGTACCGCCCATTACTGCTGCCAGGGCTTGCAGCGCGACTCGGACAGCATTATTTTCTGGCTGTTGGGCGGTTAATGTTGATCCTCCAGTTTGGGTGTGAAAGCGCAGTTTCATCGAGGATGGATCTTCAGCTCCAAATCTCTCAGCCATCAAGCGTGCCCATACCCGTCTCGCTGCGCGAAACTTCGCAATTTCTTCCAAGAAATTATTATGTGCGTTGAAGAAAAAAGATAGCTGCTTGGCAAATTTATCGATTCCAAGCCCGGCTTTCTGGGCAAATTCGACATATGCGATTGCGTTAGCCATCGTGAAGGCTACTTCCTGGACTGCGGTTGATCCTGCTTCTCGAATGTGGTAGCCAGATATGCTGATCGTATTCCAGCGTGGGATTTCTGTCTCGCAATATGAGAATACGTCAGTGATCAGGCGCATTGATGGGATTGGTGGATATATATACGTCCCACGGGCAATGTATTCTTTCAGGATATCGTTCTGGATGGTGCCCCGCAGGCGATGAGGTTCTACCCCTTGTTTTTTGCTGACAGCCACATACATGGCAAGGAGTATTGCAGCTGGAGCATTAATAGTCATGCTGGTCGAGACATCGCCCAAGGGAATATCTCGAAATAATGTTTCCATGTCTTCGAGTGATGAAATTGCTACACCAACTTTGCCAACCTCACCACGTGCCAATTGATCGTCAGAATCATAGCCAATCTGAGTTGGCAGGTCGAAAGCAACGGAAAGGCCAGTTTGACCCTGTTTCAACAGGTAATGATAGCGTTGATTTGATTCCTTGGCAGATGCATAGCCTGCATATTGGCGCATGGTCCAAAATCGCCCCCGGTACATGGTCGGTTGGACGCCTCGCGTGAAAGGGTATTCACCTGGAAAACCGAGTTCTTCAAGATAATCCCGATCCAAGTCACCGATCGAGAGTAGTGGAGGAACTGGGATCCCAGAGGGTGTTTGAAAACTGGTTTTTCTTTCAGGAAATCGATTTCTTGCCGGTTCTAATATTTCTTTTTCCCACCGCTTTTGGTCAGAAACTGGGCTCATGAGTTACCTCTTGCAGCATAGTATTGGAAGTATACCGCGTTTCACCAGCATGGTAATTAGCGCAATATTTACGACCTTAATTTCCAGATAATGGGCAATAACCCCTAAGAATATCCGATTAAATTAATTGGGGACTGATCTTTGTGCTATGATTGCCAAAATCCTCATTCAGAGCAAAAGACGATGAAAATATTGACCGTGGACATTGGCACTGGAACCCAGGATATATTCCTTTATGATTCCCGCCTGGACCTGGAAAATGGGTTCAAACTGGTTGTGCCTTCTCCGACGATGATGGTGCGGCAGCAGCTGCAATCTGCAACCCGAAACAAGGAAGCGGTCTTGCTTACGGGCGTGATTATGGGTGGGGGACCGAGTCATTGGGCAGCAGAAGCTCATTTGAAATCCGGATTGGATGTATTCGTGACCCCAGATGCTGCTCGTTCTTTTAACGATGACCTGGATGAAGTCCGGGAAATGGGATTTCAAATTGTCAGCGAGGATGAAGCCCTCCAATTGTCCAAAAAAACAACCCAAATCGAATTGATGGATTTTGATTACCAGCGCATTCGCAATGCCCTGACTAGTTTTGGAGTACCATTAAATGATCTGGCTGCCGTTGCTGTAGCAGTATTCGACCACGGGGATTCCCCGCCTGGATATTCTGATCGCCAATTCCGGTTTGACTACCTGGATTCCCGAATCCGCAAAGAAAATCGATTGAGTGCATTTGCTTTTCCGGGAGATGATGTACCGGAAATCATGACCCGTCTGAAGGCGGTTGTATCTTCTGCTAGGGGAATAGATGCACCATTAGTCGTTATGGACACAGCCCCGGCAGCGGTATTGGGCGCGGCATTCGATACCCGGGTCAAGCGAAGGGAACGTGTCCTGGTAGCTAATGTAGGAAATTTCCATACGCTCGCCTTCCGGTTAGGTGACGTAGGTATAGAAGGAGTCTTTGAGCACCACACCGGTCTGATCGATCTGGAAAAATTAGATCGCTTACTGGTCTCACTTGCAGATAGCAGCTTGAAACACGAAGACATTTTCAATGATCATGGACATGGTGCATTAATATATGTTTCTGAACCGCTCGCTTTATCTGGTGGAGATTTTGGTGTTGCTGTGACCGGACCTCGCCGCAGCATGATGAGAGATTCCACTCTACGCCCATATTACCCAGCTCCTTTTGGTGACATGATGATAACCGGGTGCTTTGGATTACTGGCAGCAACTGGCGATGTCTATCCTGAACTCGGTGATGAGATCAAGGATTCACTAAAGGGTGCAGGCGGAAGCGGAACCCCACCCTGGGAAATTGAAGACGGTATCTCAACATAAGGACTGGTTGCCAGGTATCAATTATGCATCCCAACAGCAGTAAATTTCTAGATTACTTGGAGAGGTCTGAGCTGCCTTTGCTTTCAGATGGCGGCATGGGAACGATGCTAAACGCCAAAGGTATTGGCTTCGAACAATGCCTGGATGCGCTCAATTTAGCCAATCCAGACCTGGTAATGGAGATCCACCAGGCATATATTGAATCCGGATCTGAAATCATCCAGACCAACACATTTGGGGCGAACCGTTTTAAACTTGCTGATCATGATCTGGGTGACCAGGTATTAGAAATTAATCAAGCAGGCGTGGAAATTGCTCGCAGAGCAGCGGAGGCTTCCGGAAAAGAAATTCTTATTGCTGGAGATGTTGGTCCATTGGGCATTCGCTTATCACCCTATGGGCGAGTCCAGAAAAGTGAAGCATCCCAGGTTTTTAGTGAACAGATCGATGCGCTGTGTAGAGCAGGAGTTGATCTATTAATTCTTGAAACAATGAGTGACTTGAACGAGATGCTGGAAGCGATAAACTCCGCTCATCATGTCTGCAATCTTCCGATCGTGGCATCGATGACATTTACCAGCGACGATCGGACATTGTTGGGTGATACTCCAGCACATGTAGCCCAGAGTCTTCAACAAAGTGGTGCAGATGTGATTGGGGTAAATTGTTCGGGCGGCCCAGCACAGATTTTACGCATCCTGAATGTCATGCGCCAGACGGTACCGGAGGCACGCTTTTCGGCGATGCCGAATGCTGGATTTCCAGAACAAGTAGGGGGGAGGTTTATGTATCCAGCTGCCCCTGATTATTTTGGAGATTACAGCAGAGCGCTGCAAGAGGCAAGCGCTTGCCTGATTGGAGGCTGCTGTGGTACTACCCCCGAACATATAGCAGAAATGAGGCACGCGCTAGACCATCCCAGCAAAAAAGGGAATAATAAGAGTTTGGGGATCGTATTTGAAAGCGGAGGCCTGGGTTTAATTCCGGCAGAAGAAGGCTCTGGACTATCTAAGAAGCTGGCAAAAGGAGAGTTCGTTGTTTCGGTAGAGATGGATCCTCCACGGGGTTTATCCACCCATAAATTATTGGCAGGAGCCTCTTTGCTGGCAGAAAGTGGTGCGGATGTGATCAACATAGCAGACAGCCCAATGGCTCGCATGCGCATGAGCCCCTGGGCCGTCTGCAGCCTGGTTCAACGCGAGATCAATATAGAAACTGTTCTGCATTTCCCAACTCGGGGACGCAATTTACTCAGGGTTCAAGGGGATCTACTGGCCGCGCATGCTATGGATATCCGTAATATATTCGTGGTGATGGGTGATCCAACCGCCATCGGAGATTACCCGGAAGCCATGGATGATTACGACCTGGTACCATCGGGTTTGATAAGTTTGATCAAGTGTGGTTTCAATCTGGGCAAAGATCATTCTGGTGAAGAGATTGGCCAGCCAACTTCCTTTTTCGCCGGTTGTGCGCTTAACTTGAATCCCCGGTCTTTGGAAAAAGAGATCAACACCCTGCATCGCAAGATTGAAGCCGGTGTCGATTTCATCTTAACTCAACCAGTTTTTAAGCCAATGCAGGCTGAATTATTTCTCGATGAGTATCCGCGGTTTTTGGTGAACTGAGGATTCCACTTCTGGTGGGCATACTGCCACTGTTGAATCTGCGCCATGCGTTATTCTTGAATAATGAGGTGCCTGGAATTGTGATTCCTGAAGATATCCAAGAGCGAATATCCAGGGCTGGAGATGAGTCAGCCGAGGAGGGTGTGCGCATAGCCGTTAACCTGATCGAGCAGATGCGCTCATATGCCAGTGGAATTTACCTGATGCCAGCTTTTAACCGCTACGATTTGGCTGTCCAGGTTTTAGATCAAATGAAATAGAGATAAGTGGTAGATACCACCACCCGTAATAAGCGCTTTCGCCACCTCAGTTTGCTGGGGGAATCGGTTCATTTGGGGATATGCTCGGCGGATTGTTCTTCTTCCGGCGCAAGGCAAAGATGCCGACGATAACAGGAATTGCAATGAAAATGAGTCCACTGCACAGAAGCATAATGCCAACCAACCATTCAAATTCTGGTTGATCAGGAAATGGACCATCAATTACGACAAGTATACTGACACACACGCTCATCAAGCCAGGTAATCCGCATAGGAGTATGGCGGCGATTGTCAGACCGATAGCTAGATTTCTGTTCTCCACTAGGACACCCGGTCGTTAACCTCTCAGTTGTGCACCGATTTTCTCATTTAACTGCTTGATTATTTTCTCCCTGATGCGGGAGACTTCTTTATCTGTCAGGGTGCGATCAGGTTTCTGGTATGTCAAGCTGAAGGCGAGACTCTTTTTCCCCTGGCCAGCCTGGCCTCCACGATATACGTCGAATAGGGTTGTATTCGTGACGGTTTTTCCGCCTGCGGCACGAATTATATCCATGATTTCCTGAACCTGGACCCCTTCATCGACGACAAAGGCCAGGTCTTCAAGAACGGGTGGGAATACAGGTACCACTTCTATAGAATAACGATCGGGAACCAGAGATGAAATAGCATCCACGTCCAGTACGGCCGCAAGCACCGGGATTTCTGGGAAATCGTAATTCTCCTTGACCTGGGGGTGAATTTCTCCGAAAATGCCAATTGGCTGATCATTTACTAAAACTTGGGCGCATTTCCCTGGATGGAACGAACCATGCTGGCCTTTCTCATATTGCACGTCCCCAATGTGCAGTCCATCCAATAATCCTGTGACGACTCCTTTCATATCATAGAAATCCATTGAAGTTTGATCGTTGGCTTGCCAATGAGGCAAACTCCGCGAGCCGCTCAGAAGGAAAACCAATTTTCGTGGTTCTTGTGGAAGAATATCTCCATCTTGAGGATGATATTCTTGTCCGATCTCAAACATTGCCAGGCTTGAGGATATTCTGCTGTTGCGCTCACCAACGTTGAGCAGGCTGGCAAGCAGGTTCTTCCTCAGTACACGATGCGATCGCTGGCGATGGGGTTTGCCAGTCGCACGTAATCCGTTTCTGTTCTGTAATTCGGCAGGCTTACCCGACTTTCTACATCTGGATTGGTCAAGCGTCTGTGAGATAACTTCCTGGAGTCCCAAGTTGACCAGCAAATCTCTCAGGTTCTCCTCCATCTGAAGAGCTGGGTTTCCCCGTTGGGGAGGCAGTGCATCTGATAAACGCGTTTCAGGGATGCGATCGTAGCCATAGATGCGGGCGATCTCCTCCATCAGGTCAGCCACGCCGATGATACCCTCTCCAATATCTAAACGGTGGGGTGGTGTCTGCGCTGATATAGCATCGCCTCCACCTGGACTGAGAAGTCAAGCCGGGTCAGGATTTTATGAATTTCATCGCTAGAGAGACTTATCCCTAACCAGCGATTGACATCCGCAGCAGTGAAAGATACCTTTGGATCAATTGGCGGCAGTGGGTAGCTGTCAACCAGCCCTTTCGAGACCACCCCACCTGCCCAACGCTGCATGAGTGCCAATCCGCGCAGCACCCCATCTTTCGCGACGGCTGGATGAACCCCGCGGGAGAAACGGTAAGCAGCTTCTGAGGTCATCCGCTGAGCTGAGATGGTCCTGCGAATATTCGTGAAATTCCAGGCTGCCCCCTCGAGCAGAATCCTGCGCGTTTCGGAATTTATTTCAGACTCGGCGCCGCCCATGACACCCGCGATCGATAAGGCACCAGCAGTATCGCATACCAGAACGGTGAAATCATCCAGCTCTCGCTCGACGTCATCCAAAGTAGTCAGAGATTCTCCAGCCTTTGCTGTTCGTGTGCTGATTACCGGCGGAATTCCCTTCGCTCGCTCCAATAAGACATCAAAATCAAATGCATGCAATGGTTCCCCTATTTCGATCATCGCATAATTTGTAGCGTCGATGATGTTGTTGATGGGACGCATTCCAGCCAGGTGCAGCCTGCGCTGGACCTCATAT
>PVMK01136080.1_pt1 | contig 33693 bp, 36 predicted proteins | sample 1853481 | NCBI WGS metagenome assembly PVMK01 (sample SAMN08533507, study PRJNA380276) | Marine sediment metagenome, whole genome shotgun sequencing project.
AACATGTTGAACAAAAAATTGCTTACCACTGCTGTAGCCACTGTTGTGTTGACAGGCGCCGGTTTTGCCCAGGCACAGGAAAAAGAGCCCGCCATTGTTACCGGTGACACCTCGTTGAGGCTACCAAATCAGTGCCAACGTGGCACTGGTCTCCGACTACAAATTCCGCGGTATTCCAGTCAAACAAGGATGGCGCCCTGCAAGGTGGCTTCGATGCGGCGTTCGGGCCGGGCTTTTACGTCGGTACCTGGGGCTCCACCGTAAACTTCGATACCAATGGCGAAGACGGTGGTTGCTGCAACGGCAGCCTGGAACTGGATTACTACGGCGGTTGGGGGACCGACATTGGCGACAGCGGCTTCAGCGTCGATATGGGATACATCTATTACAGCTACCCGGGCGATAACGACACTGACGCCGACTACCAGGAAGTCTATATCAGCAGCTCCTGGAGGGACCTGACTCTGGGCGTGCACTACTCTGATGACTACTACCTTGAGTCCGACGAATTTTGGTACATCTACGGGGACTACAGCTTTACTCTTCCATGGGATCTCTCGCTGTCTCTGCACGCCGGTTACAACGTCATCGAAGAAGACGGCGGCTTCCTGTCCTCTGACGAAGACGGATACACCGACTACTCGGTGTCCCTGAGCAAGACCTTGTGGGGTGTTGATTGGGCGATCGCCTATACCGGTACCGACCTGGATGATGATGACCTCTTTGGCAATAACTGGGGTGACGATGAAGTGATTTATTCCATGAGCAAAAGCTTTTAATCGACGTTAGCAGCAATAGAGCCGGCCAGGTCCCTGGTCGGCTCCACACCAGGAGAATTCTATGAAATTAATCACGGCCATTGTTAAGCCATTCAAGTTGGATGACGTGCGCGAAGCGCTGTCTGAAATCGGCGTTCAGGGCATCACCGTGACCGAAGTGAAAGGCTTTGGTCGCCAGAAAGGACACACCGAACTGTATCGCGGGGCGGAATACGTCGTCGATTTTCTTCCCAAGGTGAAGATTGAAGTCGCGATTGCCGCGGCGCTGGTCGAGCAGACCATCGAAGCGATTACCAAGGCGGCCAACACCGGCAAGATCGGCGACGGCAAGGTGTTTGTATCCCCACTGGAGCAGGTGATCCGTATTCGTACCGGCGAGACCGGCGAAGACGCCATTTAATCCTAAACGACTGTTACTAGAGAGCTATCACAATGGAAGACAACATTTTTCAATTACAGTACGCCCTGGACACATTCTACTTTTTGATCTGTGGCGCACTGGTGATGTGGATGGCGGCAGGCTTCGCAATGCTCGAAGCCGGCCTCGTCCGCTCCAAAAACACAACCGAGATTCTTCTCAAGAACATCGCCTTGTACGCGGTGGCCTGTACCATGTACATGATATGCGGCTACATGGTCATGTATCAGGGGGACTTCCTCCTCGCCGCCATTACCGGTGACGGTGTGGCCGGGGCGGAAGAGCCGGCGACCTATGCGCCGTCCGCGGACTTCTTTTTCCAGGTGGTATTCGTCGCCACGGCCATGTCCATCGTCTCCGGCGCAGTAGCCGAACGCATGAAGCTGTGGGCCTTTCTGGCCTTCGCTGTGGTTATGACCGGATTTATCTACCCGATGGAAGGGGCCTGGACCTGGGGCGGTACTTCGGTGTTTGGCATGTACACACTGGGTGACCTGGGGTTCTCGGACTTCGCCGGATCCGGTATCGTGCACATGGCCGGTGCCTCGGCAGCGCTTGCCGGCGTCCTGTTGCTGGGTGCCCGTAAAGGCAAGTACTGCTGCGGATGGCAGCATCAGGCCGATTCCCGGTGCAAACCTGCCGATGGCGACCCTCGGTACTTTCATCCTGTGGATGGGCTGGTTCGGGTTCAACGGTGGTTCCGTGCTGGCAACCGCCAGTGTGGAGAGTGCCAACGCGGTGGCCGTCGTGTTTATGAACACCAATGCCGCGGCGGCGGGCGGTCTTATCGCGGCCTGATCGTGGCGCGCATCATGTTTGGCAAGGCCGACCTTACCATGGCGCTCAACGGCGCGCTGGCCGGCCTGGTGGCCATCACCGCCGAGCCTCCACGCCCACCGCCCTGCAAGCCACATTGTTTGGCGGGGTGGGTGGTGCTCTGGTGGTATTCGCCATTATCACGCTGGACAAGCTCAAGATTGATGACCCGGTCGGTGCCATTTCTGTACACGGCGTTGTCGGTTTTCTGGGTCTGATGCTGGTGCCGTTGACCAACCCCTTGACCGAAGACGGCGGCGCCTCGTTCAGTGGCCAGTTGATTGGTGCTGTGACCATCTTCATCTGGGTATTCGGCGCCAGCCTGGTGGCCTGGGGAATCATCAAGGCCGTCATGGGTATCCGTGTCACTGAAGAGGAGGAGTACGCCGGTGTGGATATGTCCGAGTGCGGCATGGAAGCTTACCCCGAGTTTGTGGGTGCCAGCGGTAGCGGTATGTAATACAGCTTTGCTGGCGCATTGATTTATGCGTATTTGCAGGGGCCTTCGGGCCCTTTTTTTTGTTTCCAGAAATCTGGTTTTAGCTCATAATAGCCCGCTTTCAAACAGGGGAGATCGACAGGGATGAAACTGGTTACTGCTATTATCAAGCCATTCAAGATGGATGACGTGCGCTCCGCGTTGTCGGATATCGGTGTTCAGGGTATTACCGTGACCGAGGTCAAGGGCTTCGGTCGCCAGCGCGGCCACACGGAGCTGTATCGCGGAGCTGAATACGTGGTGGATTTTTTGCCCAAGGCCAAGCTCGAGATCGCCGTGGCAGACAATCAGGTGGACGCCACGATTGACGCGATTGTCAAAACCGCCAACACTGGCAAGATCGGCGACGGTAAAATCTTTGTATCGCCACTGGAGCAGGTGATCCGCATCCGCACCGGTGAAACCGGCGAAGACGCTATTTAGTGTGATTGCGGCGGCCGGGAACTTCCACACTATTGATCCGCGGCAACGATACTGGCGATAGCCTCTGGCAGTTGTAGCAAGTTTTCAATTTCCCGGTCAGCTCTCTCGCCACCGGGCCAGTCTGTCTTCCGGGCATTCATCCAAACGGTATGCATGCCCACATCCCGGGCACCGCGTATGTCGTGTTCCGGATTGTCACCCACATGAATGATTTGCTCCGCCGCGACACCTGATCGCTGCAGCGCCGCATGGAACATATCCGGGTGCGGCTTGCTCGCGCCTATCTCCTCGGCCAGGAAAGCGAAGTCGAAGTACTCCGCGGCATCGGTCTTGTAGATATCCGCGTTGCCATTGGTTAATGCCCCCAGGGTGTAGCTGCCCGCCAGCTGTTCCAATACACCCAATGCCTCTTCGTATAACACCACCGCGTGGCGCTGCTGCAGGAAAACGGCGAATGCTTCGCTGGATCCCTGGCGAGCTTCATCTTCTGCGTAGCCCGCGTTGATTTGCAGCTCGTACAGCATTTGGATACGCATCTTGCTGACGTGGTGCAGCAGGTGGGGGTGGCGCCGCCACACGGATTTCTTGAATTCCCACAACCCCTCATGATCATAGGCTTCCACCGCACCCGGGCGATTGTGCAGTAGCCAGTCCTGCTGGGCGCGCTCCGCCCTGATCAGGGCGGGCTCCACATCCCACAGAGTATTGTCCAGATCGAAAGTGATGACCGAGATCGGCACGTCAATTGCGCTTGCGTCGTTTGGCCCTGGGATGGGCGGCATCGTACACCTTGGCCAGGTGCTGGAAGTCCAGGTGGGTATATACCTGTGTGGTGGAGATGTTGGCGTGTCCCAGCAGTTCCTGCACCGCGCGTAAATCGCCGCTGGATTCCAGCATGTGGCTGGCGAAGGAATGGCGCAGCATGTGCGGGTGCACATCCTGCAGCATGCCCGATTTGCGGCCCTGTACTTTCAGCCGTGCCTGTATATTGCGTACGCTGATGCGTTGCCCGCGGTTGCTGGTGAACAATGCCGCAGCGCCATCTTCATCGACGCTGTCATCGGGGCGCACCTCCAGCCAGCGTTCTATCGCCTGCAAAGCCATTGAGCCCACCGGTACTGTGCGGGTTTTGTTGCCCTTGCCGGTCACCGTCAGCAGTTTTGAGTGCGGGTCGATATCATTGATATTCACCGCGACCAACTCCGCCAGGCGCAGGCCGGAGGAGTAGAATAATTCCGTAATGGCGCGGTCGCGCCGGGCGATGAGGTCGTCCTCATCAAAGGACAGGTATTTGCTCACCTGGTCGGCGTCCAGGGTTTTCGGCAGTTTGCGTGGCCTGCGCGGCGCCTGCACACTGACGGCGGGATTGCGCGGCCTGCCTTGCTCGCGGCTGAGGTAGTTAAAGAAGGAGCGCACCGCGGACAGGCTGCGCTGGATGCTGCTGCCGGCCAGGCCGCGCCGGTGCAGTTGGCTGACCCAGGTTCGAATGTCCCCTTCCAGCAGTTGCTCCGCGGAGTGCTTATTGTGCTCTTCACAGTAGCGTTGCAGAGATGCCAGGTCGCGCTGGTAGTTACTGAGGGTGTGGGGGGAGAGCTGGCGCACATCGCGCAGGTAGTTGATGAATTGTGTGGCCGACTGCTCCATAGTCGAGGCGGCCACGGGGGTCAGGCTCCGACGTGAGGCAGGCGCGGCAGTAGTCGCACGATAACATCGGCGATATGGGACAGAAACAGTGTACCCATATCGCTGTTGTAGCGGTTGCCATCTGAACTCCCAACGGCGATCAGTCCCAGTTGCTCGCTGCTCAATAATGGCATCAACGCGGCGGATCCGATTTCACCGGCGTCGGGGAACAGGTAGTTGAGCTCCTCTTTGCGCAGGGCGCCGCAAACCGCCTTGTGCCCCCTGAACAGGGCGCCGATCTCCTTTTTCGCACTCTCGCGGGTATCCATGCGGCAATCCCCGGCGCTGTCGCCATCGCCGTACAGGATCATGCTGGCGTGCTCCACCTGGAAATCGTTGGCCATGGCATCCATAAAAGTGTGGTACACGGATTCGATCGAGTCGGCTTCCAGTAACTTCAGTACCAGGTCGCGGGTCTTTTCATACAGCTTGTCGTTGTCCCGCGCATTGCCGGTGAGGGCGTTGAGCCGGTGACGCATGTCGACATTGCGCTCGCGCAGCACACTGACCTGTTTCTCCACCAGGGACACGGCGCTGCCGGAGGCATGAGAGATATGCAGATAGTCCATCATCTCCGGGTTGCGCTGCAGGAAGTCATCGTGATTCTTCAGGTATTCACGCACTAACTCATCGTTGAGCTCGACGCCCGTGGCCTGTGATGCACCGGCTTGTTCATTGCTGGCTGACATTATTATTGCTTCCCCCTGGTCTGCAAGTGCCCCGTACGCCGGGGCTTCAGATTATTATGGTTCCTTCGAACACCACCGCGGTGGGCCCGGTCATTATCACTGGCTGGCCACCGCCGGCCCATGATATGGAAAGCTTACCCCCCGGCAGGTCAACTGTCACGGAATCGCGCAACCAGCCTCGCGATAAACCGTAAACAACGGCCGCACAGGCGCCGGTGCCACAGGCCAGAGTTTCACCCACGCCGCGCTCGAATACCCGCAGTTTGATCTGCGTGGGTGACACCACCTGCATAAAGCCCGCATTAACCCGCTGCGGAAAGTCCGGATGCGATTCGATCAGGGGTCCCAGGTGCTCCACATCGGCCTGGTCCACGTTGTCGACACGCAGCACCGCGTGCGGGTTGCCCATCGATACGGCGCCGATCTCCATTGCTGTGCCATCCACCTGTAATGGGTAGCTGTCGGCACGGCTATCGGCGGCAAACGGGATTTTCTCCGGCTCGAAGACCGGAGCGCCCATATCCACTTCCACGTCCTGCCGGTTGCGCACCCGCAGTTCGATGACACCAGCGGCGGTTTCCACCGTGATAACACGCTTGCCTGTCAGTTTCTTTTCGCGCACGAAGCGGGCAAAGCAGCGGGCGCCATTGCCGCACTGCTCAACCTCGGTACCGTCGGCGTTGTAGATGCGATAGCGAAAGTCCACGCCGGGGTTTTGCGGCGCTTCCACCACCAGCACCTGGTCGCAACCCACGCCAAAGCGCCGGTCGGCGAGCTTGCGCACATCCCGGGGGCTTAGTTTGTAGCGCTGGCTGATCAGGTCAATAACGACAAAGTCGTTACCTGCGCCGTGCATTTTGGTGAATTTGAGTTGCATTTTCTATTGGCTGATTAGTTGGCCGTGTCCTTTACTGATTGCTGTGCATCAGGGCAGGCAGCGCTCTGAGCGCATCATATCAGCTATCGTCTCCCGTTCCCGTATGAGGTGGACACTATCGCCATCGACCATGATTTCTGGGGCGCGACCACGGCTGTTGTAATTGGAGCTCATGGTGAAACCGTAGGCGCCTGCGCCGAAGATCGCCAGCAGGTCACCCTGGGCCAGGGTAAGTTCCCTGTCCTTGCCCAGAAAATCACCCGTTTCACACACCGGTCCCACCACATCCCAGCGCGCCGCAGTACCGCCGGCATTGTGCCGCACCGGCTGGATATCCAGCCACGCCTGGTACAGTGCCGGGCGGATCATGTCGTTCATAGCGGCATCCACCAGTGCGAAATTGTGCTCGGGCGTGGGCTTCAGGTATTCCACCTGCGTTACCAGCACCCCGGCGTTGGCGGCAATCGAGCGACCCGGCTCAATCAGCAACTTTATGTCGCGCCCGCCCAGTTCGCGTCGGACTGCCGCGATGAACTCGGCGATGGAGGGCGGCTGTTCGTCCCGGTAGCGCACACCCAGGCCGCCGCCCAGGTCCAGGTGTCGTATGGCGATACCGAGCTCGGCCAGGGTGTCGATCAGCGCCAGCAGGCGGTGCAGGGCGTCGATAAACGGGCTGATTTCGGTCAGTTGTGAGCCTATATGGCAGTCCATACCCACCACTTGTACGTGGTTTAACGCGGCGGCGCGCTGGTATACCCGCAGGGCTTCATCCGCGGTAACACCGAACTTGTTCTCGCGCAGGCCGGTGGAAATATAAGGGTGGGTCCTGGCATCCACATCCGGGTTGACCCGCACCGAGATGGGCGCCATCAGGCCCAATTCGCCCGCGACACGGTTCAGCACCTCCAGTTCGGCGGCGGATTCCAGGTTGAAACAGTGAATGCCCAGCTCCAGGGCCCGGACCATTTCGTCAGACTTTTTGCCAACACCGGAAAATACAATTTTGGCCGGGTCGCCGCCGGCAGCTATCACGCGCTCCAGCTCACCACCGGACACGATATCAAAGCCCGCGCCCAGCCTGGCCAGCACATTGAGCACCGCCAGGTTGGAGTCGGCTTTCACCGCATAACAGATCAGGTGCTCACAACCCTCCAGGGCATGCTGATACTCGCCAAACGCCGATTCCAGCGCCGCGCGAGAATAGATATAACAGGGTGTGCCGTGGGTCGCCGCGATGTCGCTCACAGGCACGTTCTCGGCATACAGGCTGCCGTCCCGGTAGGGGAAATTTTCCATGGATAGCTCTCGTGAGGGTCCGTCGTTACTGGGGCTCTTCGGTTTTTTCTTGCTGTTTACTGTCCGCCTGCTCCACGGGTTTACTCTGCGGGGCTTCTTCTTTCGGCATGTACAGTGGTCCCATCTGTCCACAGCCACCCAGCAGGGGGAGGGCGGCAGCCAGGGCCAGGGCGGCAAGTGTGTAACGCATGGTTCGAGTCCGGATTTTAAAGGCAGGGATTATACCGTTCGCAAGTGTGCCTCGTCACGCCCGCTGCAACATTCAGCAGGCGTGACGAGGCACACTGGTAAGCGGCGCGAGCAGCCCTTATCATTGTTGTTGCACACTTTGTTGGTGACTACCCTGTGATGACGGAATCTCAATTCAATGATTTGATAGACCAGACCTTCGAGGTGCTGGAACTGGCGCTGGATCGGGCGGTTGAACAGGCCGATGGCGACCTGGACTACGAGGCCACGGGAGGAGTGCTGACCGTTGAATTTGAAAATGGCACCACCATGGTGTTCAGTCGCCAGCCGCCTACCCGGCAGTTGTGGCTGGCCGCCCGGTCCGGGGGCTTTCACTTCGCCTATGATGAGGAGGTTTGCGACTGGCGTAATACCCGCGATGGACAGCTGTTTCGCCCTTTTGTGGTGCAGCAGATGCTGGAGCAGGCGGGCGTTAGCTTTGACTGGGAATAAGCAGTGACCAGGTCGGTTATTGCGACACTGATACTGGCGGCTATGGCTGCGATGCCCGCCGTGGCGAGCGAGCCTCTGTATGTCAAAAACCTGAGCCTGGTGGCCGGCCTGTCGGGGCTGCCTGCCCAGCGCGACGCGGCCACGGCGGACAACGGCACGCTTGTGGCGGCGCTGCACAGCAGTCTCGCCAACCAGTACGTAGCCGATTCTAACCGCGACGAATTCCTCAATTTTGATGGGGAGACCCTGCGTTTCGCCCTGGAGTTGCGCTATGGCCTGGCACAAAACTGGGATGTGCAGTTGGAAGTGCCCTGGCTGGATCACAGTGGTGGCCACCTGGATGACCTGATTGATGACTGGCATGACTTCTGGGGCATGTCCGACGGCGGGCGCGATGATGTAGCCAATGACTTGCTGGACTATCGCTACGCTAACCGGGAGGGGGCGGGATTTTCCCTGCACGACAGCACCTCCGGCCTGGGTGATATCAGCCTGTCCCTGACGCACGCCTTCTACAGAAAGCAAAGCGCGGCGGCCAGCGTGGTGCTGGGCTACAAGTTCAGTACCGGAGACGAGGACGACTTTCTCGGCAGTGGTGGCGATGACATCTTTGTTGCCCTGCGTTTCTCCGGACCCCAGCTATCAGACCTGCCCCTGAGTTGGCACGGTCAGGTGGGCTATTTGCGCGCGGGAGACAGCGATGTACTGGGTGATGTGCAGGAGCAGGATCTGTGGTTTGCCGGGCTCGCGGTGGACTGGCAGGTGGCCCAGCGCTGGTCAATCATCGCGCAGCTGGACAGCCATGCGGCGCCGGCGGACAGTGATATTACCGCCCTGGGAGACAACGCGATTATGGCCACAGTCGGTGTGCGCTGGCGCTTTGCGCAGAACTGGTCGATGGATGTCAACGTGGTGGAGGACATTCAGGTGGAAACCGCGGCGGATATCGTCTTCCAGGCCAGCCTGCGGTATCGGCCCAGCTCCTGATTCAAAAGAATCAAATGGCGATGCCGTCGCTGGAACACCTGTAGCAGCGGTCTCTGACCGCGACGAACCGGATCTGGCACCAGACCTTCGTAACCCGTAGCGGTCAGAGACCGCTGCTACGTGAGGTCAGCAGCTCGCGGGCCCGCACCGCCGCCGCGGCAACCTGCTGCGGCGCCGTGCCCCCCAGATGATTGCGCGCGGCGATTGAGCCCTCCAGGGTCAGTACCTCAAAAACATCCTCGCGGATATCCGCGCAGAACCCCTGCAGTGTCGCCAGCTCCATCTCGGCCAGGTCCAGGCCGGAGTCAATGCCGTGGGCGACGGCCTTGCCCACCACTTCATGGGCGTCGCGAAAGGGCAGGCCCAGGCCCACCAGGTAATCCGCCAGGTCCGTGGCGGTGGAGAAACCGCGCCGGGCGGCTTCACGCATTTGCTCAACGTTGGGTTTGATGGCCGGAACCATGTCGGCGAAGGCGCGCAGGGAGTCCCGCACTGTGTCGATCGTGTCGAACAGGGGTTCCTTGTCTTCCTGGTTGTCCTTGTTGTAGGCCAGGGGCTGGCTTTTCATCAGCGTCAGCAGGCTGATAAGGTTTCCGTTGACGCGCCCCACCTTGCCCCTGACCAACTCGGGTACATCCGGATTCTTTTTCTGGGGCATGATGGAAGAGCCGGTACAGAAACGGTCCGGCAGTTCGATGAAATTGAATTGAGCTGAGGCCCACAGCACCAATTCCTCCGACATGCGAGACAGGTGCGTCATCAACAGTGCGGCAAAAGAGCAGAACTCGATGGCGAAGTCCCGGTCGGACACCGAATCCAGTGAGTTCTCTGTGGGTTTGTCGAAGCCCAGGGCCTGTGCGGTCTGCGCGCGATCGATGGGGTAGGTGGTTCCCGCCAGTGCAGCGGCACCCAGTGGTGACTGATTGAGGCGCCCCCGGCAATCCATCAGCCGGCCGTAGTCGCGCTGCAGCATTTCATTCCAGGCCAGTAAGTGGTGGCCGAAGGCAACCGGCTGGGCGGTTTGTAAATGGGTGAAGCCGGGCATGATGGTGTCTGTATTGTGGACCGCCAGCTCGATTGTACCCCGCTGCAGGCGGGTCAGTTCACCGGCGATACCGTCAATGGCCCCGCGCAAGTGCAGGCGGATGTCGGTGGCCACCTGGTCGTTGCGGGAGCGGCCGGTGTGTAATTTTTTACCGGTACTGCCGATCAGCTCGGTAAGCCTGGCCTCGATATTCATGTGCACGTCTTCCAGTGCTATCGACCAGTTGAAGCTGCCCTCGTCAATTTCCTGTTGCACCTGGGCCAGGCCCTGGCGAATCTCCGCCAGCTCTTCCTCGGTGAGTACGCCAATGGTGCAGAGCATCCGGGCGTGTGCCAGGGAGCCCGCTATATCTTCGCCGGCCATGCGCTGGTCGAACTCAACGGAGGCGGTGAAGCGTTGTACGAAGGCGTCGGTCGCTTCACTGAAACGTCCACCCCACAATTTGCTGGTGTCTTGCTGGTTGCTCATGGCACTAAAAATCCTGCTGTTATTGCCGCCTGCCCGCTGCATACGTCGATTGGAGATTGTCGCTGTTTGCTCGACTGTGATTGTTTGGGCTTGTTCCCGCCAAACAAGGGTGCAAGTATATCAGTAACGGGCATGGGGAGCGTATATGGAGCCTGAACGAGGGCGATTGACCGCGGTTGGGGGTGAGCGGGTGACGGGGGAGTTTTTTATCCCCGACCTGTGCGCGACCCGGTCGGTTTTCGTCATGGTCCTGCTGACGGAGCTGATGGTTATCGTCTACGTGCTGGCCAATAGCGTGCTGCCGCGTTTTAACTGGGATTTACTGGCGACCTGCTCCCTGTTTGTACAGTGGGTGGTGTTGCTGAGTGCCGCGCTGCTGTGTCAACTGCGTCGCCCCTTCAGTCGCCTGAGTCTGCCTCTGGCGGCCAGCGGCAGTTTGTTAGTGGTACTGGCCGTCACCGCCGCCAGCAGCTATCTCGCCCTGCAGTTCTACCCACAGCTCACTCCCAGTGCCGTGGGTGCCTGGTGGTTGTTGCGCAATCTTTTGGTAGCCCTGGTACTGGCCGGGATCGTCCTGCGCTATTTTTATCTGCAGCAGCAATTACAATTGCAGGAGAGGCTGGAACTGCAAGCTCGCCTGGATGCCCTGCGGGCGAAAATAAGGCCTCACTTCCTGTTCAATACCATGAACAGTATTGCCAGCCTCATTATGTCCAGGCCCGAGGCCGCCGAGCAGGCGGTGGAGGATTTGTCCGAACTTTTCCGCGCCGCTTTACAGGAAAGCAAGCGAACTACAACGGTGGCGGATGAGTTGCACCTGTGTGAGTTGTATTTGGGTATCGAGAAATTACGCCTGGGGGAGCGGCTGCATGTGGCGTGGCAGGTGGATGTGGCGGCGCGCGACCAGCCCATGCCCAGCCTGATACTGCAGCCGCTGGTTGAGAATGCGGTGTATCACGGTATCTCCAAGCTACCCAGGGGAGGGACTATCAGCGTCACCGTGCATCTGGTTGGGGGAGAGGTGCAGGTGAGTGTGGAAAATCCGGTACCGGTGCAAGCGGCGCATACCGAAGGTCACCACATGGCGCTGGCCAATATCGAGCAGCGTTTGCAGGTATTGTATGGGTCCGGCACCCACCTGCATGCAGCGCCGCAGGGGGATGCCTACCGGGTTGAGCTGAGCTATCCCCCGGGGGCGGTGCTGTGAAGATTCTGGTTGTCGATGACGAGGTGCTGGCCAGGGACCGGCTGCTGCGCCTGCTGGCGAAGTTGCGGGCAGACGCGCAATGCATGCAGGCTGAAAGTGGCGAGGAGGCGCTGGCACTGGTGGCACAACATGTGCCCGACCTGCTGCTGCTGGATATACGCATGCCGGGCATGGACGGCATAGAGGTGGCCACCCACCTGGATGCGTTAGAGAGACCTCCGGCGGTAATCTTCTGTACAGCCTACGACGAATACGCCCTGGCGGCGCTGCAGTATCAGGCTGTGGCCTATCTGCTAAAGCCGGTGCGGGAAGTGGCGCTGGCCAGGGCGTTGGCCAATGCCGGCAGGGTCAATCGCCTGCAATTGGCCAGCCTGCGACCGGATGATTCTGGTTCCGGCGAGTCCGGGCAGCGTCGCAGCCAGGTGAGCAGCCAGACTCACCGGGGGCTGGAAACCATGCCCGTTGCCGATATCCGTTTATTCCTGGCCGAACAGAAGTACGTTACCGCCTGCAGCCCCACAGCGCAGTTGCTGATTCCCGACACACTCAAGGATCTGGAGCGGGAGTTCGGTCAACAGTTTCTGCGCGTACACCGCAACGCCCTGGTCGCCCTGGAACACATTGCCCGCTTACAGCGAGATGACAGTGGCACCTGGCAAGTGGTGTTGGACGCAGTGGATGAACGCCCGGCGGTCAGTCGCCGCCATCTGGCCCAGGTTAAACAGCGGCTGGTGGATCGCTGCTGAAAAACCCTCAGCCGGCACGATACGGCGTTGAAAACACCTCGTGCGCGAGCCCGGCTATAATGCTCATGTACTATCGCGTACACTCCGCTTTTTCGGGTGTTTTCGCCTTGTCTCGCACTCGCCTGAGGCCTTTTCAATGGGCTGCAAGTATTTCGCTGCGACAGCGCCTGGCTGGTATGATTGTCGGCTCGAACTAAGGAAGCCGGAATATGTCGCGCAAACTGACCATCGCCACCCGGGAGAGTCCCCTGGCACTGTGGCAGGCACAATTTGTCCAGTCTGCCCTGACGCGGGCCCACCCGGATCTCGAGGTGGCTCTGTTGGGCATGACTTCCCGTGGCGACCAGCTGCTGGATGTGTCACTGGCCAAGGTGGGCGGCAAGGGCCTGTTCGTGAAGGAACTGGAAACCGCCCTGCTCGATGGTAGCGCCGATATCGCGGTGCATTCAATGAAGGATGTACCCATGGAATTTCCCGACGGTCTCGCTCTGGGGGTGATATGCCAGCGCGAGGATCCCACTGATGCATTCGTCAGCTATCGATACCAGGCGCTGGCAGACCTGCCTGCGGGGAGCGTGGTGGGCACTTCCAGCCTGCGGCGGGAGTGCCAGTTGCGGGCCCGGCGCCCGGATCTACAGGTGAAATTTCTGCGCGGCAACGTCAATACCCGGCTGCGCAAACTGGATGAGGGTGAATATGACGCCATTATCCTGGCCAGCGCCGGCCTGCTTCGCCTGGGTTTTTCCGAGCGTATAGCACAGCAAATTGATGTGACCGATTCCCTCCCCGCCGGCGGGCAGGGGGCCGTGGGTATTGAACTGCGCAGCGATGACGAGGCCACTCTGGCACTGCTGCAGATAGTGCACCATGAGCCCACGGCGCTAAGGGTTAGAGCGGAGCGAGCGATGAATCAGCGCTTGCAGGGAGGTTGCCAGGTACCGATCGCCTGTTACGCGCAAACCGTCCCGGGTGGTGAGCAGTTGTGGTTGCGCGGGCTGGTCGGTAAACCCGACGGCTCGCTGTTGCTGCGCGCCGAGGCCCGGGCGCCCGCGGCGGAGGCAGAGCAGTTGGGCATCCGTGTGGCGGATGACTTGTTGGCGCAGGGCGCGGCGGATATCCTGGCCGAGGTCTATGGCGCGTAAAGATGCAGACGGCGCAGGTGTGTCTGACCGAGTAGCGGTCGACGCCACTGCAGGCAGTAGAGGCAATGTATTGGTGACGCGCCCCGCGGGCCAGGCTGACGCACTTTGTGCTGCCGTCGAAGCGGCGGGATACACGGCGCACAGCCAGCCGTTATTGGAGCTGCATGCGCTGGCTGAACTCCCGCCATCGCAGCGCCAGATACTGCTGGACCTGGACCGTTATCAGCACGTTATTTTTATCAGCGGCAATGCCGTGCACTTTGGGATGGCATGCATTGAGGATTACTGGCCGCAACTGCCGGTGGGACTGACCTGGTACGCGATAGGAGATGCCACCGCCGCGCTACTGCACGGCTTTGGTATCGAGGCCGTCACCCCCGGCAACCCTATGACCAGCGAGGGTTTGTTGGCGGCGCCACAATTACAGACCGTGGCGGATCAGCGTATCCTGATTATCAAGGGTGAGGGCGGCAGGATGACCCTGCGCGACGAACTGCTGCGCCGGGGCGCGACAGTAGACGAGCTGGCCTGTTACCGGCGCGCCTGCCCCGATTTGCCCGCGGGAGAGCTGGCCTGGAGGTTGCGTGAATGGCGCATAAACCTGGTGATGATCAGCAGTGGCGAGGGCCTTGCCAACCTGCAGACATTGCTTCGCTGGCCAGAAACAACTAAGTTTAGACATATAGGTGTGATAGTACCGTCGGAGCGGGTTGCCCGCCTGGCACGAAAGGCCGGCTTCGAGCAGGTCGTGACCGCTGAGAATGCCTCGGACGTGGCGATGCTCCACGCCCTGGAGGAATGGAAACAGGCTCTGGAGAATGACGAGTGAGCGATAAGGAAGAAAAGAATATCGAATACGCTGTTGAGGCGGCGAGGAAGTCCGATGCGGCTCTGGATGAAACCGCCACCACTGCGAAAAAAGCGGAGTCGCCCGCAGCTGCCAGTCCCCCCCGGGCCAGATCGAAGGGCAAGCGCAGCGCGCCGCCGCGCAAGGCGTCTTCCGCTATTGCCTGGTTGGCCCTGTTACTGGTACTGGCGCTGGCCGGTGGGGCCGCCTGGTCGGTACTGGAATTGCAGCGCAGGGAAGCCGCCCTGATTTCCCGGGTGCAACAGTTGGAAAGTGCATCCGGACAGGAAGAGGCCGGCTTGAAAGAGCTTGGAGACCACTGGCAGCGCCAACTGCAGGCGGGTCTGGGGGAGTTAAAAGGCGAGCTGGCGGAGGATGCATCGCGTCGGGCGCTGGCGCTGGAGTCGGTTGAAGCCCAGTTGGCCGAACAGCGCCAGGAACTGGCGCGTTTCAGTGCCAGCGACAGGGAGAGCTGGCTGCTGGCGGAAGCGGAATATCTGCTGCGCCTGGCTAATCAACGTTTGATCATGGCCGGTGACACCGTCGCCGCCCTGGCCCTGCTCAGCAGTGCCGACAAGGTTCTGCGGGAACTGGATGACGTGGGCCTGCACGATGTGCGCGGCGCGGTCGCCGCGGACCTGGCGGCGGTGCGCGCGGTACCTGCGGTCGATGTACAGGGTATATACCTGCGCCTGGCGGCGCTGGTCGAGCAGGCGGGTAAGCTGGTGATTTTTGAGCTGCCCGATAGTGAGTCTCAGCCGCGACTGGATGCGGCGCCAGATTGGCAGGCTCGTTTGCGGCAGGGCTATGCGGACGCACTGACCAAACTTTCGGACTACATTATTATTCGTCGGCGGGATGTCCCCATGCAGTCGCTGATGGATCCCCAGTGGGAAGGCCTGGTGCGGCAAAATTTGCGCATGTTACTGGAGCAGGCCCAGGTGGCCCTGCTGTCTGGTAACCAGTCACTGTACGGCGAGAGCCTGCAGCGGGCACTGCACTGGGTGGGGGAGTTTTTTGAATCCGATGAGGCCGCCGCCCGCGCCATGGCCAGGGAAATAACACGGCTGACGGATGCCATCGTTGCCGTGACCATGCCCGATCTCTCGAGGTCGCTACGGGCCCTGGACGATGCCATAGAGCAACGCCTGCAACAGGGAGGCGACGAGTAAGCCATGCGCAAGATATTCGCCATTATTCTGGTTGCGCTGCTGCTGGGTGTCGGTGTTGTAGCCCTGATAGAGACTGACCCGGGTTATATCCTGCTGGCCTATGGCAATTACACGCTGGAGACCAGCCTGTGGGTTGGTCTGTTGCTGTTGGCCCTGTTTACCCTGTTGGTCTATATCATCCTGCGCCTGGTCTACCGGCTGATTGGTGGGCAGCGCTCTCTGGTCAGTTGGCTGGGAACACGCAAAACTCGCCGGGGTTCGCGCCTGACCACGCAGGGTCTGATCCATTTTGTCGAGGGGAACTGGGCCGGGGCCAGGCGCCAATTGCTGCGCGGTGCCAAAAATAACGATGCCCCGCTGGTCAATTATTTACTGGCGGCGCGTGCCAGCCATCGTTTACACGAGCCTGATAAAGTCAGCGAGTACCTGGGTGCGGCTGGCGACTCGGACTCCGCAGCCCTAATCGCGGTGGCGCTAACCAGGGCTGAGCTGCAATTGCGCAGCGGCGACTATGAACCGGCGCTGGCAACGCTGGAGCAAGCGAAAAACGACGTCGCCAGGTATCCTCAGGTGCTGGAATTGTTGCGCGATGCGTACTCCGGCTTACAGGATTGGGGCAAGCTCGCGGGCCTGTTGCCGGATCTTAAGAAGCACAAGCTGCTTGAAGGTGATGCACTGCGGCAGCTGGAACGTGAAGTTTATGGCCAGTTGCTGGCGCAGTGCGTCACCGGCGGTGACGGTCAGGATCCGGATAGCTTGCGCGGCGCCTGGCAGAAGATGCCGGCTGACCTGAAACAGGATCCGCAAATGCTGCAGGGCTATGTGCGCATGCTGGTCGTTCGGGGCGACCATGGCGCGGCGGAAAAGCTTGTCCTGCGCGCCATCAAGCATCAGTGGGACGCAGACCTGGTGCGCCTGTACGGCTGCGTGCAGCAGCGACAATGTGCCCCGCCAACTGGCCAGGGCGGAAGCCTGGCTGTCGGCCATCCCGATGATGCGCAACTGCTGCTGTGCCTGGGTCGCCTGTCGGCGCGGGACAAGCTATGGGGCAAGGCGCGGGATTATTTCGAGGGCAGCTATCGTCTGGAAAAAAGCGGTGAGACCTGTGCGGAACTGGGGCGTTTGCTGCTCGGCCTGGGCGAGCACAAGGTGGCCGCCGCCTATTTTCGTGAGGGTTTGTTGCTGCGCGAAAGCGGCCTGCCAGTGTGCCATGCCGGAGAAAACCATGCCGGAGAAACCCATGCCCGATAACCGGCGCCTCGCCCGTTCCTGACGGGTCCGCGCGCTAGGGTGCGCAGAGCCTGCCCCGCTTTATCGGGTACTGCGCACCATGACCTCTAGCTTGCGCTACTTGCGCCTCATGGACTTGAAAAACTCTTCGTTGGTCTTGGTGTCCTTGAGCTTGTTCGACAGGAACTCAATGGCGGCGAGGTCTTCCATGCCGTGCAGCAGCTTTGCGCAGTATCCACATGCGCTGCAGTTCCTCCTCGCCAGTGAGTAAATCCTCGCGGCGAGTGCCGGAGCGGCGGATATTGATAGCCGGATAGACGCGCTTCTCGGCGACTTTGCGATCCAGGTGCAGTTCCATGTTACCGGTGCCCTTGAACTCCTCGTAGATCACTTCATCCATTTTGGACCCGGTATCGACTATGGCGGTGGCGATGATCGACAGGCTGCCGCCTTCCTCGATGTTACGCGCCGCGCCGAAGAACCGTTTGGGACGCTCCAGTGCGTGGGCGTCGACACCACCGGTCAGGACCTTGCCGGAGCTGGGTATCACCGTGTTCCAGGCGCGAGCCAGGCGGGTGATGGAGTCCAGCAGGATGACGACGTCCTTTTTGTGCTCCACCAGGCGCTTGGCTTTTTCGATCACCATGTCGGCAACCTGCACGTGACGCGAGGGTGGTTCGTCAAAGGTGGAGGCCACGACCTCCGCACCACGGATGCCCACTGAGCGCTGCATCTCGGTGACTTCCTCCGGGCGCTCGTCGATCAACAATACGATGATGTAGCACTCGGGGTTGTTGGTGATGATCGCCTGGGCGATATTCTGCATCATAATGGTCTTGCCCGCCTTGGGCGGCGCTACCAGCAGGCCTCGCAGGCCCTTGCCTATGGGCGAGACCAGATCGATGATGCGGCCGGTCAGGTCCTCTGTACTGCCGTTGCCAACCTCCAGTATCATGCGCTCGTCCGGGAACAGTGGCGTCAGGTTCTCGAACAGAATCTTGTGCCTGGCGTTCTCTGGTTTGCTGAAGTTGACCTCGCCTACCTTCAGCAGGGCGAAGTAGCGCTCGCTGTCTTTGGGCGGGCGAATCTTGCCGGAGATGCTATCCCCGGTGCGCAGGTTGAATCTGCGGATCTGGCTGGGTGACACATAAATGTCGTCGGGCCCGGCCAGGTAGGAGCTGTCGGCGGAGCGCAGGAAGCCGAAGCCATCCTGCAGGATCTCCAGTACGCCGTCGCCGTATATGTCTTCACCGCTTTTGGCGTGACGCTTCAGAACAGCGAAAATGATGTCCTGCTTGCGTGAGCGGGCCATGTTGTCCAGGCCGATCTCTTTGGCGATATCGATGAGTTCCTGGGTTGATTTGGTCTTTAGGTCAGTCAGATTCATATAAAATAGAGGTGTGCGCTTTTTGAAGGGAAGGGAGAGTTTGTAAGTGAACGCCGATTGACGATGCCAACTTATATAGCTTTAATTTTGGATAACAGAGTTATTGTTGTGGCACGGGAATGTGCAACGCCTCGAAATGTAGCATGCCCGGATGGTGTCGTCTACAGCTTTTTCAGGCAATAAAATTGGTCTGGTAAGGTGTTGCGAAGCCAGTGCACCCAGGTTCGCAACATTTACATCACTAACAATAGGACAAGGGTCAGACCACTTCCTGGATAAACTCTGTCAATTGGGTCTTGGAAAGCGCACCTACTTTGGTGGCTTCTGCGTTGCCGCCCTTGAAAACAATGAGGGTGGGGATGCCGCGGATGCCGAACTTGGGTGGGATTTCCGGGTTGGCGTCCACGTCCACTTTGCAAATCTTCAGTCTGCCGTCGTACTCGGTGGCAATTTCATCCAGTACGGGCGCAATCATTTTGCAGGGTCCGCACCACTCGGCCCAGAAGTCTACCAGTACGGGGATATCGCTATTGAGTACTTCTGCGTCAAATGTGGCATCGCTGACGTGCACGATTTTGTCACTCATGGTGTTCTCCGGTTGATCTGCGGGCTTGATGTCCGCTTGGTTTCGAGGGGCCATGATACCACCGGATTGTTGCGGCACAACCTTGGGGCTAGAGTTTTTCGATCTGCCTATATTTCCAGTGGCTATAGATTAGCAGTTATTCCGGTCGCCGGTCGCCGGTCGCGTCGGGAGCAAGGTGTGTGCTCACTGGGCACGCTACAAGCACATCCCTGTGCGCTCGGGCTCGGCCATCCATGGCCTCACACGGCCCAGCGAGCACACACCTTACTCCCAACGCTCTTTCTCCGAATCAGGCATGGGATAAGAATTCAGAGGGATAAAGCCGGCGGAATTGATAAATGCCCTCGCAGGACTGTGTGAGGCATGGATGTCGAGCCCAAGCCCCCATGGACGGGTTTACGGCGTGTCCTGCGAGGGCATTTATCAATTCCGCCGGCGGCTCGAACCCAAAAAATAGTGAACGCCACGCCAGTAGTTTTGTCTTACCCGAAAGCGTAATCTTCTATCAACTCAAGATTCGTTGCTCGTAATGTTTGAGGCATACCCTTTGCGTACAAAACAAATCGTAGTTATTGCAGCAGTGGCAGCGGCCCTCGCCGCCTGGTTTTATTTTGACCTGGGTAGTTTGCTGCAGTTTGAGGTGCTGCAGCAGCGTATCGGGGAGATGCGGCATTGGTATACGGACAATCCACTGCTGGCCGGGCTGATTTATTTTGCGATCTATGTCGCAGTCACCGCACTGTCAGTGCCCGGTGCCGCGATTATGACCCTGGGCGGTGGTGCCCTGTTCGGGTTCTGGTATGCACTGCTGCTGGTATCATTTGCCAGTAGCATCGGGGCCACGCTGGCTTTTCTGGTGTCGCGGATTCTGTTGCGGGACTGGGTGCAGGAGCGGTTTGGGCGGCACATGGGGGCGGTGAATGCCGGGTTTGAGAGGGATGGGGCTTTTTACCTGTTTTCCCTGCGCCTGGTGCCAATATTTCCGTTTTTCCTGATCAACCTGTTGATGGGTCTGTTGCCTATTCGTCCCTGGCGTTATTACTGGGTGTCCCAGTTGGGGATGTTGCCGGCAACCGCCGTGTTTGTGAATGCGGGTACCCAGTTGGGGCAGTTGCAGTCGCTGTCAGGGATTATCTCGGCGCCTCTGTTGGGCTCCTTTGTATTACTGGCGGTATTTCCTTTTCTGGCCCGGTGGCTGCTGGGCTATATGCAGGGGCGGCGGGCTCTGGCGGCCTGGGACAGGCCAAAACGCTTCGACCACAACCTGATTGTGATTGGCGCAGGCTCGGCCGGCCTGGTGGCTTCCCTGATAGCGGCCACGGTGAAGGCGAAAGTGACGCTTATCGAGCGGGACAAAATGGGTGGCGACTGCCTCAATACGGGATGCGTGCCGAGCAAGGCCCTGATTCGATCCGCCAGGATGGCAGACTACGCGCGGCGGGCCGCGGAATTTGGTCTGGCGCCCATGTCGGTGGAAGTCAATTTTCCGCAGGTGATGCAGCGGGTGCAGCGGGTGATCAAGACTGTTGAGCCACACGATTCTGTCGAGCGTTTTACCGGTCTGGGAGTGAATTGTGTACAGGGTAATGCGCGTGTTCTCTCCCCCTGGGAAGTGGAGGTGAACGGTGAGGTGCTCACCGCGCGCAATATCGTTATTGCCAGTGGCGCCCGCCCCAGGGTGCCGGATATTCCCGGGCTGGCGCAGCTGGATTACCTGACATCGGATACCATCTGGGACATAAGGGAGGCACCACGGCGCTTGCTGGTGGTGGGTGCGGGACCTATCGGCTGTGAACTGGCGCAGGCCTTTGCCAGGCTCGGTAGTCACGTCATGTTGGCTACCCACGCCCCGCGCATCATGCCGCGTGAGGATCCGGAGGTGGCACAGCTGGTGCTGGATGCTTTCCTGCGCCAGGGTATGGATGTGCACACGGGTTACGACCCGGTTCGTTTTGTCGTGGACGGGGATGGGCAGCGCTGTGTTTTCCAGACCGCTGACGGCGAGCGGATGGTGGCCTTTGATCGCGTGTTATTGGCGGTGGGGCGCAGCGCCAATGTGGAGGGTATGGGTTTGGAGGCACTGGGCATCGGACTCACCCGTTCCGGCACGGTTGCGGTGGACGAATACCTGCGCACGGCCATACCGAACATATTCGCCTGTGGTGATGTGGCCGGGCCCTATATGTTTACCCATATGGCCAGCCACCAGGCCTGGTACGCGGCGGTGAATGCGCTGTTCGGCCGCTTTCGCAAGTTCAAGGTGGATTACACAGTGGTGCCCTGGGCGACTTTTACGGATCCCGAGGTGGCCAGGGTGGGTCTCAGCGAAAGCGAGGCGCGGGAGCGCAATATCGCCTATGAGGTGACCCGTTATGACATTGATGACCTGGACCGGGCCATAGCTGACAGCGAGGCTCACGGTTTCGTCAAAGTGCTGACCCAACCGGGGCGGGATCGTATTCTCGGGGCCGTTGTCGTGGGTTACCACGCGGCGGAGTTGATTAATGAGTTCGTGCTGGCCATGAAGCACGGTATCGGGCTCAATAAAATCCTGGCTACGATCCATATCTACCCCACACTGAGTGAGAGCAACAAGTTTCTGGCGGGGGAGTGGCGCAAGGCACGTAAGCCGGAAAGGGTGTTGGGCTGGGCCGAGCGTTACCATCGCTGGAATCGTGGCTGAGACTGTGCCGGGAATACGGTACAGTTAGCACTGGAGTGTGGCCCGATTCACCGGCCCACCAATTTCTTACGGGGAGAAAAAGATGACCAAGGTTGCGGTAGTGCTGGCTGGATGTGGTGTTTACGATGGTGCCGAGATCAACGAGGCGGTGCTCACGCTGCTGTGTCTGGAGCAGCAGGGCGCCAGCTATCAGTGCTTTGCACCGGATATGGAGCAGATGCATGTTATTAACCACCTCACTGGCGAACCGGCGGAAGGGGAATCGCGCAATGTACTGGTAGAGGCCGCCCGCATCGCCCGCGGCAATATTAAGCCTCTCACCGCGGCAGACGCGGCTGACTTTGATGCCCTGCTGGTGCCCGGTGGTTTTGGCGCGGCGAAAAACCTGAGTGATTTTGCCGTGGCCGGGGCAGAAATGGCAGTACAGCCGGATTTTTTGAGCCTCGGCCGCGCCTTTCACGGGGCGGGCAAGCCGATTGGCCTGATATGTATTGCCCCGGTGATGGCGGCGGCCATCACCGGAGAAGGTACCCGCTGCACCATTGGCAATGATGCCGACACCGCCGCGGCCATCAACGCCATGGGCGGCGAGCACCTGCAGTGCCCGGTGTCCGAGGCCCGCGTGGATGTCGAGCATAAAATGGTCACCACGCCGGCGTATATGCTGGCGGGCAGCGTATCCGAGGCCTACAGCGGTATCAGCGAATGTGTGAAAGAGGTGTTGGCTCTGGCCTGATCCCGTGGACGAGGACTGGCATGTCTATGTTTTACAGTGCGCAGATGGCACCCTCTACACCGGCGTTGCCAGGGATTTGCAGAAACGCCTGCTGCAGCACAACGGCGCCCAGACGGGCGGCCCTAAATACACCAGGGGTCGTCGACCGGTGCAGTTGATGTGGTCGGATACCGCGGTCGATCGCAGTGCGGCCCAGCAGTGGGAGGCGGCGATTAAAAAATTGCGCAGGGTGGAAAAACTGCGATTGATTGGTTGCTGAATCGAATGGTGGTGTGCAGTGCGCACCGCGCACCAAATACCGCTTACCGTCAGAGGCCCTCCAATTCCTCAAGGGTTTGCTGTTGTTCAAGCCAACTTTCCTCCAACTCCGCGGCGCGGACTTTCAACTCGCCCTCGCGCTTTAGCAGGCCCGCCAGGTCATCCCTGCGCGCCGGGCTGTACAGGTCGGTGTCGCCCAGTTGGGTTTGCAACTTTGCCTGCTCGTCTTCCGCTTCAGCCATGGCCGCTTCTGTCTTTTTGACCTTGTTCAGCAGCGGTCGCAGCTTGTCCCGCTGCGCTGCCGCCTGCTGGCGTTTTTCCTTGCGCGAGGAGTCGCTGGCCGGTGGTGCCGCCCTGTCGGCCTGCTTGTAGTTTGCAAGAATCCAGCGCTCGTAGCCCTCCAGATCCTCCCGGTATTCTTCCACTCTGCCATCGTGCACCAGCAGCAGTTCCTCTACCGTGTTGCGCAGCATATGGCGGTCGTGACTGACCAGGATGAGTGCGCCTTCGTAGGTCTGCAGGGCGACCTCCATGGCATGGCGCATGTCCAGGTCCAGGTGGTTGGTGGGCTCGTCCAGTACCAGCAGGTTGGGTCGCTGCCACACCACCATGGCCAGCGCCAGGCGCGCTTTTTCTCCGCCGGAGAAGGGGGCGATGGCGCTGGTGGCGGCATCGCCGCGAAAGTTGAAACCCCCGAGGAAATTGAGGATTTCCTGCTCCCGCGCCCCGGGGCTGAGGCGTTGTATGTGCAGGGCGGGGGGCTGGCTTGCAGATCCAGCGCCTCCAGTTGCTGCTGGTCGAAGTAGCCGATGCTGCAATGTTCACCCGTTTGTCGCTGCCCCGCGAGCAGGGGCAGTTCGCCGATCAGGCTCTTCAGCAGGGTGGACTTACCGGCGCCATTTCTGCCCAACAGGCCGTAGCGGCTGCCGGGGCGCAGTTGAATGTTCACTTTTGATATGACCGGCGTATCGCCGTAACCCAGAACTGCTTCGTCCAGGCGCAGCAGGGGGTCACTGCTGCGCTGGGGTGGCTCAAAGCTGAAGTCAAACGGTGAATCCAGCTGAGCCGGCGCCAGGGTTTGCATGCGCTCCAGTTCTTTCAGGCGACTCTGGGCCTGTTTCGCCTTGGTGGCCTTATAGCGAAAACGCCGTACAAAATCGTCGATTTGTGAGATGCGTCGCTGCTGCTTTTCGTAACTGGCCTGTTGGTTGGCCAGACGCTCGGCCCGTTGTCGCTCAAAGTCTGAGTAATTGCCTTTGTAGGCCTGCAGTTGTTGTTGCTCGATGTGCAGGATGCGCTCACAGGTGGCGTCGATGAAGTCCCGGTCGTGGGATATCATCAGCAGGGTGCCAGGGTAATGTTGCAGCCATTGTTGCAGCCACAGGGTGGCGTCCAGATCCAGGTGGTTGGTGGGCTCGTCCAGCAGCAAAATATCGGAGGGTGTCATCAGGGCGCGCGCCAGGTTGAGGCGAATACGCCAGCCACCGGAAAAATCGCACACCGCCCGGCTGGCCGCATCCTCGGCAAAGCCCAGGCCCTGCAACAGGCGCTCGGCCCGTCGGTCGGCGCTATAACCGTCGATTTCCTCCAGCTCGTTGTGGATTATTGCGGCGCCGTCGAAGTCCTCTGCGGCTTCGAGCCGCAGCAGTGCGTCCCGTTTCTGGGCCAATTGCCCGTCGCCACGCCATACATATTCTCCAGCCGGTAGCGAGGTGGCGTGTATTTCCTGCGCCATATGTGACAGGCGCAGCTTGTTCATGCCTTCGATGACGCCGGCATCGGCGATCAACTCCCCCAGTAGCAGCGAGAACAGGCTGGATTTACCACAGCCGTTGGCGCCTATCAGTGCCAGGCGTTGCCCGGGTTGTATAGTCACGTTGGCGTCATGCAGCAGTAGCTTGCTGCCGCGGCGCAGGGCGATGTCGCGTAGTATTATCATGAGGCCGCGAATTCTACTCGCAGCGGGCGCCATGAGCCAGTGTTAGCCCCTTGAGGGTGTCGTCCCCGGGGGTGGCGCAATGGCGAGGTGAATAGTAAACTGGCGCCCACTGCGAACTTCTTGCTCACCCAACGGACTTGAATCGACGGTATCCGGTAGAACGCCGGCCTGCCGGGGACATGGTTTGTCCCTTCGAGCGAGATCTCGCTTTGACAGGGGTATCTGCGATACCCACGATTTTCTTGAATATGGAACGTAATATGAAGATGTATGCACTGCCGCTTGCCCTGGTTAGCGTTTTCACCCTGCAAGCTTGTAACGACCAATCCTCCTCCACTACAACCACCACAACCCAGGATACTGCCGTGGCAGCACCGGCGGTTGTCTCTCTGGAGACTTCCGAGCAGCGCCTGAGCTACGGCATCGCCTACGGCCTCGGCAAGCGCATGGCGGCCGATGGCGTACCCATGGATGCCGATGCCTTCTCCGCCGGTCTGACCGATGCGCTGGAAGGCGCTGAACCGCGCCTGACCGAGGAAGAAATCTCTACTGAGATGCAGGCTTACCAGGAGAAAGCGGCCGCTGAACAAGCGTCGGCCCAGGCCGCCATCGGTGAAGCGAACCAGGCAGCCGCAGCGGCTTTCCTGGCAGAAAATGCCACCAAAGAAGGTGTTGTAGTGACCGAGTCCGGTCTGCAGTATGAAACCCTGGAAGCCGGTGAAGGCCCCAAACCCACCCTGGAAGACAGCGTAGAGGTGCACTATCGCGGCACCCTGATAGATGGCACCGAATTTGACTCATCCTACGGACGCGACCAGACCGTCACTTTTGGTGTTGGCCAGGTGATTGCGGGCTGGACTGAGGCCCTGCAGTTGATGTCGGTTGGATCGAAGTGGAAGCTGGTCATCCCCCCCGAGCTGGGTTACGGCGCCGGCGGCGCAGGACAGATGATTGGACCCAATGCGGCCCTGATCTTTGAAGTTGAGCTGATTGCTATCCCCGAAGCTGAAGAAGCTGCTGCGGATCCCGCAGCAGCCACGGCCGAAGGCTAAGCCGATTGCGGCGTCTGTCCAGTGGTTGAAGTATTGGCCACCAGGCGCCGATGCCTGCTGTGAAGGCCGGCGATCAGTTGGTCTTCCAGCACAAAGCGCGACTCCAGTGCCTCTCCCAGGGCTGACAGGTCGCGCTTTACCTTTCCCTGGTGACCTTGCGCGGCACTGTATTTTTCCTCGTAAGCCATGATCACCTCCGTGGTGTCGGCGATGGCGGGCATAAGCTTTCCTGCCATTGTGTTGCTGCCGTCAGCAAAGCTCTCGGCTTCGTCGATCAGTTCATGAAATACTTCAAAGTGTCCGGCGGAGACATAATCCACCAATAGTTCACACAGACCCTGCTGGCGCTGTTGGAGATTCTCATCGCTCAGGCTGGAGTCCAGCGTAACAGCGATTTCTGTGTACTTGCCCAGCACCTCACGCCGTTCCTTCAACCACCGGGTGAGTAAATCCTCCACCGCCTCGAACTGTTGCTTTGGATCGTTATTTCTGTCTGGCATGGCTGGTTCCCTGCAAGTCTGCCCCCGAGCGCTAACTATACCTGATCGGGGTATTTGCGAAAGGCCTGCCACAGGCTGATTGTGGTGATCACCACAAACAGGGCCAGGGTCTGCTCTGGAATGCTCAAGCCGAGAAAGGTCCACATGGTATCGGCGCAGTTGCCATCACCCATCATCACTATACTCAGGGTCTCACTGAAAGGCAGGGTCTCCAGCATGTATTCCAGGCTGGGGCCGCAGGCCGGAACCTGGTCCGGCGGCAAGTGCTGCAGCCACACATGGCGCGCCGCCACCGCGCCACCGGCGGTCGCCGCCAGTGCGCATAATACGCCGTAGACCCTCAGGCCCCAGCCGCGGGGGTTATGTAGTACGGCGATAAGGGCGAATACACCCCACAGCACCACAAAAACGCGCTGGGTCATGCACAGGGGGCAGGCCGCCAGATTCAGGACGTCTTCCAGGTAGAGTCGCGCGAACAACATTGAGAAGACGGCTGTGAGTACCAGGCCGAAAAAAACCAGCCGCGGGGAGAGCGATTGCAACATCAGTGTGAGATTCCTTGCTGTGAATGGGGTAAGTTAAGGGCTTTTACCGACTAGTTCAACAATTTCTGCCGCTTTGCGCTAAAGGCCTGCAGCTCGGGGTAGAAGGCCAGAAATGCCTGCTCCAGCGTGTCCCGCGCCGGTGACAGCTCCGGCTCTATATCGGTGAGCGGGTTGTGGCGCTTGAAGCGCTGCCCTATGCGCGCGGCAGCGGCCGGTACTGTCTCCCAATCCAGGTAAAGGCCGAGAATGTCGTATTCCACCATCCGCGCCAGCATGTTGCGGGCGCCATCGCTCAAGTAGTCCTCGTGGGCAGCCAGGATGCGGTACACCCGGTCGTTGAACTCCGCCAGGGGGGTATCTGAAAAAGTCGACCAGTGCAGGCTGAGGTAGTGATCAAAGCTGAGATCGATGAGGATGCCCGCGTAGCGGCGCAGGGACTGGGGTAAGTCTTTGCGCAGTTGCGCAATCACGGGGTGATGGTCGGTATAGGCGTCTATGGCACGATGTAATATCACCCCGCGCTCGATGGCGCGAGGCAGGTCACCGCGCAGGGGGCCCTTGTAGTAGTCCCCTTCCAGGCCCCCGGCCACCAATCCCTCATCCGGCCATGCCAGGTGAAAATGGGCCAGAAAGTTCATTTCCCCCGACCTTAGAGAGTCTTGTACTGGGAGAAGAAATTATCCAGGTATTGCTCAAAGCTGATGTCGTCAGCCCGCTCTATCGCCGCCTGGTTCTGCAGCGACTGCCGGGTCTCCTGTTCGAAGGCGGCCTGTATTTCGGGCGCCAGCGGGCGCTTGCGGAAGTATTCCGCCCAACGCTCGCTGTAGGCCATGGCCAGGCGGAAGAAGGGCAGGTCCTGTTCGTGCATTTCTCGCAGGACACGGGCGGAAGGTGTCAGCTCCGGGTCGCTTACCTTGGCTACCTGATCAGCCAGGCTCAGGGTGTACTCACCGGAGTCCATCGCGCTGTCCAATAGCTCTGCCAGGGGGCGCATTTTTTCGAGCAGATTGCCCGCCCATTGCGTCAGGGGGATTTCGCCGGAACAGTTATTCAGTTGCAGTCCGGGCTGCCTGCCCCGATTCACTACCGCCTCCAGATTGGCGGCCTGTATGTCTTGTTCTGCATCATCACAGGCCGGGCTTTCTTGCAGCAGGCAGTACAGCAGGAAGGTGTCCATAAAACGAATTTGTCGGGCATCCAGTCCCACGGGAGAGAAGGGGCTTACATCGACGCAGCGGACTTCGATATATTCGATGCCGGCCCTGGCCAGCGCGTTGAGTGGCGTTTCACCGGGGTTGGCCACTCGTTTGGGGCGTATCGGGCTGTAAAATTCGTTCTCTATCTGCAGCAGGCTGTCGTTGAGCTGCTGGTACTCGTCGTTCTGGCCGCTGGCAATCCCCCGATAGTCCGGGTGTGGCTGCATAATGGCGCGGTGCAATGTCTCTACATAATTGTCCAGGGAGTTATAGCACACATCCAGGTTTTTCTGGGCATCGCTGTTATAGCCCAGGTCTCCCATCCTCAGTGCGGTGCCATAGGGCAGGTAGAGGCTGTGGCCCTGTTCGTCGAAGGCTTGCAGGCCATGGTTGTCCCGGCCCTTCAGGAACGTGCCGCAGACCGCCGGGGAAGCACCATACAGGTAGATCAGCAGCCAGGAGTAGCGCCGGAAGTTGCGGATCAGCCCCAGGTAGCGCTCGCTGATGTAGTCTGTGATGTCTCCCGGGCTGCCCGCATCGCACCAGGCCTGGTCCCAGTAGGCCTGGGGCATGGAGAAATTATAGTGGATGCCGGAAATGGCCTGCATCAGGCGACCGTAGCGATGGCCCAGGCCATAGCGATAAACTGTTTTCATCCGCGCCACATTGGAACTGCCGTACCGGGCCACCGGTATGCCCTCGTCGCCCGCCATGATGCAGGGCATGCTGCCGGCCCACAGTATTTCATCACCGAGCTGCTGGTACACAAAGCTGTGGATGTTTTCCAGGGTCCGCAGGCTGCCTTCAATGCTGCTGCTGACCGGGGTGATGAACTCCAGCAATGCCTCGGAGTAGTCCGTGGTGATGGATGAATGGGTCAGGGCCGAGCCCAGGCCTATGGGGTGCGATGAGTGGGCCAGTTTACCATCGGGAGAAATACGCAGGCTCTCTTTTTCTATCCCCCGGTTGATGCTATTGAGTATTTTTTTGGCGTCGGGGTCTGCCAATGCCTGCAATTGGTTCTGCAAATGGGAAGACAAGGGGAACTCCTATCAGTAAACAGGGTGGTGTGCGCCTGCCTGTTTGGCGCGGGGCCGGGTTCACCCCGGCCGGCATTCGAGAAACGGCAACAAGTGTATATGCCAATGTCTGCGGAGTACAGTTGCCCCTGAGCGGCCGGCAAGCCGCAAGCTGATTTGCGCGGATCTGCGAAGCAGGTCTCGTTCGGTACTTGTCCAGTGGCGACAAACTGCTATAAAGTATGGGGCAATAATAACCGGGAGATATGGCGTGAGAATTACCGAGTGGCTAAAAATTCTTTCAAACGAGGGTGGTTCTGACCTGTATTTGAGTACCGGCGCGCCGCCCTGTGCCAAGTTTCAGGGGGAGCTCAAGCCTATCGCCAGCGAGATTATGCGGCCGGGGGAAATCAAGGATATCGCCTACGAGATCATGGATCCCACCCAGCAGGCCGATTTTGAGAAGGAACTGGAGATGAATCTCGCCATCTCGATCTCCGGTTATGGGCGCTTCCGGGTCAATATTTTTGTGCAGCGCAACGAAGTGAGTATTGTTGCCCGTAACATTGTCGCGGATATCCCCAACTGGAAGGACCTGCGCTTGCCGCCTATCCTGCCCGAGGTGGTCATGCGCAAACGCGGGCTGGTGCTTTTTGTGGGGGCAACCGGTTCGGGTAAGTCGACGTCTTTGGCGGCCCTCATAGATTATCGCAACAGTAATAGCAGTGGTCATATTGTGACCATTGAAGACACGGTGGAGTATGTGCCCAGTCACAACAAGTCCATCGTCAATCAGCGGGAAGTGGGGGTTGATACGCGCAGCTGGCACAACGCTCTCAAGAACACGCTGCGCCAGGCCCCGGATGTGATACTGATCGGGGAGATTCGTGACCGCGAAACCATGGAGCATGCGATCGCCTTTGCCGAGACCGGCCACCTCTGTATATCCACCCTGCATGCCAACAATGCCAACCAGGCCCTGGACCGGATTATTAACTTTTTCCCCGAGGAGCGGCGGCCGCAGTTGTTGATGGATATGTCTCTGAACATGCAGTGCATCGTGTCCCAGCGCCTGATCCCCACGGTCGATGGCAAGCGCTGTGCCGCCATCGAGATACTATTGGGCACTCCCATGATCGCCGATCTCATTCTCAAAGGTGATATCGATGGCATCAAGGAAGTGATGCAGAAGTCAGAAAACATAGGCATGAAGACTTTCGATACGGCGCTTTTCGAGCTCTATCAGGAGGGGTTGATTACCGAGGAGGAGGCGCTGCATAATGCCGACTCGCCGAATAATGTCAGGCTAAAAATCAAGTTCGCCAAGGAGGGTGGTGAGCTCGACGAGGGCAACCCCATGGGGTTCAGCCTGGAGAGCATGGAAGAGGACGAAGAAGAGAGTTTGTTCTAGTGTGCCTCGTCACTCACAATGTAACATTCAGAGTGACGAGGTACGCCAGGGCGGGTTGTCCATCTCATCCAGCAGCGCCAGCCATTGGTCGATGTCGGAATCCCCCGCATTCCACAGCTTGAAGCCAGCGGACCAGCGCTGCTGTGGGCCCTCGTTGGCTCGACACCAGCGCACCTCTCCCGCCAGGTAGAGGGTGTCACAGGCCCCGGGGAGTTGCACGCCGATTTGCAGGATGGCGCCCACCGTCAACTCCCGCTCCAGCTCAACCCACAGTCCACCGCGCGAGATATCCAGCGTCTTGCACATCGCGATTTCACCGGATTCCGAACTGCCCGCACGCGGTGCAAGCAATTCGATAAACAGGGTGCTCTCAAGGGGAAGCCGCAGGTGTAGTCGCTTCTCCTGGGACATGGTTGCATACTCCTATGCTTATTCTTCGGCTTTACGCTGTGCCAGGGTGACCTTGTCCCGGAAAGTGGAGTTGGTCTGTAGAATATCGACCAGGCCGTCATCCATCATTTGCAGCAATACTTGCTTGCTCAACTGCAGCATCTTGATACCCTGGCGATTCACAAAAATATAGTTGTCCTTCTCGCGATCGTGAACCGCGAGTTTTGCCATCAGGGGTTTATCGCCGTCGTGGAAGCCCAGCCAGGCACCCATGGGCAAATTTGGTTCTACATCTGTCTCGGCTACCGGTGCTGACTCATCCGGAGCTTCTTGCCTGGTTTGCGCTACTGGCTCATCCACAGCATATTGTTCGGTGTGCTCTATTGATCCGCCTATAGCCTCTTGCCAGATGTGCTCTTCTGGTTCGCCTATCGCCATACCCCCGGGGAGCACCGCCGTGGCGTCTACCAGGACCTGCAGCTGCTCGATGGAGTCAATACCCGCGGCGCTGGCCAGGCTGGCGCTGAAACTGGCACTGCAGCGCAGTGCTGTTACTTTTTCCCGAGCGAGTAATTCGGCAAAATCCCGGTAGCTTTGCTGCAAGGCCTTGATTCCCGCCTGGTTGGTGAACAGCAGTTGTTGCTCATGCTCCAGTTTGAGCGCCAGTTGTACGCGCAGAGGCTCCCCGTCGCCCAGGTCAATGCGCCACCACTGACCGACTTCCACTCGGTCCAGGGCATCAAAGTGATCGCGGTCCTCCTCGCCGATATCTTCGCTGGCCACGGCAATTGGTGCGATTTTCCCCAGCTCAAGGGGTTGGTTGCGCAGTACACGCAGATGGGCGAATTCAATCAGGCCCACCGCATCCTCCACCGCTTCGTGGTCGTGCTGCAGGCTGAGTAGCCAGCGTTTGATGTCCCTTGGCAGCTGGGTGACGACCTCGAAAATATACTGTCGTCGATCCTCCGCTGGTTCTTCAGATGTCTGCAGAGAGTCGAGCAAGGTGCTGGTGGTCGCTGACATCTTTTCCCATACTTCGGAGTCACCGCCGAATTTCAGCACCACCAGTTGCGCGCTGGCGTACCATGGTCCCTTGAGAAATTCGCCGATGGCCTCGGTGGCCTCAAACTTCTCCAGCGCCGTATTAATCATCCGCGCCGCTTGTCGCCGGGCATCCGCTGTTTTGGCACCCCCCTGCGCGGTTTCTACAGCGCGCTGAGCCATGCGAGCGGCCCGGGCCTGATTCCGCTCCGCCACGGCGACAAGTTCTGCGCAGATCGCCGCCAGGTCAGTATTGGCGTCATCAAACCAGGCCAGTGCCCGCTCTACAGTTTTGCCTATCTGCTGCTCCGTGGCCACACCGGCTCTGCCCAGGCGCGGTTGCCAGCCTATGGCGCAGGCCTGCAGGGTATCCAGTAGCCGGTGTAGAGGGTGAGCGCCGGGTGTGAGGAAGGCGGGATCCGTAACGGCCAGTGCCGCTGCCAGTGACTGTAGCGGGAGCATCTGCGAGGCCAGCGGCTGCTCCAGGGGGAAACATTGTTGCCAGTTGTGCAGAGCCGTTCCCAGCCACTGCAGGATGGCGGTCTGCTGTGTTGTCGGCAGTGCCGGGTCGCCAATGGCTTCGGTCTGGAGCAGGACGGCATCCAGGGGAGTGAGACCAAAATTATCGATGTTTTTCAGGTACTGGAGCAATTCCTCGATTGGCATGGGCTGCTCGTTGTCGGCAGCTGTTTGCGGCGGGGTGTAGCGCTTCAGCACCAGCTCCAGCAGCGAACACGGTAGTGGGAAATGTCTGGCGCTCAGTTTCAGTGGACTAGTTTCCAGATAATCAGCGCGAAGAGATAGCCCCATAACACCGCGAGGACGACCAGGCGCCATTTGGTGGGCGGAGGCTTTACCTTTTGTTGCATGGCCTTTTCAATATTAAAGGAGCCGCAGGCTGGGCATTCACCCACCTGACCGCTTACTTTTCCGCGGTAGCTGCAATCTTTGCAGTAATAGGCCATGGGGGTTATCCGATACTCTTCAGCAGTTGGTCGACAATGCGCTCTAATTGCCTAAGGTTATTGCATTCCGCGCTAAAATGACAGGCGCTCTGGTAGCGTAGCATTTCCGAATCCCCCGTGCCCCAGGCCCTGCGTGATTCGGGGTTCAGCCATATCACCTGGCGCGAGCGCTGGTAGATGCTCTGCATGATATCCAGTTTAGGGTCGCCGTTGTTATTGCGCGCATCCCCCAGGATGATAACCGTGGTGTTGCTGTTGATGTCGTCCAGGGCCAGCCTGGCGAAATCCATCAGGCTGTTGCCGTAATCAGTGGCTCCGCCGTATTTCCAGTTGATCAGCTCGATGGCCTTTTCTACAGAGTGGTCGGTGAAATAGTCGCTGACTTCTCCCAGGTGGCTGGAAAATGCAAAGCTCCTCACTTTTGGCAGCACGTCCTGCAGGCTGTACAGAAACAATAACAGGAATTTGGCATAGGCGGCGACGGAGCCGCTGACGTCGCATATCGCCAGGATTTGTGGTTTTTCCTTGCGTACCCGCCGCCAGTAGGTATTGAACATAACGCCGTCGGTGGGTATACCCTTGCGCATGGTTTTCGCCATGTTCAACTGCCCGCGTTTCAGTTGCCTGCGTTTGCGCGAATGGCGACTGGCCAGTTTTTTGGCCATTTTGCGTACCAGTTCGTGTACTTTGTGCAGGTACATATGCTCGATATTGTTCAGCCGGGTCCTGCTCAGTATGTCGTCCATGAACTGCCTGGTTTTGCCCTCGGCATGCAGCAGATATTCCCGCTCGACATAATTGCGCACCTGTTCCCGCAGAATATCCCGGTAGCGCTGTACTTCCACCAGTGCGGGGCTTTCCGCCTTTTCCAGTGCAATCACCGCATTGCGTATATGTTCTTCGCCCAGTGCGTCCAGAATTTTGCGCGTGAACTGACCCTTTTGCGTGAACATCTGGATCTGCTGCAGGCCCACTTGCTC
>PVMK01122793.1_pt1 | contig 33692 bp, 34 predicted proteins | sample 1853481 | NCBI WGS metagenome assembly PVMK01 (sample SAMN08533507, study PRJNA380276) | Marine sediment metagenome, whole genome shotgun sequencing project.
TGTAACCTATCATGACCCTTGTAATATGGGCCGTAAAGGAGGTATTTTTGAAGAACCTCGAAGAGTTATCAAAGCAGCTTCCACAGATTATAGAGAAATGACACCAAATCGTGTTGAGAATTTCTGCTGTGGCGGTGGTGCCGGAATGGTTGCTTGCGGTGATTGGAGCGAAGAAAGATTGTTGTATGGAAGTGTTAAAGTAGAACAGATCAAGAACATTCAAGTAACAAAAGTGGTAACAGCATGTGACAATTGCCTTCACCAAATAATGGAACTAGGTGAAAAGAATGATTTGGGCATAACAGTTAGTAATGTTTCAGAACACCTTGTTAAGGCACTTGTTTTTCCTGAAAAATCATCAAAAGATAAAATATTGCAAGCCTAATATTTAATTATAATAAATGAACAAGTGATTAAGTTCACTAAACTGAATTATTATTTTGTTGGTGAACTTATATAAAATAATGGTAGTAATCACTTAGGTTATTTCTTAACATAGTTGTAACCATGAATGTTGTGCAATTTAATAAATCAATAAATATATGTGTCGCTTTGTAGCCTATATTGGTAAGCCTATTATGGCTGATGAAATACTTATAAAACCAAAAAATTCTCTTATGAAACAAAGTTATCATGCTTTGGAAAGTGAGATGACTGTTAATGGTGATGGTTTTGGGATAGGTTGGTATAACCAATCCATAAGAAAAGAACCGGCTCTGTTTCGTTCTATTCAGCCTGCATGGAATGATGATAATTTGAAGTATAACGCATCTATGATCAAAACTAGCTGTTTAATGGCTCATATTAGGGCAACCACTCAAGGAGGAGTATCCATAGAGAACAGCCATCCATTTCATTATAAGGAATATTTAATGATGCAAAATGGCGGGATAGAAGATTTTTTAAAAATAAAACGTAGGATGATCAATCGCCTAGATGAGGATTTATTTCAGTGGGTAAATGGTCAAACAGATACACAATATATATTTGCTCTTTTCATGACTATTGTGAGGGAAAACAAGAAAAAAGACACTCCTCATTCACTTGATGAATTGACTTTGTGTCTTTCACAAACATTTGCTGAAATTGAGGAAATGAAAAAGGCAGCTCACCTATATTCTCCATCTTTGTACAATTTGGTAATAACCAATGGTAAAGAATTGATAGCAACAAGATACAGCACACAACCTGATAAAGAAACACGTTCCTTACATATTGCAAGCAATGCAGAATGTTATACTTGTGAAAAAGGATTTTTAAGGATTCGGGCTTCAGATGTTAAAGACTACTCGGTTTTAGTTTCATCGGAAGTTCTTAGTCATAAAGATGATTTCTGGCAGAAAGTACCAGAGAATCATAGCATCACCGTTAACAAAGATCTACAAGTTCAGATCAGGCCTTTACAATAAAAAATTATTAGAATTATCCTTTTGATGATAGGATTACTTGCTTCGCAAGTGATCCTCCGTAGGGCTACTGCAAATTAAAGCTTCTAGATACTAATCGGGCCTGCCCGACGTACCCATGTTAATAAAACAAATTGTATATAAAATTCAATTAAAAGAAATGCCCTCCTTCGCATAAAGCTTCAGAGAGCGTAGTCGGGATGAGAGGATTCGAACCTCCGATCTCTGGTCCCCCAGACCAGCACTTTAAACCGGACTAAGCTACATCCCGAAATAATATATTAAAATTGGATACTACTACTAACGAAATATAATTCTTTACTACGAACAAACTGAGCTTAGTTTATCCTGAGCGTAGTCGAAGGACTACATCCCGTAATTAGTGGTGCAAAAGTATATAATATAAGATTGCTCACAAACTACTTTGAGATTTTATTGCAATATTATTTTGGGTGAAAAACCGTATTTCTCACTACATTTGTAAAAACCTTTTATATATGCTCATAATTGGAATTGCCGGAGGCACCGGAAGTGGTAAAACCACCGTTGTTAATCAAATTATAAAAGAACTTCCAAAAGATGAGGTTTGTATTATTTCTCAGGATTCTTATTATAAAGATACAAGTCATTTATCATTTGAAGAACGAGAAAATATAAATTTTGACCATCCCAAAGCCATTGATTTTAAATTATTAGAACAACATCTTTCCCAATTAAGAAAAGGAAACCCAATTGAACAACCTGTATATTCGTTCGTCGAACACAATCGTACCGGAAAAAATATTACAACATTCCCTAAAAAAGTGATTATTGTTGAAGGTATATTAATATTAACTCACCCTGAAGTAAGAAAAATGTTCGATATTAATATTTATGTCCATGCGGACAGTGATGAGCGACTAATAAGGAGATTAAAACGTGATATGGATGAACGGGGAAGGAGTTTAGATGAAATTTTAACACGCTATCAAAAAACATTAAAACCTATGCATCAGCAATTTATTGAACCTACAAAAGAATATGCAGATATCATTATTCCTACCAACCGTTACAATACCGTAGCTGTAGAATTAATACGGAAAATAATTAATCAAAGATTGTTAGAAAATTGAAAAAGATATTTTCAGAAATAAAAAAAAATAAATGGGTAAGAATAATTAGCAATAAATATTTTCTCATTATTATATTATTTGCCGTCTGGATGATTTTTTTTGATACAAACTCCTATTTAATACATAATGAGCTTAATAACAGTATTGAAACTCTTGAGAATAATGAGAAAATCTATAAAGGTGAAATTGAAAAGGATAAGGCTTTTATAGAAAAAATGAAAGATAGTAACGAGATAGAAAAATATGCTCGTGAAAAATATTATCTCAAAAAGAAAAATGAAGATATTTTTATAATCGAACATCATGATAGTATAAAAAAACAAAGTAAAGAATGAGTGATTTTTTATTTGGTGAGTTTGATGAGGTTTCTGCTAAAGAGTGGAAACAAAAGATACAAACCGACCTTAAAGGAGCAGATTATAATGAAACACTTATCTGGAAAACCCTTGAAGGGATTGACGTAAAACCATTTTATCATCAAGATGATTTCAAAAATAAATCTATTGATATAAAAGGACATCCAAAATCTTGGCGCATAGCTCAGGAAGTGTTCATTGATGATGAATCAATTGCCAACACTTTAATTCTTAATGCAATAGAACGTGGTGCTGATGCTGTTTTTATAACTTCAGAAGATAAATTTAATATTAAAACTGTATTCGCAAATTTTCCTTTTGAGAAAAGTAATATCTATTTTTCTTTGAAGTTTCTTTCAGAAGAATTTTATTTAAAGTTATCCCATTTCTTTTTAAACAAAAAAGTAACTGTTTTTTACAATATAGATATTATTGGAAATCTTGCCCATATGGGGAACTGGTTTCATAATTTGAAACAAGATCACACAATTATTTCAACTATTATCCAAAAGAATTATTCTGAAAATATCCTGAGTGTTGACGGCTCATTATATCATAATTCCGGCGCCAACATGGTGCAACAATTAGCCTACTGCCTAGCTCAGGCTAATGAATATTTAAATCATTTTCAAAATCTCATTCCAATCAAGCAAAAAGACAGAGAGTCTCAACTTTTGCCAATAACTTTTAAATTATCTGTGGGTACTAATTACTTTTTCGAGATTGCTAAAATTAGAGCCCTAAGAAAAATTTACGCTATTCTTGCCGTCGAATACGGCGTTTCTAAAAACTGCCATATCATTACAATGCCTTCAAAAAGAAATAAAACCTTATACGATTATAATGTAAATTTACTTCGTACAACTACAGAAGACATGAGTGCAATATTAGGTGGTTCCAATACTGTTTGTGGATTAGCCTACGATGCAATCTATCACAAAAGCAATGAGTTTGGTGAACGAATAGCAAGAAATCAGTTGCAGATTTTAAAGAGAGAAAGTTATTTTAATTCTTCAGACAATCCGGCTAAGGGGTCCTATTATATAGAAAGCCTTACCGATCAATTATCAGAAAAAGCCTTGAATCTTTTTAAAGATATTGAAACCAATGGAGGGATTCTTCGGCAATTAAAAGAAGGAACTATTCAAAGAAAAATAAAAGAAAGTGCTGAGAAAGAACAGAAATTATTCGATTCTGGTGAACTTGTATTACTGGGAACCAACATACATGAAAATAATGCTGATCGAATGAAAGATGACGTAGAACTATATCCATTCAAAAAATTCAAATCAAGAAAAACCCTAATTGAACCTGTTATTGAAAAAAGGCTTTCAGAAAAAAATGAACAAGAACGTTTAAACAAGGAATAAATGAAGAATACGGTTTTTCTTTTGTTTATAGCTATTACTCTTGTAAGTTGTTCTAAACCATTAGCTTACAAATATCAAGACCTAGAGCAAATTATTAATTGCCCAGGACTTGATTCCAGGCTTATGCATGAAGCATATTATAGTTTTAGAAATGATATTGCTGAATATGCTATGAAGAATAATATAGAAGTCGAATATCTTAATTACTATTATAGTTTAGCTTTATATATTTTCAAAGGAGCTGAAGGTACTGCAGACTATGAGGAAATAGCATCACCTCATACTAAAAATATTTTAGAAAATCTCAAAAAAGAATATCAGCTTTGGGATAAACAACCTAATAAAAGTAATCTGAATTATAATTCAGATTTTATGAACTGTTTAATTGAAAACATTCAGAATGAAAATATTAAACAGGCAATTCTGTCATCTAGAGATACTAACACACAAAATCCTAAATCTTTAGCCGATTTATATCGAATTAACATTAAGGATACCAAAAAAGACAACTATTTCTCTATGTTTTTAGCTTTTGAAACATACTACCAGTATTTATATGATTTAGATTTCTAAGAAAACCATTCACCAAATGAATAGAAAAAACATTCAACATATAACTTTACAGAAGGCAAATTCCACACAGAATTTAAAGCCTAAATCTTTTGAGCATCAAAATTTTGTAGCGGGAATCCCTCCATATCTACGCGGCCCTTACTCTACTATGTATGTTCAAAGACCTTGGACCATTCGTCAATATGCGGGTTTTTCAACAGCCGAAGAGAGTAATGCTTTTTATCGAAGAAATTTAGCTGCTGGACAAAAAGGTCTTTCTGTTGCATTTGATCTGGCTACGCATCGTGGTTATGATAGTGATCATAATCGGGTTATAGGAGATGTGGGAAAAGCTGGAGTAGCTATTGATAGTGTTGAGGATATGAAAATTTTATTCGATCAAATACCATTGGATAAAATGAGTGTTTCAATGACCATGAATGGCGCTGTATTACCCATTATGGCGTTTTATCTTGTTGCAGCAGAAGAACAAGGAATTTCACCAGAAGCGCTTTCTGGAACAATACAAAATGATATTTTAAAAGAGTTTATGGTTCGGAATACCTATATCTATCCACCATCACCTTCTATGAAAATTGTCAGTGATATTTTTGAATTTAGTGCTAAGAATATGCCAAGATTCAATTCAATTTCTATTTCCGGTTATCATATGCAAGAAGCTGGAGCTACCTGTGAAATAGAGCTTGCTTATACCTTGGCAGATGGTCTTGAATATATTAGAACTGGAATTGAATCAGGAATGGATATTGATTCCTTTGCCCCAAGATTGTCTTTCTTTTGGGCAATAGGGATGGATCATTTTAAGGAGATTGCCAAACTAAGAGCTGGAAGAATGTTATGGGCAAAAATTATAAAAAAATTCAATCCAAAAAAATCAAAAATCTCTAGCTTTACGAACGCATTGCCAAACGAGTGGTTGGAGTTTAACTGAGCAAGATCCTTTTAACAATGTTGCTAGAACCTGCATTGAAGCTTCAGCAGCTGCATTTGGTGGCACACAATCTTTACATACCAATGCCTTAGATGAAGCTATTGCATTGCCAACCGATTTTTCAGCAAGGATAGCGAGAAATACACAGATCTATCTTCAAAAAGAAACGCATATTACTAAAACCGTAGATCCTTGGGCTGGGAGCCATTTTGTTGAAAGACTAACAAAGGAAATTGCAGAAAAAGCCTGGGTCTTGATCAAAGAAATAGAAGATTTGGGAGGAATGACAAAGGCAATTGAATCAGGAATCCCTAAGCTTAGAATTGAAGAAGCTGCAGCACGTAAACAAGCTAGAATTGATAGTGGGCAAGATATTATTGTTGGGGTAAATAAATACCGATTAAAAAAAGAAGATCCCCTACAAATTCTTGATGTAGACAATCAGAAAGTTCGCCTCTCCCAAATTAAACGGTTGGAAAGCATTAAATCTAAAAGAGACACTGAAAAAGTAAACCAAGCATTATCAAAATTAACACATTGTGCTAAGTCAGGTGATGGAAATTTATTAGCTTTAGCTATTGAAGCAGCCCGAGAACGTGCAACATTAGGAGAAATTAGTGATGCTTTGGAAGAAATTTTTGGAAGACATAAAGCACAAATAAAATCGTTTAGTGGAGTGTATAGCAAAGAAATTAAAAAAGATCCATCATTTGAAAAAGCAAGGAAGCTTGCCAACAAATTCGCTGAATTAGAGGGACGTCGCCCAAGAATTATGATAGTAAAAATGGGGCAGGACGGTCACGATCGAGGGGCAAAAGTAGTTGCAACCGGTTATGCAGATGTAGGTTTTGACGTGGATATTGGCCCCTTGTTTCAAACCCCGGAAGAAGCAACCCAACAAGCCGTTGAAAATGATGTTCATATTATAGGTGTTTCCTCACTTGCTGCAGGTCATAAGACATTGGTACCAAAAGTTATTGAGGAACTTAAAAAATATGGACGTGAAGATATAATGGTGATCGTAGGTGGTGTTATTCCTCATCAGGATTATCAATTTTTATTTGATGCTGGTGCTATTGCTGTTTATGGTCCTGGCACCAAAATAAGTGATACTGCTATCGATTTACTTCAGATATTGATAGATTCGGTTAATTAAAGAGCTCCCGATTTAAAAATTGTTTAGTTTATAAAAATATATTTTGATAAAACAATATGAGTTACAAAGAAAAAATGCTACGTGATGGTGCGTTAAAAGGAAAAACAATTGTCATAACTGGCGGCGGAAGCGGTCTTGGAAAATCCATGACCACTTATTTTTTGGAACTGGGAGCCAATGTGGTAATCACTTCAAGAAACATAGAAAAGTTACAGGCTGTTAAAATTGAACTAGAAGAAAAAACAGGAGGTAAAGTACTTCCCGTTCAATGTGATGTTCGTCATTACGATCAAGTTGAAACCTTAGTAAATGAATCCATCGATGAATTTGGAAAAGTAGATGTATTGTTAAACAATGCAGCCGGCAATTTTATTTCTCCTACAGAAAGACTTTCAGCAAATGCTTTTGATACTATAATCGATATTGTTTTAAAAGGAACAAAGAATTGCACACTTGCTTTTGGTAAACATTGGATCAACAAAAAAGAAACCAATAAAGTGGTTTTAAATATTGTGACTACCTATGCGTGGACTGGTTCCGCCTATGTAGTACCAAGCGCTACAGCTAAAGCAGGCGTATTAGCTTTAACACGCTCTCTAGCTGTAGAATGGGCTAAATATGGAATGCGATTCAATGCTATTGCTCCTGGACCTTTTCCAACAAAAGGAGCCTGGGACAGATTACTTCCTGGAGAACTAAAAGAAAAATTTGATTTTGCTAAAAAAGTTCCGTTAAAACGAGTTGGAGAACATCAAGAATTGGCAAATTTGGCTGCCTATTTAGTTTCAGATTTTTCAGCTTATGTTAATGGTGAAGTGATAACCATAGATGGAGGAGAATGGTTAAAAGGCGCTGGACAAATGAATATGCTTGAACAAATCCCTGAGGACATGTGGGATATGTTGGAAATGATGATTCGGGCTAAGAAGAACAAATAATCGTACTTCAAACACAAATCTAAATTCATATATCCATAATCATATTGTTCACTTCCTGTTAACAAAATTCATTTTCTATCCGCATAATTAATTGTATTTTTAGCTCTTAATATTGCTTGAATTTTATGGGAAAAATAATTGCTGTTGCAAACCAAAAAGGAGGGGTTGGAAAAACCACAACAACTGTGAATCTTGCTGCTTCTTTAGGTGTATTGGAAAAAAAAGTATTATTAATTGATGCTGATCCTCAAGCTAATGCTTCATCGGGTCTGGGTATTGATGTGGATAATGTTGAGAATGGCACCTATCGTCTTCTAGAACATGCAATTGAGGCTAAAGACGCTATCGTTTCCACTAATTCTCCAAATGTTGATATTATTCCTTCACATATCGACTTGGTTGCCATTGAAATTGAACTAATAGATAAGGAAGATAGAGAATATATGCTTAAACAAGCCCTTGAATCTATTTCGGATTCTTACGACTATATATTTATAGACTGTGCTCCCTCATTAGGACTAATAACCCTAAATGCCCTTACAGCATCCGATTCTGTTATAATCCCCATACAATGTGAATATTTTGCACTTGAAGGCTTAGGAAAACTTTTAAACACAGTTAAAAGTATTCAGAAAATACACAATCCTGATCTGGATATTGAAGGACTATTACTCACTATGTATGATTCTAGACTTCGGCTTTCTAATCAGGTGGTAGAAGAAGTGAAAAAACATTTTGATAATATGGTTTTTAAAACAATCATTCAACGTAATGTGCGTTTAGGAGAGGCACCTAGTCATGGAGAGAGTATAATAAGTTATGATGCAGGTAGTAAAGGTGCTAATAATTATTTAAGTTTGGCTCAGGAATTAATAGAGAAAAACACTTCTGAATAAATGGCGAAAGCAACAAAAAAACAAGCTTTAGGGCGTGGGCTTTCTGCTCTTCTGAAAGATCCTGCTAACGATATTAAATCTGCATCCGACAAAAATGCAGAAAAGGTTGTTGGGAGTATTGTTGATTTAGAGCTTAGCACCATTGAAGTTAACCCTTTTCAGCCTCGATCCAGTTTTAATGAAGAATCACTTCGGGAACTTGCTTCATCCATAAAAGAATTGGGAGTTATTCAACCTATTACAGTCAGAAAACTTGGATTTAATAAATTCCAATTAGTCACTGGAGAACGCAGATACCGTGCATCCAAATTAATTGGATTAGAATCAATTCCATCATTTATAAGAATAGCCAATGATCAGGAGTCTCTAGAAATGGCATTGGTCGAAAATATTCAAAGAGAAGATTTAGATCCCATTGAGATTGCATTATCATACCAACGTTTAATTGAAGAAATTGAAGTTACTCAAGAAGAGTTGAGTGATCGTGTAGGGAAAAACCGATCTACTATTGCCAATTATTTGCGTTTATTAAAGTTAGATCCTATCATCCAGACCGGAATGCGTGATGGCTTTATTAGTATGGGGCATGGCAGGGCATTGATAAATATTGAAAATTCTATTGAACAGCTCAATATTTATGAGAAAATTATCACTGATAATCTTTCCGTTAGAGAAACTGAAGCATTAGTGAGACAATTTAAATCTCCATTAATTGAGAAAAAAGCACCTAAAAAGAAAGAGCTCCCCCCTTATCTCAATTCGGCTGAAAAAGAACTATCAGATCTATTAGAATGTAATATTTCTTTAAATGAAAGACCTAATGGAAAAGGACATATTAACATACCTTTTAAAGATAAAAAAGATTTTCTTCGCATCTTGAACCTAATAAAAAGTGGAAAATAAATTATTCTTCATTTTATTTTTAATGGTGGCAACTTCAATATTTGCCCAAGAATCTGATTCTCTTTTTATTGATAAAGGAAATGGGTTAATCATTGAGGATACAGTAAAAGTGAAGGAGGATTATAATCCCTTGGCTCCTTCCACTGCAGCATTTTATTCGGCAGTACTTCCTGGTTTAGGTCAGGCCTACAACAAAAAATATTGGAAAATCCCAATTATTTATGCTGGAATGGCAGTTGGAGTTTATTTTTATATACAAAATGATAAAGACTATGATCGATTTAGAGATGCTTACAAAAGTCGATTAGCAGGATTTACCGATGATGAATTTTATGGGGATGGGGAGAACCCTATTGTATCAACCGATAGATTGATAGATGCTCAAAAAACATCTCAAAGAAATAAAGATTTAAGTATAGTTGTAACCGCTGTGTTTTATTTACTAAATATTATTGATGCTAATGTAGATGCCCATTTGAGGCAATTTAGTGTAAGTGATGATCTTTCTTTAGAACCCAATTTTGATATAAATCCAATAGACTCAAAAGCTAATTATGGCTTGTCACTCAAGTACAATATTAAATGAAGATAGCATTACTTGGATACGGAAAAATGGGTAAAACCATTGAGAGTTTGGCTTTACAAAAAGGGCATTCTATCGTAGTTAAAACGAACAGTAAAAGTGAAAATATCGATTTATCTAAAGTTGATGTTGCTATTGAATTTTCCTCTCCTTTAGCTGCAGTTAAAAATATTACTTTCTGTTTAGAGAAGGGTATTCCTATAGTTTCTGGAACTACAGGTTGGCTAAATAATTATAAGGATATTATAAAGTTATGTGAAAACCGTAACGGAAGTTTTATCTATGCGTCCAACTTTAGCATTGGAGTAAATCTTTTTTACAATTTAAATGAATATGCAGCCAAATTAATGGAGCCCTGGAAAGAGTATCAGGTTTCGATTGAAGAAATTCATCATGTTCATAAAAAGGATGCTCCTAGTGGTACAGCCATTACATTAGCTGAAGGAATAAGTAAACATTCCGAAAAAAAGGGATGGAGATTAAATGAAGGATCTGATCAAGAAATAAATATTACAGCCAAACGAATTAATGATGTGAAAGGCACTCATACTATTAACTATAACTCTATAATTGATTCAATTTCAATAAAACATAAGGCACATAATAGAGAAGGATTTGCATTAGGGGCAATTCTTGCTGCGGAATGGCTTTTACAAAAAAAGGGTGTTTTTACAATGAAAGATGTTCTTGGATTATAAGATCAGAGAGGATTTAGATTAAAAAATTAAAACGAATATTCAATACATATTAACAAATAAGCAAATAACCAACTACTAAAAAATGACCTTTACAACCTTATTCTTTTTTATTTTAATAGTACAAGTAATTCACTTTGCAGGTACATGGAAACTCTATACGATTGCAGGAAGAAAATCTTGGGAGGCATTAATTCCAGTTTATAATGCGATAGTTTTAATGAAAATTATCAATCGTTCTCAATGGTGGGTTTTATTGCTTTTTATACCCATTATAAATCTCATTATGTTTCCTGTTATTTGGGTGGAAACTTTACGCAGTTTTGGGAGAAATAGTAATACTGATACATTTTTGGGAGTTATCACCTTTGGCCTTTATATATATTATATTAATTACACTCAAGATGTTACTTACATCAAGGACAGAAGTTTGAAACCTAGAACTTCTGCTGGTGAATGGACCAGTTCAATTTTATTTGCTGTTGTTGCTGCAACCATTGTTCATACATATGTGATGCAACCTTTTACAATACCTACATCCTCACTTGAAAAAACATTATTGGTTGGGGATTTCTTGTTTGTAAGTAAATTTCATTATGGAGCTAGGGCTCCTATGACAGCTGTTTCTTTCCCAATGGTTCATGATACTATCCCGGTATTACATAAAAAGTCATATACTACAAAACCTCAACTTCCCTATTTAAGGTTTCCGGGTTTTCAAGATATCAAGCGAAATGATATTGTGGTTTTTAACTGGCCAGCAGATACACTTATCGATATAAATAATCCTTCCAAAGGATTTAAGGTTAAACCACTGGACAAGAAATCGAATTATGTAAAACGCTGCGTGGGTATACCAGGAGATACTTTAGAAGTGAGAAATGGTTATGTATTTATTAATGGTAAGCAAAACGTTTTACCTGTTAGAGCAAAACTTCAGTTCTCCTACTTTGTTAAAACAAACGGTGCAATAAATCCACAACTATTAAAAGGCCGATATGATATTACAGACCGTTATAACTTCAATAGAGAAAATAATGTTTATGGTTTTGCTGCTATTACTGACGAATCTGTTGAATTACTTAAAAACAATCCAAAGGTTATAGAAGTTGTTAAAATAGAGCAAGAAAAAGGAAAATGGAATTCCGCAGTTTTTCCTCAAGACCCAAGATTTCCATGGAACACCAAATTTTTTGGACCTCTTTATGTGCCTAAACAAGGAACTACAATCGATATAAGTATTGAGAATATACCTCTTTACAAACGTATTATTGAAGTCTATGAAGGAAGCGAATTAGGTACTCCCAATAAAATATCACAATCAGGAACGCAAGTTTCACTTAATGGTTCTCCTTTAACTCAATATACATTTAAACAAGATTATTACTGGATGATGGGTGACAATAGAGATAACTCACAAGATGCCCGTATGTGGGGATTTGTACCTTTTAATCATGTAGTAGGAAAACCTGTTTTTGTCTGGATGAGTTGGGATAGTACTGTTAAAGGTATTGCTAATAAAATACGTACAGAACGACTATTTACGACTGTTGGTGGTGAAGGAGAACCTGTATCCTATTTTAAATACTTTGTTATTTTATTAGCAGGATGGTTTATTTTTGATTTTATAAGAAAACGGAAGAAGAAAAAGCTTAATTAAAATACATTATGAGCTGGATAAAAAAGATTCTTTATATAGAAGCTGATAGAAAATTAAAAAGTATCTATGATAAAATAAAGGGACCAGATGATAATATAGATAATGTACTATTAATTCACAGTTTGCGTCCACATTCCTTGGTGGGACATATGTCTTTATATAAAAATGTTCTTCACAATGCCAATAATACTTTACCAAAATGGTATCTTGAATCTATTGGAGTTTATGTTAGTTATTTAAATAAATGTGATTATTGCGTTACCCATCATTTCGAAGGATTAAAAAGACTTCTAAATGATGATGAAAAGGCTGACAATTTTATGAATGCTATTAAAAATGATGCCTTAAAGGGTTATTTTAAAGCCCAGTTTTTCCAGGGAATAAAATATGCTGAGAAGCTTACAAATTCACTACATACCGTTAAAAAAGAAGATATAGATATTCTAAAAAATCTAGGCTTTTCGGAAGGTGAAATTTTGGAGATTAATCAGGTAACAAGTTATTTTAATTATGTCAACAGAACTGTTGTTGGATTAGGAGTTACAACAGATGGAGATATTATTGGTCTTTCACCAAACGACAATGATGACCCGAATAACTGGAATCATAACTAAACTTAATTAGTTAAGTAAACATCAAATAACAATCCCAGTATTTATGAGCAAACTCCTCAAAATGAAAAGCATACTAGTACATCCCACTTATTTTCCTTCTATAGTACAGATGTCAGCTATTGTGCAATCCTCACATATAATCTTTGAAGTGGAAGACAACTATCAAAAGCAAACGTATAGAAATCGCGCTTTAATTGCACATAGTAATGGTAAATTGTTGTTGAGTATCCCTATAAAACACTATGACCCCAATAGTCTTATAGAAGGTAATCATCACAAAACAAAAGATGTAATTATTGATAACAACTTTCCCTGGCAATCTCAACATTGGAAGTCATTAGAAACAGCATATCGTACTTCTCCATATTTTGAATTTTATGAAGATGATATAAAACCACTCTTTTTCAATCCTGAAACTTCATTGTTAGATTTCAATATGAAAATATTTACTCTTATTTGTGAGTTATTAGATTTTTCGATGGAATTTTCTACTACCAAAAATTATGAAAAAAAAACCAAGTTGTACAGATTTACGTTTCCTTGCTAATCCAAAAATCAAACAAAGTACCTATAAATATCTGGAATATCTTCAACCATATACACAGGTTTTAGAAGCAAATCATGGTTTTTTATCCAATTTATCTATATTAGATTTGTTGTTTAATGAAGGAACTAATTCGGTTAGTTATTTGGAATCTCAGAAATTAGATTTTCTATAAATTCTATCTCCACCCTAAAGTAGCACTTACTGGATAATGGTCTGAAAATGTTTTTTTGATAGTTTCAAACTTTATAATTTCCAATTTCTCTGAAACTAGTATATAATCTATTCTCATTGGAAAAGAATCAAATAAATAAGTAGTACCTAGTCCATTTCCGTTTTCAACAAAGGAATCTTTCATATTAGTTGATAACTTTTTGTAGATATATGAAAAAGGAGTATTGTTAAAGTCACCACAAATCAATACAGGGTTTAAGGAAGTTTCTTTGTGTTTTATCACTTGTTCAACTTGTTGTTGTTGTTTGGAAAATGCTTTAGATATTCTTTTTCTAAATTTGTCTTTAGCACCCTCTTGTATTGAACTAACACTGGGTTTTATGCCCAAGGATTGTAAATGTAAATTATAAATTCTTAGGGTGTCATTACCTTTAATAACATCTGCATAGATTGCATTATTATTAGATTTCTCAAAATCAAAAGTGTTTTTATTGATCAAGGGATATTTTGAAAAAATAGCATGTCCTAGTTTATTTTTCCCTCTAAAATAAATAAATTGATAGGGGTATTTCGAAAAATCTACTTGATGATCGGAATAATATTCTTGAATGCAGATTATTTCGGGTTGCTGAGTTTCAAGGATTTCAGCTAATGTTTTTGAAACAACTTCTGGTGAAGGATTTTCTTCATAAGCATTAAACAAATGTACATTATAGGACAAGATAGAAATCGTTTTACTTAATTCAGTACTACTGGTTTGGGAAGAAAATTGAAAAAAAGAACCGAAATGAAAATGAGCAATTAACAAAACAGAAAGTGACAATAATATCCTTAATTTAAGCTTTATTAGCCAATACAAAACAAATAAAGTGTTGATAATAATTAAAGGTGATACCGCAAGACTTAAGATCGAAAGTGTTGGAAAACTCCTTGGAGGAACATAGGGTAAAACAAATGAAATCAATAATAAAAAAGCAACAATAAGGTTGATCCAATAAACAATCCTATCAATAAGCCCCAACTTTTTTTGCATTAGTTATCTTTTCCAGCCTTAAAAAGAAAATCTTTTTCCGCTTTGGTTAAACTATCATATCCACTTTTCCCAATTTTATCCAATATAGCATCTATTTTTTTTTGATGCTCTCCTTGATCTGACTTTTTACTAGAACGACGTGGGGTATTCTTCCTAGTTCGATGTACTTTTTTAAATGGTCTTTTATGCCTGGGTTTAAATTGGTTGACAAACCAATCTATTATATTTTCGAACCATTTCCCCATATTGTTACCCTTTGCCAATTGAACTGCATATAAATAACCAAACAATGCACCTCCCAAATGTGCTATCAATCCACCTGCATTACCTGAAGATGGTAGTTGTATAAGATCAAATAAAACTACAAAAAGACCAATTTGCCATAGTTTTATTTTAAACATAAAAATACGAACTACTGTATTTGGTGCATAGACAGCAATAAAAATCATAATCGCCCTTACAGCTGCAGAAGCTCCTAATAACCTACCTACATGTGTGTTAAAAACAGGAAATAAGTTATAAGATATAACATACAACAAACCACCACAAATGGCTCCCAACAAGTAAATAGTTAAAAACCTTTTCGAACTAAACAAATTAATAACATAAGAACCAAACCAATACAATATGTACATATTCCAGAAAATATGCCAAAATCCAAAGTGTAAGAAACTATAAGTGATAATAGACCACGGTTGTGCTAAAAGCGATAAAAAATCATCAGGAAGTACTAGCCAGGCAGTTAATTCTCCAGGTGAAACCCGGAAAAAGAAAGAACCCAATAATACCAATAAAAAAATGACAACATTTATTACAATTAGTTTTAAAACAATGCTAGCTGATTTGAATTGATATGATAAATTATTTGCTGCCATATTTTAATTCCAACGATGTGAGTCAAAGCTATTTTTTTTCCAATACCAAGCCATAATAAATCCAAATAAAGCTCCTCCAATATGTGCCCAGTGTGCTATTCCTTGTCCAAATACAGAAAACCCTGTAACTCCAGAGAATAAATCTAATAAAATTAATCCTGGAATAAAATATTTTGCTTTTATAGGCACTGGAAGAAATATAAGCATTAACTCTGCATTGGGGAACATCATTCCAAATGCGACTAAAACACCATAAATGGCACCAGATGCTCCTACAGCTGGTGTATTAAATGCATTGTAATAGGATTGTATTTCTGTTTGAGGTATTATATCTAGAATGCTATTACTCCCTCCTTTTCCAGTGGTTAAAAAACTCATTACTTCAGTTTCACTCCATCCACCAGCTAATAAAGCTTCCATTCCAATATGAACTTGATAATAATTTACAATGGTATGTATCAACGCTGCTCCTAAACCTGCTGAAAAGTAAAAAAACAGAAACTTTTTACGTCCCCAATTTTGTTCCAATGGAGAACCAAAAGCCCACAATGCATACATATTAAACAAAATATGCATAAAACCACCGTGCATAAACATATGAGTGAGTGGCTGCCATAATAGAAAATTAGGACTCTCAAAATAGAAAAGTGAAAATAAACGATAGGCTGTTTCACCCAATATTTGAGTACCTATAAAAAATATTACATTAACTATTATTAATGCTTTTATTGATTCAGAAATTCTTCCCATTTAGTTAAATTTTTTATCAATATCAGACACATCTAAGGTCATTAGTATTGGTTTATTAGTAGGTGACACCATTGGTTCCTTGCATGCAAAAAGCTGATGTATTAAATGCTCTTGTTCTTCAGTAGTCAATTGAGCTCCTGTTTTTATAGCTAGGCTTTTTGCTAAAGATTTTGCTAATAAATCATTCTGACTAAATCCCGCATCTGGCAATTCATTATTAATATCACTAATTAATTGCTCTAGTACACTATTAATTTCATTCTCACTCACCGAAACTGGTATTCCAGATATCTCTAATATATTCTTTTCAAACGAAGAAAAACTAAAACCCGTATGTTCTAGTTGTTCTTGTATACTTTTTATAATGGCTAGATCTGGTTTGGAAAAATTCAATTTTAAAGGAAATAATAGCTGCTGACTTATCGCTTCTTTGACCGTCATATTTTTCAGAAGCCCTTCATACAAAATTCGCTGATGTGCTAAATGTTGGTGAATGACCATCATTCCACTTTTTATGGAGCTAATAATATATTTGTTCTTAAGCTGAAAAGTAGTTTTACTGGGTTTGCTTGTCTCAGTTTCAAAAAGACTTCCTGAAACCTCATCACTTTCAAACTCAATTTCATCTAGATCTAGTTGACTTTCTTCATTTTTTAATCCAACATACATTGCCTCCCAAGAAGTGGTACTTGTAGAAGGATCTCTTTTAAATGGGAATCTAATATCCCCTTGCTTATTTCTATTTTCAAAAGGATTAAAGTTTCTATCCACTTCAATTGTAGGAGCAACAGGATTCATTTTATCCAAATTGTAAGGAGTATCTAAATCTGAATCTTTCTTAAAATCCAATACAGGAGAAATGTTAAACTGACCTAAACTGTGTTTAACAGATGCCCGAAGCATGGCATAAATTGAATGCTCATCATCAAATTTAATTTCAGTTTTTGTGGGATGAATATTTATATCAATAGATGTGGTTTCCACTTCCAAAAACAAAAAATAACCTGGGTGTGTACCCTCTTTTATCAATCCCTCAAATGCTGAGAGAATCGAGTGGTGTAAATAAGGGCTTTTAATGTAGCGATTATTCACAAAAAAGAATTGCTCCCCTCTGCTCTTTTTAGCAAACTGAGGTTTTATCACAAATCCTTTTACTTGGACAATATCGGTTTCTTCAGAAACAGGCACCAATTTTTCATTGGTTTTAGCTCCAAAAACATTTACAATTCGTTGACGAATATTAGAAGAAGGAAGATTAAAAACAGGGCTTCCATTATTCAACATAATAAATTCAATTCGGGGATGTGCCAAGGCCACACGATGAAATTCATCAATAATATGACGTGTTTCAACAGGGTTGCTCTTTAAAAAATTTCGGCGAGCAGGAATATTGTAAAATAAGTTTTTAACCGAAATTGTAGTTCCTTTAGGTACTACTGCAACTTCCTGCCTAATAACTTCACTTCCTTCAATACTTATATGCGTGCCAATCTCAATGACTTCTGTTTTAGTTTTCAATTCTACATGTGAAATAGCAGCAATAGAAGCTAATGCCTCACCTCGAAACCCTTTGGTATGAATATTAAATAAATCTTCTGCGGTACGGATCTTTGATGTTGCGTGCCGTTCAAAACTTAATCGGGCATCAGTGGCACTCATCCCAATTCCATCATCAATAACCTGAACAAGCGTTTTCCCAGCGTCTTTAATCACCAATTGTATAGAAGTTGCTTTTGCATCAATAGCATTTTCTAACAATTCTTTTACAACAGAAGCTGGTCTTTGAACGACTTCGCCCGCAGCAATCTGATTTGCAACATGATCTGGTAATAATTGAATGATGTCTGCCATTATATTAGTTGAAAAAAATTGACAAATCAAATTCAATGATAAATAGAAATATAAGAATTAGGACTGCGATAATAATAAGTACTCTTTTATTTGTTTTCTTATCTGAACTAGTTCTGAGCTCTTTCCAGGCAGAAGTAAATTTTGCTTTTAACCCTTTTTTGGTTTCAACCGTACTACGGAATTTATCAAACTTATGCTCTATTTGAAAAGGACTTCCTTCTCCACTATTTTCAAAATAGCGAGGCTCATAACTAAATTTTTTATTCTTTCGCGGTTTTAATAGTCCCATAAATCAAATGTACTTAAAATAGAGCGGTTATTATTGTGTTTTAACAAGCTTAATATTAACAATAGTTGTACCAACAAACTATTTTTTCCAATAAAAAAATGAAAAATTATTTTTCAGATGATTAAGACTTATTAAAACTTAGCATCTTTTCGTAATTGTGCCATTTTAACAGCAGCAATGGCTGCTTCAGTACCTTTGTTACCGTGTTTTCCGCCACTTCGATCGATAGCTTGTTGTAGAGTATTATCGGTTAATACACAAAAAACCACAGGAATATCGCTTTGTACATTTAAATCTTTTATTCCTTGGGAAGTCGCATGACAAACAAAATCGAAATGTTTGGTTTCACCCTTAATCACAGATCCAACGGCGATGATGGCATCCAGCATATCATAGCTTTCTTGCATCTTTTTACATCCATACACCAATTCGAAACTACCAGGTACGTTCCATCGAACTATGTTTTCTTTTATTCCTCCACAATCCAAAATAGCTTCAAATGCTCCTTGAAACAATCCTTCAGTAATCTTAGGATTCCATTCTGAAACAACAATCCCAAACCGAAAGTTTTTCGCGTTTGGGATTGTCTCTTTATCGTAAACAGATAAGTTTTTATTTTTTGTTGCCATTATTGCATTGCTTCAGCTTTACCTTCATAAATAATAGCCTTAGCAGCTTCTGGCGCCTTAGGATAATTTTCGGTTATGGTTTTAAAATGTTTCAAAGCAATATCGACCTTTCCTAAATTAAGAGCAGTAATTCCTGCTTTCAGTAAATAACGTGGTGCAGTTAATTCATTATCACTCATTGTTATCGCAGCCTCATAATACTTCAGAGCATCTTCCTCTTGGTTAAGTTGAGCGAAAGCATCTCCAATAGCACCTTTTGCAATAGGGGCTACAGTAACATCATCAGCTTTAAAATTATCTAAATATTCAATCGCTTCTTGATATTTACCAGTATTTAAATAGGCAATTCCAGCATAATAATGAGCTAAATTTGCGGCGTTAGTACCTCCGTAATTATCAATAATATCTAAAAATCCAAATTTACCATTCCCTCCATTAATAGAAAGATTAAAAAGTGAATCTTTTGCTGAAGTTGATAAGGCTTGTTCGTAATAGATTTGAGCCTGGAACATTTCGTTCATAGCTTCAGTTTCTTTTGGTTCTTGTATAAATTGCTGAAATCCTAAATATCCTAAAACACTTATTGCAATTATTCCAACAAAAATTAAAATACCTTTTTGATTCTTTTCAACCCAAGCCTCAGTTCTTGAAGCCCCTTCATCTAGAGTACTAAATACTTCTGCCGTTGTACTTTCATCTTCAATTTGAGATTGTTTCTCGGCTTTATTTTTAGGTTTATATCCTCGTTTCTTATATGTTGCCATAATGTAACTTTGTTAAGTCTGCAAAAATATAATTTTTATTAGATATTAAAAGCACAACTATTTATTATTTTTCAATAATTTGCAAGTGTTTTATTTAAACTGCTTCTGAAACGCTAAAAATCATTAATAAAACAGCAACTCTTTGAGCATTATGATATTAGAAAATTTATCACTTCTTAACTATAAAAATTTTGAAACGGTCTCATTCCATTTTGACCCGAAGATTAATTGCTTAGTGGGTAATAATGGAGTAGGAAAAACGAATGTTCTTGATGCTATTTATCACCTTTCCTTCGGAAAAAGCTATTTTAATCCAATTACAAGTCAAAATATCAGACACGGGGAAGAATTTTTTGTAGTAGAAGGTAATTACAATATATCTGAAAGAGATGAAAAAATTATCATCAGTGCTAAACGTGGGCAGAAAAAAATAATAAAACGAAATGGCAAACCCTATTTGCGATTTAGTGAACATATTGGTTTTTTGCCGCTTGTAATTATTTCCCCGACCGATCGAGATCTTATTTTAGAAGGTAGTGATACTCGAAGGAAATTTATTGATGGTGTTATCTCTCAAGGAGATTCAAATTATCTTCAAACTCTTATAAACTATAATAAAGTACTCATACAACGTAATTCATTATTAAAATACTTTGCAGCGAACAATACACACAATCAAGACACAATAGACATTTACAACGAGCAAATGCACAAGTTTGGTTCTGTTATTTTTGAAAAACGAAATGAATTTTTAGAGGAATATATGCCTATATTCCTAAAACGTTACCAATCGATTAGCAACTCAAATGAAACCATAAATTTATCTTACAAAAGTCAGTTGCAGGAAAATGATTTGTTAACTCTTCTACGAGAGAATACACTAAAAGATAAGATTTCACAATTTAGTAATTTTGGAATTCATAAAGACGACCTTGTTTTTGAAATTGATGGGCATCCTATTAAAAAGTTTGGTTCACAGGGGCAACAAAAATCATATTTAATTGCTTTGAAGTTAGCTCAATTCGATTTTATGAAAGAGCATAACCAAATAAATCCTATACTTTTAATGGATGATATTTTTGATAAACTAGACGAACAAAGAGTGGAACAAATCATATCTTTGGTTGATAATGAAGATTTTGGTCAGTTATTTATAAGTGACACCCATGCTGACCGAACTGAAAATGTGATAAAAAAAGTACATCAATCGTATAAGATGTTTAAGTTGGAATGATTTTTAATAATAAGGTCTCGATTGCGCTCGACCAGACAATTTTCCATCGATCGCAGTCGAGAGCTTAATAAAATTTAACTGTTTAAATGGCAAAAAGACAAGGCGAAAACAACAATATAAGTGAAGTCTTAAGAGGGTTTATAGACTCTAACCATTTACAAAAAGGATTGGATAAAGTTTCCGTAAATAATGCCTGGCATAATGTAATGGGAAATGCTATTTCTAAATATACCACTGCAATAAGTTTGGAAAGAGATGTACTATATATACAATTAAGCTCTTCGGTTTTGAGGGAAGAATTGAGTTATGGTAACTCAAAAATTATTAAACTCATCAATAAAGAATTGGGAAAAGAGCTAATTACTAAATTGGTGTTGCGATGACAATGAGAATGACTTAAAAAAATCCCGCTTTTCAGCGGGATTTATTCAACTATAATTTATGATTACGCCTTATCAGGCTAGTCAAAAATAAGTTTCATTAGAACATTTCTCTACCCGAAAAGTGAAAAGCACCTTCAATAGCTGCATTTTCATCACTATCACTTCCGTGAACGGCATTTTCTCCAATAGAAGTTGCAAATAATTTTCTAATAGTTCCTTCGGCAGCTTCTTCGGGATTGGTTGCACCAATAAGCGTACGGAAATCTTCAACTGCATTATCCTTTTCAAGAATGGCTGAAACGATTGGGCCTCGTGTCATATACTCCACCAATTCTCCGTAAAACGGACGTTCTTTATGTACTTCGTAAAAGGACTTAGCATCATCTATTGTCATTTGTGTCAACTTCATAGCTACAATTCTAAATCCTGAAGCTGTAATTTTTTCAAGTATAGCACCAATGTGTCCTTTTTCAACACTATCAGGCTTTAACATAGTAAATGTTCTATCTGTTCTCATGGTAATTTTTTAAATTTTGTGCAAAAATATAGAATTAGAATTCAAATGCAAGTATATAGTAATAATAAAAATATTCAAGAATCTAGTAAACAAATACAGTTAACAGAATACTGTGATTTTCTTTATTAAAAATATTTCAATTAATGTCAATTTTTCAAAATTACGTTTTTTTAATTTCTATCAAAAAAAGATTTTGAACTCAATATTCCTGCTCCATCACATCAAACACATAATTATTTGCTCCTCTTATTTCCATCTTCACTTTCTTATTCTTAAAATCAAACCTTAGCAGCCCAAAATTAAGTTGTTTTACTTGATCACCTACTCTATATCGATTAGGTTCGTAGGGAGAATCAGGATAGGTTTTTGTCATCCCACTGGTCGTAAAATCTATTAAAGGATAGTTTAAGCCTTTTACTTTTGCCACAGAAAACTCTGCCAAATGACGATCACCGCTCAATATAAAAATATTATTGGCTTTTGCGTTTTTTAGGGTTTGGTACATTTTTTTAACTTCATCGGGAAAATTTCCCCATTTTTCCCAACCATTTTCATCTGCTAAAAACTGTATACTACTTATAATAATAGTAAAAGTAGATGTGTCATCATCCAACTCTCTGGAAAGCCATTTCCATTGTGCTTCTCCTAATATAGTCCCGCCTGCTCCTTTTTCCCAAGCTTTATACCTTATTCCTTTTATGGGACTTTTCTGCAAAGGACTTCTGAAATAACGGGTGTCTAATAAAATAATTTTTATACTTCCACTATCAGTAGTAAAGGTTTGCGAATGATATACCCCTTCTCTGCTACGGCGAACATCATTATCCGGAACACCTATGAAATCTAAAAACAATTGTTGTGCTTCAACCTTCATTTTCCAATCAACACCAGCATCATTTTTACCGTAATCATGGTCATCCCATGTACCTATTATTTGAGTCATAGAAGCCAATTTTACATAATTTGGATTGGTCTTAATTTTTTGATATTCGGCTTCCATTTTTTTCATATCATCCGTATCAGCATATATATTATCTCCTCCCCAAATAAAAACATCGGATTTGGTCTCTATAATGGGTTTCCAAAGAGGCTGTTTCATATCTTGATCGTTACAACTCGCAAAAACGATAGTAAAATCTATTTGTTCAGCTTTTTTGTTTTCCGTATTGTCTTCTCCCAAATGCTTTTCAGAAGAGATTTGCTTGCAAGAAAACAATAAAAACAGGATAAAGAGAGATAAAATATTTTTCATATTCAATACGTTTTGGTCTTTTCAAAAATAATGAAAAATAGTGGGTAAATGTTATTAAATCGTATATTCGCAGTCTATGAACCCCGATCAAATTTCAGTCTTAAAAGGGTTGCTTAAAACACCTAAAAACATTGTTGTGGTTGGACACAAAAACCCAGATGGCGATGCCATTGGGTCCTGTCTGGGACTGGCTAATTTTTTAAGGAAAAAGGGACATCAGGTAATTACTTTAATGCCAAATGATTTTCCAAAATTCTTGCAATGGATCCCTGAAGCAGATGAAATTACTATCTATGAACAAGAAGTAAAGATAAGTGAGAAAATAATTGATCAGGCAGATATCATATTTACATTGGACTTCAATGAGTTGAATAGAACAGGAGATTTACAAGGATTGTTAGAAAATGCAACTGCTGATTTCGTATTAATAGATCATCACCAACAACCCGACGACTATGCCACCGTAACCTATAGTGATGTATCGATCTGTTCCACTTCACAAATGGTATACCATTTTATTGAAGCCCTAGATGGATTAGACTTATTGAATGCAGAAATTGCAACTCAATTATATGTGGGAATTATGACCGATACTGGATCATTTCGGTATCCTTCAACCACTGCTACCACACACAGAGTAATTGCCAATTTGATTGAAAGTGGTGCTAAAAATTCTGAAATCCATCAAAATATATTTGATACCAATAGTCCTGACCGACTTAAACTACTAGGTGTGGCATTAAAGAATCTCATCATTCTTCCCAAATATAATACAGCTTATATTACTTTATCTCAATCCGAACTTTCTGAACATAATTTTAAAAAAGGAGACACAGAAGGTTTTGTAAATTATGCACTGTCTATGATTGGAGTTGTATTCGCAGCAATATTCATAGAAAACAAAAGTGAGAAGATTGTAAAAATTTCTCTAAGAAGCAAAGGAAGATTTTCTGTCAACGAATTTTCCCGAAATCATTTTAACGGTGGTGGTCATACCAATGCTGCAGGTGGTAGAAGTCATCTTTCTCTAACTGAGACAGTTGAGAAATTTATTAATATATTGCCTAACTATAAAGAAGCCCTAACTTATGATGTATAATAAACTTATACTTTTGGCATTCAGTTTACTCATTATATCCTGTAAAAGCCCTGAAGCACGAAAACCTGTACAACAAACTTCAGGTGCTTTTATCAATATATCAGCTGAACGAAACAAAGAACTGTTTGAAAAAGAAAAAGCACTCATTACTGAAATAATTAATGCAGATTCAAAAAATAAATATATTACTTCTAAAAGTGGTTTTTGGTATTATTATAATACACAAGATACCTTAGAAACTCAAATGCCGAAATACGGTGATCTTATTTCTTTCCAATACGATGTTAAAAAATTAAATGGTTCATTGATCCTTTCTGAAAATGAAATTGGTATACAAGATTATTTAGTGGACAAATCCAATCAAGAACTTATTTCAGGATTACGAGATGGTGTTAAATTAATGAAAGAAGGGGAAACCATCACATTTTTATTTCCATCCTATAAGGCTTATGGCTATTACGGAATAGACGGTAAATTGGGTGCAAATATCCCAATCCAATGTACAGTAACTTTAAGAAAAATTAATGAAACAAATAAAAACTACTAGAATTATGAAAAAATTGTCACTTTTATTATTAATACTATCCCTGAGTTTTGTGTCCTGTCAAAATAAATATCCAGATTTAGACGACGGTTTATATGTAGAATTCAATACGAATAAAGGAATTTTTGTAGCAAAATTATATAATGAAGCAACTCCATTAACGGTTGCAAATTTTGTGGATTTAGCTGAAGGTAATAATGATATGGTCGATTCTATTTATAAAGGAAATAAATTTTACAATGGAATTTCATTTCATAGAATCATTAAAGATTTTATGATTCAGGGAGGAGATCCATTAGAAACTGGATCTGGAAATCCGGGTTATAAATTTCCTGATGAATTTGTAGATACTCTAAAGCATAACAAAAAGGGTCTTTTGTCTATGGCTAACTCTGGTCCTAATACTAATGGCAGTCAGTTTTTTATCACATTAAAAGAAACTCCTTGGTTAGACGGAAAACATACTATTTTCGGAGAAATTGTACTCGGACAGGAATTGGTTGACTCAATTGGTGTTGTTGAAACTTCAAAACCTGGAGATAAACCTGTTGAACCTGTTACCATTAATGAATTAAACATTATACGTGTGGGTAGTGTAAATTTAGAATCTTTTAAAGAAGGAATGGAAAAAGCTGAAGAAAAAATAAAAGAAAAAGAAGCTCGTATTCAAAAAGTTGCCATTGAAACTGCTGTAGAATTTGCTGGACAAAGAGAGAAAGCAGAAGAATTACCTTCTGGTTTAAAAATTCTTTTTACTGAAAAAGGTGAAGGTGTAAAACCTGCTGAAGGCTCAAAAATATTAATGAACTATGCAGGATATCTAGAAAACGGAACTCTATTTGATTCTAACCGTAAAGAAGTAGCTGAAAAATACGAAGTGTATGATCATCGAAGAGGAGATGGTGGCGGTTATGCACCTACGAAATCTGATTACGGCAAGGATGCAAGACTAATTCCTGGATTTAGAGAAGGGTTATTGATGATGAGTGTTGGAGATAAAGTAATCCTATTTATCCCAGCACATTTGGCCTATGCTGAAAGAGGAATACCTAACTTAATTCCACCAAATAGCGATTTAATTTTTGAATTAGAGTTGGTTAGTATTGTAGAATAATATCATTCAGAGGGAGTCCTTTTTAGGGCTTCTGAAGAATCTCTAAGATATAAAATTATTAACTAGGCATTTAAGATTCTTCACCGCTCCCGAAGTATCGGGATGGCGATTCTGAATGACAACTGAATAATATAAAAAAAGAGGCTTTAATTAAAACCTCTTTTTTTATTACCTGTTTGTTAATATTATTTAACAGGAACGTCCTTAAGTATTTCCAATACAAAATTCCAAAATTTCTGTGTAGACGAAATACTAGCACGTTCATCTGGTGAGTGTGCTCCTCTAATGGTTGGACCAAAAGAGATCATATCCATCCCGGGATAATTTGTTCCTAAAATTCCACATTCTAATCCAGCGTGACAAGCAGCTACTTTTGCTTTCTTCCCATTTATTTTTTCATATAGAGAATCCAACACTTTTAAAATTGCAGATTCCATATTAGGAGCCCAACCAGGGTAACCGCCTGTAAGATTTACGGAAAAACCAGCCAATTCAAAAACAGAACGTAAGGTGAAAGCCATATCCATTTTTGAAGATTCTACAGAAGAACGTGTTAAACATTCAACTATAATTGTTCCATCAGCTACGTTTATTTTTGCAATATTATTAGATGTTTCTACTAAATCATCTATAGCAGGACTCATTCTAAAGACTCCATTATGTAATCCATAAATTGCCTTTATAAAAGAATCTTGATCTGCACTACTCATTCCAGTTACAGGTAATTCCTCTTGTTTTTCAGTTATAATGTTAATATCTGGTTCCAGGTAAATATATTCTCCAACAATTTCAGATTTTATTTTTTCAATACCAGCAAGAAAATCGATTACATTGTTTTTTTCAACAACAACAGTAGCGGTACTTTCTCTTGGAATTGCATTCCTAAGACTTCCACCTAGTAAAGAAGAAATGGAAATATACCCATTAACTTCATATAAAATTCTGTTCATCATTTTATTAGCATTACCTAGGCCCAAATGAATTTCCATTCCGCTATGGCCACCTTTTAATCCTTTTACAGTAATACTATATGCTTCAGCATTGGTTGGTGATTTTTCTTCAGTGTAACTTTTAGAGGCAGTAACATCAATACCTCCAGCACAACCCACTCCTATTTCATCATCTTCTTCAGTATCCAGATTCAATAATATTTCTCCTTGTAAAACACCTCCTTTTAATCCTATAGCACCTGTCATTCCAGTTTCTTCATCTATGGTAAATAATGCATCAATATAAGGATGAACAATAGTATCGCTTTCTAAAATTGACATAATCGTTGCCACACCCAAACCGTTATCGGAACCTAGAGTAGTTCCGTTTGCTCGAACCCAGTCACCATCTATATACATATCAATTCCTTGTGTATCAAAATCAAAATCAGTATCGCTATTTTTTTGATGAACCATATCCAAATGAGATTGTAATACAACTCCTTTTCGGTTTTCCATACCAGGAGTTGCTGGTTTACGTATGATTACATTTCCCACTTCATCTTCAATAGTTTCTAATCCTAATTTCTTTCCGAAATCTTTCATAAATTCAATAACACGTTCCTCTTTTTTAGATCCGCGTGGTACTGCATTTAAATCGGAAAAATTTCCCCAAAGATTTTTAGGTTCTAAGTTTCTTATGGCTTCATTCATAGTATTTATTCTTTATTACTATTATTTTTTTGATAATATTTTTTTGTCCAGCAAAGTTACGACAATCCCATTGCTAGTGAAAATTATAAAAAGATTTCTTTGTATGTTTGAACAATGCAAAAAAGAACTAAACTTATTTTAGCCGTATTACTTCCTATTCAAATAGTAGTCTTACAAATCTTAAAGAATTTTCCAGTTTTTATAGAGACTTATTATAGTAAAGGATTATTTCCTTTTCTTTCAAAAATGTCACGTTATTTATTTGGTTGGATTCCTTTTTCCATTGGAGATGTTTTTTACTTTCTTATATTATTTTTAGCCGTTAGATGGGTATTTAAAAACAGAAGACGAATCCGCACAAATTTTAAAGGATTTTTATTAGATATTGCAGCAACACTTTCAATTGTTTATTTTGTTTTCAATCTTTTATGGGGATTAAATTATTACCGGGTTCCATTGCACCAATCTCTTGACTTAAAGACAGATTACACGGTGGAACAATTGGTTTCTACCACCAAAAGATTGATTCATAAGTCGAATGAAATACATAGACAACTTGGGTATCCTGATAGTGTGAAAATTGATCTTCCGTATACTCAAAAAGAAATTTTTAAATCCTCTGTAAATGGATATCAAAATTTAGAAAAAATCTATCCAAATCTTGCCTACTCTCCCATAAGCCTTAAAAAAAGCGGTTGGAGTCTTGGACTAACTTATATGGGATATAGTGGGTATTATAACCCCTTTTCAGGTGAGGCTCAGGTAAACAACAAAATTAAAACTTATAAATTCCCAGTAGTAAGTTGTCATGAACTTGCACACCAATTGGGTTATGCAGCAGAAAATGAAGCAAATTTTATTGCTTCACTTGCCACCATAAATAATGATGATCCATACATACAATACACTGGGTATATCTTTACTTTAAGGTATTGTATAAATGAAATTGCCAGAAGGGATCTTGATACTTATCACGAATTATTGAAAACTATTAATCCCGGAATATTAGCAAGTTATAAAGAAATGAGAGATTTTTGGGAGAGCTATCAAAATCCGTTTGAAATAATATCAAAGGCATTTTGGAATCAATTTTTAAAAGTTAATAATCAATCTAAAGGAATTATGAGCTACAGTTATATGGTTGCCTTGGTTGTTAACTATTATGAGGATAAGGAATTTTAATAAAAAAACTAAATGATTTTAAAAATAACTGGAATTGATCACTTAAATTTAACTGTTAGAAACCTAGATATATCTTGTTTGTTTTGGAAGAAATTATTGGGCTTTGAACCTTTAGAAGAAATACCGGAACAACAAGGAAGAATTATAGGAAACCAAAATGCATTACTAGCGTTATATGAAGATCCAAACTTCGATCCCTATAATAAAAAAGGATTCAATCACCTCTCTTTTCATATTGAAAATTTTGATGATGTAGAGCAAAAATGCAAAGAAATGAATCTTAAAATAGAATATGGAGGGGTTTTAGAATGGCCAAATTCACGTTCAATATACATTAATGACCCAAATGGTTATGAAATAGAACTAGCCGAAGTTTGGGGGGGTGGCCTCATAAATAGGGAATAAATACTTTTCAAAAATTAGTTAATCAAATTTATTATCTTTCCGTTTTATAAATAACTGTGTCTTATACTCGGTTATTATTAACAAAACAGACCAATGAAAAAAACAATCATCCTCTCCCTTTTTCTAATGAGTATTTTCTCAGTTATCGCTCAAGAATATTTCCCCAAGAATAAAAAATTAAAAACAGAGAACAATAATTACACTGCTTTTACAAATGCCACGTTGTATGTAACTCCAAATCAAATTATAGAAAACGGCACCTTGTTAATCCAAAACGGAAAGGTTGTTGCTGTAGGAAATTCAGTTATAATTCCTGAAAATACTATTGTTATTAATTTAGAAGGTAAGTATATCTACCCATCATTTATAGATTCTTATTCTGGATTTGGAGTAACTAAGCCCGAAAAAGCAAAAAGCAATGGAAGATCACCACAATACGAAACTAAACGAGATGGATTTTATTGGAACGACCATATCATGCCAGAAAACAATGCCGTTGATAACTTTGAATATGAAAGTAAAAAAGCAGATGAACTTCGAAAAGCAGGTTTCGGTGTAGTGAATTCACATATCATGGATGGTATTGCTCGAGGAACGGGAGTTTTGGTGATGTTAAATGATGATGAAAATAATTCAAAACGAATCATCAATGAAAAGTCCGGGCAGTATTTTTCATTCAAAAAATCTGTGGCGAGTCAGCAATCCTACCCTACTTCATTAATGGGTTCCATAGCTTTACTCAAACAATTACAGAATGATGCCAATTGGTATGCAAAAGGAAATTCAAAAACAAAGGATTTATCCCTCGAAGCGTTAATAGTCAATAAAAACTTAACCTCTTTTTTTGAGGCAGGAAATAAAGGAAATGATATAAGAGCAGATAACATTGGGGATCTTTTTAACCTCAACTATATAATTGTGGGTGGTGGTGATGAATATGAATCAATAGAAAGTATTAAAGCTACAAAAGCCAAGTACATAATTCCTATAAATTTTCCAGATGCATTTGATGTGACAGATCCGTATGCATCCAAATATATAACTATTGAAGAAATGCGTAATTGGAATCAGGCACCTTCAAATCCAAAAGTGTTGATTGAAAACGGAATTATCTTCGCACTTACTACATACAAATTAAAAAAACCATCAGATTTTCAGAAGAAATTGAAAAAAGCTATAAAATATGGCTTTAATAAAACTAAAGCACTAGAAGCATTAACTACTATTCCTGCAGAAATACTTGGGCAAAGCGATAAAATTGGTTCATTGCAATCAGGTAGATATGCTAACTTTTTAATTACTTCTGGAGAAATTTTTGATAAAGAAACCATTCTTTATGAAAACTGGGTACAAGGAAATAAGAACGTGATTAATAATAAAGATCAAAAAGATATTAGGGGAACTTATACATTTTCTGCAGATGGGAAAACTTTTGACTTGAACATTTCTGGGAAGCCATCCAAACTTAAATCCGAAGTAAAATTAGATAGCGTAATATATCCTTCAAAATTAAGTTATCAAGTTAATTGGGTAACGCTTTCTTTTACAGATAAAGAAACTAAGCAAACATATCGTTCCAGTTCATTCATTCCAAAAAAAGGGGAATATTTTTCAGGAAAGTTAATATTGCCAAATGGTTTGGAAAGTACATTTTCAGCAAGAAAAAAGGCAACTTCAGATTCTAAGGATCAAGATGCTAAAAGCACCAAAGAATCTGATGAAAAGAAAAGTTCAGAAGTTTTGGAACTTGTACCAATTACCTACCCTAATGTCGGCTATGGTTTTTCAGAAAAACCCAAACAAAAAAATCTTCTATTTAAAAATGCAACTGTTTGGACCGGTGAACAGGAGGGTATTTTGATGGAAACAGATGTTTTAGTAAAAAACGGTAAAATAGTTAAGATAGGCAAAGATATTAGTGAAGATGGAATACTAGTTGTCGATGCTACAGGTAAGCATCTAACAGCTGGGATAATTGATGAACATTCACATATTGCCATACTAGCTGGAAATGAAGCTGGGCAACATTCTTCTGCAGAAGTAAGCATAGAAGATGTTCTAAATCCTGAGGACATCAATTTATATCGAAACCTTGCTGGTGGTGTTACTACTATTCAATTATTACACGGCTCTGCAAATCCTATTGGAGGTCGGTCGGCAATTATAAAGCCTAAATGGGGAGAAAATGAAAATGGTCTATTATACAAAGGCGCTCCCAAGTTTATAAAATTTGCTTTGGGAGAAAATGTAAAACAATCAAATTGGCAGAGTTTTAGTCGCTTTCCACAAACCCGTATGGGAGTAGAACAGCTTTATATAAACTACTTTACCCGTGCCCAGGAATATGAAAAGAAAAAGAAAAGCGGAAAACCTTATCGATATGATGAAGAAATGGAAGTATTGGTAGAAATTTTAAATGGGGAACGATTTATTACTTGTCATTCTTATGTTCAAAGCGAGATCAATATGTTGATGAAGGTAGCTGAGCGGTTTGATTTTAGAATTAATACGTTTACTCATATTTTAGAAGGTTATAAGGTTGCCGATAAAATGAAGCAACATGGCGCTGGGGCTTCTTCATTTAGTGATTGGTGGGCCTACAAATTTGAAGTAAATGATGCTATTCCATATAACCCAACCATTATGAATAGTGTTGGAATAACTGTTGCCATAAATAGTGATGATGCCGAAATGTCTAGAAGATTGAATCAAGAGGCTGCAAAATCTGTAAAATATGGAGGAATGAGCGAAGAAGATGCTTGGAAGATGGTTACTATTAATCCTGCGAAATTACTTCACTTGGATGATAAAGTTGGAAGTATTAAAGTAGGGAAAGATGCAGATCTGGTTTTATGGACTGATCATCCATTATCTGTATATGCAAAAGCTGAAAAAACCATTATTGAAGGTATTGTGTATTTTGATATAGAAAAAGATCTACAAAAACGAAAAGAAATAAAGGAAGAGCGAAACAAATTAATACAGATGATGCTGAAAGAAAAAAATGGTGGAGGAAAAACCATACCCCCTATGAAGAAAGATAAAATAAATATTACATGTGAAACTATAAATTAGTAGGCAGTAGGTAAAAATATGAAATCAATAAAAATATGAAATCAATAAAAAATACAATTCTCCTATTTGCTTTGAGTTTGGGTTTATTGGCAATAGCCCAACAGACCCCAGCACCAATACAGAAAGAGACTGTGACGATTGTAGGTGGGACTGCACATATTGGAAATGGAAATATCATTGAGAATAGTGTGATTGTTCTTGAAGATGGAAAAATTACCATTGTTTCAGATGCAAATAGGACTAAAATATCCAATCAAGGAAATGTAATTAATGCTGAAGGAAAACATATCTATCCAGGTTTTATAGCACCAAACACTACTTTAGGATTAGTGGAAATTGATGCCGTAAGACCTACAAGAGATCAAGATGAATTAGGCGATATGATTCCGAATGTAAGAAGTATTATTGCTTATAATGCTGAAAGTAAAGTAGTAGAATCTTTGCGACCAAATGGTGTATTATTAGCTCAAATCACTCCACGAGGAGGTACGATTTCCGGAACATCATCCATCGTGCAATTTGATGCCTGGAATTGGGAAGATGCTGCCGTAAAAATTGATGACGGAATCCATTTACATTGGCCTGGCAGATACAAAAGAGGTCGTTGGTGGTTGGGTGAACCCAGAGGCTATCAGCCCAATAAAAAGTATCAAGACAAAATAGAAGAAATAAAGAGTTTTATTGCTAATAGTAAAGCTTACGGGAATTCTTCTCCCGAAAAAATAAATGAACCATTTAAAGCCATGCAAGGACTTTTTAATGGTACTCAAAAAATGTACGTGTATGTAAATGAGGAAAAAGAAATCATGGATGCAATATCAACCTTAAAAGATGGTGGAATTATGAATATTGTCTTGGTAGGAGGTTACGAAGCATATAAAGTTTCAAGTTTTCTTAAAAGTAATAGTGTTTCCGTATTGATACAACGGGTTCATACTACACCAAACAGAGATGATGATGATTATGACCTTTCTTATAAACTAGCCAAATTATTGATAGATGACGGAGTATTAGTAGCACTACAATCCAGTGGTCAAATGGAAGGAATGAATACTCGTAATCTACCTTTTTATGCAGGACAATTAGTTGGGCAGGGATTGGATAAGGAAATAGCCTTACAACTTATTACTTTTAATTCTGCA
>PVMK01129896.1_pt1 | contig 33680 bp, 29 predicted proteins | sample 1853481 | NCBI WGS metagenome assembly PVMK01 (sample SAMN08533507, study PRJNA380276) | Marine sediment metagenome, whole genome shotgun sequencing project.
TCCTGTTAACTGTCTCATTATTAGTTACCACATCACGGGTATGTATTGGGTTTGAATTCCCTGTTAGATTATCTGGATAAAAACCATCACTATCTGGGAAAAAATCATCCCACGGTCTCGAAAATAGCTGTGTTACACCTATAGTCGTCCCATTATTTTCATTATTAAAAAAGCCTCTATCTGCACTAGAGTTAATATAATTACCTGTTATGCTTAATTTAATATTATCCGTTATTTTATGATCTACATTTAATCGAAACGACTTTTTCCCAGAGCCAGTTCTTTTAACAATGCCATCCTCTTCATTGGTTGTGAAACTAGCAAAAAAGGATGTTTTTTCTCCTCCACCAGAAACACTCAAATTGGTATTGGTAATGAAACCTTTTTCTCCATAAATCTCATCTTCCCAATCAACCAATTTACCTGCAGACTGTGCCGCTGTAAATAAAGCACCAGCTCCAGTTCGACCACCAATTCCAACACCATTTGCCGTGTTACCATTTTCAGCTAAATCAGCTGTCCAGTTTCTTGTACCTAACAGATTAATGGCTTCATTCCAGCCTACGGCTTGAGAAAAATTAATTTTTGTTTTTCCTTGCTTTCCCCTTTTAGTGGTAATAATAATTACCCCAGCGGCTCCACGTCCTCCATAAATAGCAGAAGCTGAAGCTCCCTTTAATATCTCAATATTTGCTATATCATCAGGATTAATATCGGCAATTCTGTTAGAGGCGTTATCTTGAGAATCCGTAGTAGTAGCACCACCGCTAGCAGCAGCAGAAACTTCTTGTAATCCACCAGCAAAAATGGTGTTGTTATTAACATATACACCATCTATAATATATAAAGGCTGCCCATTGGCATTAATTGAGGTTACCCCTCTTAATTTCACTGACATCCCGCCTCCTGGAGCACCAGAAGCAGCCGTTATTTGCGCTCCGGCAAATTTACCGGCCAAAGCTCCATCTAAAGTTTGTGCTGGCGTTCTGCCTGCCAAGTCATCTGCCGATACCGTTGCGACCGCATTTGCTGCATTACTTCGCTTAATAGAAGATGCAAGACCCGTAATTACGACTTCATCCAAAGCCTCTGCGGACTCAAGAAGCGTAACATTAATAACGATGCTTGTAACTGTTATTTCCTGGGTTTCAAACCCAATAAAGGAAAATATCAAAACATCTCCATCACTTGCACTAACGGCGTAATTACCATCAAAATCTGTAACTGATCCAATAGTTGTGCCCTTGACAACTATGGTAACCCCAGGTAAAGGTTGTGACGATTCGTCTAAAACAGTTCCTGATACTGTTTGTGCATTCATAAAATTTGACGCTCCTAAACAAAACATCAAAAGAATTAAGTAGTTTTTTAGCATAATTTATTTTTTTAAGTCGGTCTAAAGAAACAAAAAAAAGCGAATTATGTTAAATTATGTTAAAAATATTGTGGTTTTAATATTTTAAAACTCTAAAAATCCTAAATCTTCAATATTCTTAAACAAGCTATTAATTCTATGTTTTAATCGAACATTCTTTTAAACTGAAGTTCAAATAAATATATTAAATATGTTCTTAATTGATGTTATTGGCCCAAGTTCTTCACAAATCCTAGTATTTTATTAACGCCTTCATAAATATTGGGGCAGAATTTTTTAATAAATTCTTCATTAATAATTGGATGTGAGCGATAAGCATTCAAGACTTCTTCGCCATCAAAATCGACATAGGCCAATCGAAAAAACAATTTATCTTCCGGAAAATAAAAATCTGATGCCGGCAAAAGCGCCGTATTAAAATTATCAAGTAAGTAGTTCGCCAATTGAGAACTCGTCTTAATTCCAAGGTTATTAATTTTCTCTTTAAAACTATTAAACCCGATCATCATATAAAAAGCACCCTGGGGTTGTGTATATTCAATTCCTGTTTCTTTAAAACTTGAAGCTATAAAATGAGATATGCCATTTAAAACTGATGAAGAATCCCTAATATACTTTCTAACATCATCCTTCATTTTAAAAGCTTCAATCGCTGCATATTGTATTGGTGAGGCTACGGCACTGAAGGTCTCGCTAAACATTGAACGATAAGCCTGGTGCATAAACTGCAGATCCTTTGGCAATACCATAAAGCCAAGGCGATAGCCACCGGCAGAAAAGACTTTGCTCAATCCCCCAAAAACAATCGTTCTTTCGGGGTAAAACTTGGATATACTTGGCGAAAAGTCTTCCATAAAATTAATTTGGGAATAGATCTCATCCGATAGTACTATAATATTATTTGCCCTACAGACATTCGCCAGTTTTTCGAGTTCGTCATATGAATACACTGCTCCTGTTGGGTTGTTGGGGGAATTCAATATGAGTGATTTTTGCTGATCAGGATTAGATCGACAATATTCTTTTAAAACTTCCGAAGAAAGTTTGAAATTATTCTCTAAACTGGTCTCCAGAATTACATATTTACCATTCTTAGATTTAATCTGGGGCCCGTAACTTACCCAGCTCCCCTTTGGTATTAAAAACACACCTTCTAAAATTAAGATGGTTAAGTATAAAAGCTCTTTACTTCCCGGACCTATATAAATAAAATTGCTATCCGCATTAATATTTTGATATTCCTTTAGAAATTCGGCTACTTCATTCTGCAATGGTTCCAAACCCACTGTAGGCAAATAATGGTTATTGGCAGCATTATTTATTAATGCCTTAACAATAGATTCGTGAACAGGAAATGGGGACTGCCCAAAACCAAAGTGAAAAACGGTCTTGTTCTTATCTCGTAAAGCTTTTACTTTTTGATTAATAGCCAGGGTAGCCGAAGGCTTCAGTTGTAAAATACTTTGATTGAGCTGTATCATACAATCAAAATTATAAAAAAAGGGTTGTAAAAATTACAACCCTTTTAATTTTTATTATAAAATGTTCTAAAAAAACTAATCAATAGTAAAGTTCAATCTCGCGAACAGGAATCGGCCGTTTGTCCCAAATTGTTGAGAACGTCTGGAATATATAAATCTACCCGTAGATCTAAAATCTACTGTTTGATCTGAATATACATCCAATAAATTATTAGCTCCCACGGTCAATCTGGTGTCTGCTCCTAATTGATAACCAACGGTTAAATCGGTAATAATTTTTCCTGCATAATCTTGAGGAGTATCACTATTAGTAGCTTCAGTTACTTCACCAAAATAGGCATTACGTAAATAGAAATTCCAGTTTTCACCTACTTTTAAGTTATGAGATAAATTGCCCTTAACTCTAGGAACAGCAGTTTGTAAATATATTCGGCTTGTTTGATCGAAAAATGTTTCAGTTAATCCGGCATCTTCAATTGCTGAAGGTATATGAACATCTTCCACATCCGTTTTAGAAAACGTAAATGCCAATGTATTAGTAATGCTTACATTATCATTAATATCTCCTCTATGATTAACAACAATATCTATACCACTTGTTTTTGTGTCTACAGCATTGGCAAAGAATCCAACTCTTTCTGCATTTGCTTGAGCAAAAAGGGCAGCTAATTCTGCATTACCATTATCGGTAAATTGGCCTGTTTCTATAACCCTGTCATCAATAGTTGTAATATATCCATCTACAGTAACCTTCATATTAGCATCCGGAATATTAGCAGTAAACCCTAAAGTCCCTCCAAATGATGTTTCTTCTGTTAAGGATTCAATTCCTAAAACTCTTGCAATCCTGGAGGTATTCGAAAATACACCTACTTCAAATGGAATACCGTCAACAAACAAGGTTGATGTAGAATTATAATGTATTTGGTGTAAGGAGGGTGCACGGAATCCTGTTTGTAATCCGCCCCGGATATTAAAATTATCACTGGCTTTAAGTCTTGCCGATAATTTACCATTTAAAGTACCTCCAAAATCGGAGAAATTTTCATATCTCACAGCAGCAGTGAGCAAAAATGTATCACTAAAATCAGCTTCTACATCAACATAAGCCGCCATAGAATTTCTATATTCATCGACTTCATTATTAGGTCTAAATCCAGGAAAAACCTGAATACCGCCCGGTCTTGATGTACCAAAGAAATCGGTAGGAACTTCAGAATCAGGATCGGTAGGAACATGCACATTCCCAAGCGTATTATATTGTGCATAAGACACCTCGCTACCTGCAGTTATTTCGTAATTTTCTAATCTATACTCTGCTCCAAATGCAAAGTTTAAACCAGACATAATATCATCAAAAAATTGACTCACATCAAAATTAATGGTATTCTCTGAATAAGCAAATCCACCGGCATTTGTTTCGAATGGAGACGCCTTTTGTAAAGAAGCATTAAATGAGTTTTTAATATTAAAATTAAATGAGTTTTGACCATAAGTATTGCTAAAATCGACATCCCAATCACCTAATTTTCCCTTAATTCCTACAGCCAGCGATTTATCAATTATACTTGAGTGAATCTGTGGTAAAAACCCGTTAGGGTAGGCCGGAGAGAATGTTCTATCTTGATAAGGTAATCTATAAAAACCTGTAGCATTACCATCTCTAAAGCCTAAACCACCAAACGCATATAATTCCGCGTCATCACTTACCGGTATAGCAAAATTGGCAAAGAATTGAGAATTTCTCAATTCAGATTGGCCCACATTCATATTAAAGTCACTTCGTTCCAACCCTCTTGCAGATAATTCACTATCTGTTGCATTTGCGCCTAAAATGTCTTGTAATTCTTCTTTTGTTTCGCTTCCGGTTAAACTAATCCCGGCCGAACCTGCAAATTGAAAAATATCATCAAGATCGTCATCCAATAATAAAGATGTATCATAACCTGTTGCTGCCGCAACACGTTCAACTGCATTATAGCCATTAAAGATTTGCCCTTCCCACTCCAGCATTCTATTGGTCCTTCCTCTAAAATCGAAAGAACCCGTAAAGTTTATATAACCCCCTTTATCGCCAATTGGCAGACCATAGTTTAAAGATAAGGCCAATCTTTCACCGTCGGTAACTGTCTCGCTTAACCCGGCAATTTCATCTTCATTTTTAGTGAAATTTGCCCCGGTTTGCATTACTATATCCAATTTGGTGCTTTTCTTTAAAACGATATTAATAACTCCGGCAATAGCATCAGATCCATATTGAGCTGCTGCACCATCACGTAAAATCTCTATACGTTTAATAGCGTGTGAAGGAATAGAATTCATATCGGTACCAACGCTGCCCCTACCAAAAGTTCCGTTAACGTTTACTAATGATGTTTTATGGCGTCTTTTTCCATTAATTAAAACCAGTACCTGATCCGGGCCTAATCCTCTCAAGGAAGCGGGATCAATATGGTCTGTACCATCCGAAATAGTTTGTGTATTTGAAGTAAATGAAGGAGCGGCATAATTTAAGATATCATTTACCGATATTTGCGGTGCAGCTCGGGTTAATTCGGTAACATCCAATACATCTACAGGAACGGGAGTGTCTACAGCCGTTCTGTTTTTGTTACGAGAACCTATTAACACGACTTCCTGTAAAGCCACACCGGCCTGCATAGTCACATTAACCGTATTTCCGGACACCGTGATCTCCTGTGTATCAAAGCCTACATAAGAAAATACCAATACATCTCCATCGCTTGCGCTAATGGAAAAGTTCCCGTCAAAATCTGAGGTTGTTCCAGTTGAAGTTCCTTTAATAATAATTGAAACCCCCGGTAATGGTTGAGATGAGTCATCTAAAACTGTTCCGGTAACTTCCTGAGCTCCAATAAAATTTGACGCTCCAATGAAGAACATCAAAAGAATTAAGTAATTTTTTATCATAATTATATTTTTATTGATTATCCACAAGAAACTAAAAATTATTATGATTTCAACAATTTTAATTATTTTTTTTTAACATTTGAATGTAAATAACGTTGTTTTTTTGCGCTTTTAACAATAAAAATGCTACTGTTTCTTTTCGATTATAAATAATAAAAGGTCAAAATATAAATCTTAAATTTGCAACTCAAATATATTGGAAATGTATAGAAGTCATAATTGTGGCGAATTAAGAAAATCAAGTATTGAAACCGACGTAATTATTGCCGGGTGGGTTCAGAAAATACGTGATAAAGGATTTATGATATGGGTCGATCTTCGTGACCGTTATGGCATTACACAACTTATTTTTGATGAAGAACGCACATCGAAAGCTATCATGGAACAGGCTAAAGCTCTTGGACGGGAATTTGTTATTCAGGTTCGTGGGGCGGTTATAGAGCGCGCTTCTAAAAACCCAAATATTCCCACTGGTGATATCGAAATTTTGGTTTCTGAATTAACCGTATTAAACGAAGCCTTAACACCGCCATTTACTATTGAAGACGCAACTGATGGCGGAGAAGAATTGCGGATGAAATATCGCTATTTGGATATTCGGCGAAATCCTGTTAAAGAGAATTTGGTTTTTCGACATAAAGTCACTCAGGAGGTGCGCAAATACCTTTCTAATCATGACTTTATTGAGGTAGAGACTCCTTATTTAATAAAGTCAACGCCCGAAGGAGCCCGTGATTTTGTGGTCCCTTCCAGAATGAATCAAGGGCAGTTTTATGCCTTACCGCAATCGCCTCAAACCTTTAAACAGTTATTAATGATTGGGGGTATGGATAAGTATTTTCAGATCGTAAGATGTTTTAGAGACGAAGATCTACGTGCCGACAGGCAACCCGAGTTCACCCAAATAGATTGTGAAATGGCCTTTGTTAAGCAGGAAGATGTTTTAAATGCCTTCGAAGGGTTAACCCGTCATTTACTTAAAGAAGTTAATGGTGTTGATGTTGATATATTTCCCCGAATGACTTATGATGAAGCTATGGAACGTTATGGAACCGATAAACCAGACATCCGGTTTGGAATGGAGTTTGGAGATCTTAATGTGGTGGCGAAACACAAAGATTTTAAGGTCTTTAATGAGGCCGAATTAGTTGTAGGTATTGCCGTTCCGGAAGGAAATAATTATACAAGAAAGGAGATTGACAAGTTGATCGATTGGGTTAAACGCCAACAAATTGGTGCCCTGGGAATGGTCTATTGCAGGTGTAATGATGATGGTACATATAAATCTTCGGTCGATAAATTTTACGATCAGGACGATCTATCGAAATGGACAGAAGTTACGGGAGCCAAATCGGGGGATCTAATTTGTGTGCTTTCCGGAGAAACGCATAAAGTACGCTCACAATTAAGTGCACTGCGTATGGAACTGGCCGAGCGAATGGATTTGCGGAAACCAAACGAATTCGCACCGCTCTGGGTGGTCGATTTCCCCTTATTGGAATGGGATGAAGACATCGAACGCTACCATGCCATGCACCATCCGTTTACATCCCCAAAGCCTGGACAGATAGAACTATTATCTACAAATCCGGGTGAAGTAAAAGCAAATGCTTACGACCTGGTCTTAAACGGTAATGAAATTGGAGGCGGATCCATACGAATTCACGATAAGGAAACTCAAGCCTTAATGTTTGATTATTTAGGCTTTACGCCCGAAGAAGCCAAAGCCCAGTTTGGGTTTTTAATGAATGCCTTCGAATATGGGGCTCCGCCACATGGAGGAATTGCCTTTGGTTTAGACAGGTTGGTGGCTATACTGGGAGGACAGGAAACCATCCGCGATTTTATCGCCTTTCCTAAAAACAATGCCGGCCGTGATGTCATGATCGATGCCCCATCAGCAATTGATGATACTCAATTGGAAGAACTCGGCTTAAAACTCCATTTAAAATCATAAATTTAAAAATCCTGCTTATTGCAGGATTTTTTATTAGTTTTAGGTGATGCCAAAAAAAACACGACTTACGCGCTTTTTAATCTGGAGATATAAACATATTTCACAAAAGAATTTTGTTTTCATATTGAGTATCTTAGTGGGCCTTTTAGCCGGTTTAGCAGCCGTAATCCTAAAGAACATAACTTTTGCCATCAGTTCCGCTTTGGAAAGAGGAATAATCTTCTCGGAAAATCAGTTGTACTTTATATTGCCGGTATTAGGGTTGTTGATAGTATATTTATTAGTAAAATATATTTTTAAAAAACCCATAGAACATGCGATTCCATCTATTTTATATTCGTTATCTAAGAAGGGAGGTATTTTAGAACGCTCAAAAATTTATTTGCCGTTAATAGCTGCTCCCATAACTGTTGGTTTCGGGGGTTCGGTCGGATTACTGGGCCCTGCTGTGGCATCGGGTTCGGCCATAGGTTCTAATTTGGGGCGACTATTTCATATTGATAGAAAAACCCGTACACTTCTTATTAGCTGTGCGGCGGCCGGAGCTATTTCATCCATATTCAAATCGCCGATCGCAGCCATAATTTTTGCAGTGGAAGTGTTTAGTCTCGACCTTACTTTTGCTTCCTTATTGCCATTATTAATAGCATCTGTTTCGTCGGTTTTAACATCATATTTCTTTTTAGGTGATGAAGTGCTATTCAATTTTAACATTTCCGACAAATTTATCATTCAGGATACTCCATTCTATATCGTATTGGGCATTGGTACAGGCATTGCATCCATTTATTTTACAAAAATGTATTTTGCGATATTAAAGTTTTTCGATCGTTTTAAATCGCGTTTACATAAATTGCTTATTGGTGGAATTGCTATAGGTATTATGCTATACTTTATTCCACCACTATACGGTGAAGGCTTTGGGTTCATAAACGATTTACTTTCGGGAGATCATTTGCATGCCTTGGGAACGACCCCTTTTGACGCCTTTAAGGAAAATATCTGGGTAATCATTGCTTTATTAGCTGGTATTACCATTTTTAAAGCCGTCGCCATGACCACGACATTCGCCGCCGGAGGTGTAGGCGGAATTTTTATTCCAACAATGGTTATGGGTAGTGCATTAGGAAATGTCGTGGCAAAAATTATTAATAATGTGGGTTTGGGCTTTCAGGTTTCGGAATCCAATTTTACGCTTGTTGGCATGGCCGGGCTTATTGCAGGTGTACTTCATGCCCCACTTACGGCTATTTTTTTAATAGCCGAAATTACAGGTGGGTATGAGCTCTTTATCCCGTTAATGATCGCTGTGGCTATTTCTTTTATAATCACTAAAAATGCCGTTGAACATACTATATATACGCGTGAACTGGCCGAAAAAGGGGAGCTATTAACACACGATAAGGACAAAAGTATTCTCACTTTAATGAAACTGGAAAGCGTTATTGAAAAGAACTTTATCATACTACACCCAAAAATGACACTCGGCGATATGCTGCATAAAGGAGTTGCCAAATCCACCCGAAATCTTTTTCCTGTAACCAATGAGGAGGGTGAATTTGTAGGTGTTATCCTGTTAGATGATATCAGGGAGTTCATGTTCGATCAGAAATTATACAAAACTTCGACGGTCGAAGACTATATGCATAATGCACCGGATATAATTATTTGTGAAACGGATAATATGCAAACCGTTATGGATAAATTTCAAAATTCAGGAGCCTGGAACTTACCGGTAATAAAAAATGGGAGTTACTATGGGTTTGTATCGAAATCTAAATTGCTTACGGCCTATAGACGACAATTGATTAACTTTACAAAATAAGTGTTTCTTTCTGTTCATTTGAACTTTCATTATGAAGTATATTATTGCCTTCTTTTTTATTGCATCTGTAGGGAGTATTGTTACCGGATACTTTATAGATGCTGACTATTCCCGAAAATTGATCGGGTTTGGTGTAGTGGGGTTATTTGTTATTGTTTTCCCCTTATTCTCATATTACCGATGGAAGGGCAAAAACATGAAGGACTATATGATTACCAAAGAGAGTTTGGAGAAGATGCGTAATCACGAAAACAAATAGCTAATCTATTTAATTCAGGTTTCGTTTTTCGATAAAGAAGCGTTTTAATAATTCCGACGCCTCTTTGTCCATTATTCCGCCTTTTAATTGTGTTTTGGGATGTAGTTTAGTTCCCATTGTAATGCAACCCCGTTCTTCGTCTCTGGCCCCATATACGATTCTGCTTATTTGGCTCCAGTACAAGGCCCCGGCACACATTTGGCAAGGCTCTATAGTTACATACAAACTGCAATTTATAAGGTATTTTCCTCCCAGAAAATTAGCGGCCGCTGTAATGGCCTGCATTTCGGCATGTGCAGTAACATCGTTTAAGGTCTCCGTTAAATTGTGTGCCCTTGCAATGATCCTGTTATCCACAACAATAATTGCACCTACGGGAATCTCTCCTTTATCGAATGCAATCTCGGCTTCCCGAAACGCTTTTTTCATAAAATAGGTGTCGTCAAATAGATCTTTCATTGACACAAAAATACGATTTCATCACTTACCTTTGCACCTCATGAGTAATTTACTTAAACATATCAATTCCCCAAAAGATTTACGGCAACTTAATATTGATGAACTCCCTTTGTTAGCAAATGATTTGCGCGATTTTATTATAAATATTGTCGCAACCAAGGAGGGGCATTTAGGAGCCAGTTTAGGAGTGGTTGAACTGACCATAGCCTTGCATTATGTTTTTGAAACTCCAAAAGATCTATTGATCTGGGATGTTGGTCATCAGGCTTACGGACATAAAATATTAACCGAACGCAGAGATAAATTTGATTCGAACAGACAATTTGGAGGCATAAGCGGTTTTCCAAAACGAGATGAAAGCCCTTATGATACTTTTGGTGTGGGACATGCCTCAACCTCTATTTCGGCAGCTTTAGGAATGGCTATTGCATCGCAATTGAAAGGTGATTTCGATAAACATCATGTCGCTATTATTGGAGATGCTTCAATAGCAAGTGGGATAGCCTTTGAAGGTTTAAATCATGCCGGGGTCACCAATACCAATCTATTGGTTATTTTAAATGACAATGCCATCGGAATTGATCCCAGTGTTGGTGCTTTAAAGCAATATCTAACCAATGTAAAAAAAGGCACTCAAAAGCAGGAAAATATTTTTGAAGCTTTAAATTTTAATTATTCGGGGCCCATTGACGGTCATGATATTTACATGGTCATTTCAGAACTGGAACGCCTAAAATCTATAAAAGGACCTAAATTTTTACATGTTATCACTACCAAGGGTAAAGGACTTAAACAGGCCGAAGAAAATCAGGTGAAATATCACGCTCCCGGTAAGTTCGATGCAAAAACCGGGGAATTGGAAAACAAGGTGGTTTTGGACCAGCCTCCAAAGTACCAGGATGTTTTTGGATATACTATTGTGGAACTTGCAAAAAAAAATAAAAACATCGTAGGCATTACCCCGGCTATGCCCACAGGCAGTTCTTTAAAATATATGATGGCTCAAATGCCCGATCGCGCTTTTGATGTAGGAATTGCAGAGCAACATGCCGTAACACTGGCAGCCGGAATGGCAACCCAGGGACTCATTCCGTTCTGTAACATTTATTCTACATTTTTACAGCGGGCATATGACCAGGTTATTCATGATGTTGCTTTGCAAAATCTACCGGTTATTTTTTGTTTGGACAGAGCCGGCCTGGTTGGTGAAGATGGGGCAACACATCATGGAGTTTTTGATTTGGCATATTTAAGATGTATCCCTAACCTCATTATTTCGGCGCCAAGGAATGAGATAGAATTGCGCAACATCATGTACACGGCTCAATTAGGATTAAATCACCCGATAGCCATTAGATATCCCAGGGGTCGGGGTGTTACCCTGGACTGGAAGCAGTCCTTTGATCGTGTCGAAATTGGTACGGGAATTCAGCTAAAAAAAGGACAAAACCTTGCGGTTCTAAGTATTGGTTCAATTTCTTCAACTATTACAGAAGCCATTGAAAATATGGAAGTGTCTCATTATGATTTACGTTTTGTAAAACCCCTGGATGAACTGTTGCTTCATCAGGTCTTCAAAACATATAAAAAAATCCTGACAATAGAAGACGGTACCGTTAAAGGAGGTTTTGGTAGCGCTATATTAGAATTTGCTGCGGAGCACAATTACAATACCCCGGTAAAACTCATGGGGGTTCCGGATAAATTTGTAGAACATGGGTCTATTTCCGAATTAAGAGAAGCGATTGCTCTGGATTCGACAAGTATTTCCTCAGAAATCGTCAATTTAATGAAACGCGATATCTAAATTCCTGTGTTCCGTTAAATCTGTTTTCTCGATTTTGTTTTCAATAATATCCAGGCTGTTCTTTGGAGTATATTGAGCAAAAGCAATTAAACCGATTAAGGTTACAACAAATACTAATAATCCCGTTTGTAGATTTTTGTTTTTAATCATAATTAAAAAATTAAATAGCAAATAATTACTAATTGTGATTATATCAACTCCATAACACAATTTATCGTTTTACTATATATAATTGATCTTCAATTTGATTGCTTTCTTTATCCGGGGCACTACTTGTTATAAATAAAACAATATAGGTGAAGAAAAAAATAACAATTGCGGTAAGCAGGTTTTTTTTCATTTTAATTGGTCTTTGGGATAAAATTTGAGTAAACATAATAATTATATCGATAAAATGCAAATATTATCGATGAAATACATTATTTGGTGCCTTTTTACTTAAATTCTTCCAGGAGTATAACAATTCAATTGTCTAAAACCCTACCTGATTATTGGATTTAAGCAACACTTGAAGAATAAATGTGCTTTTTTTTCAATCTATAGACAAAATGCAGGATTCACTAAAAACTTTAGCTTCGTCCTTTCAATTAAATTGAAATCCTCTTAGTTTTTTATAGGTCAGAACTGCATGACTATCAGATAATAGCGATACATAATGGCATATATTTAAAACCCTTGAATAAAGCTCCGACTCCTCCGTTTTTATGGCGCCAGGTAATAGTTTTAGTATAAGCTTATCATAACTCGAAGGTTTTCCATTATACTTATTGTTAACTGCAATTATGAAAGTATCTAAAAGTTGAGTGATCACTTCATAGCCTGCAATTTCTTTGTCAATTACCTCTTCACTTTGATAAATATTCTCAACACTCAATTTAAGAATATCGTTTATTTGAGCTTCATACTTACTCTTATCTAATAATGCGGTAGAAAATTTTCCGTTTAAAATATGCACTTCATTTTTCATAAATATATCAACGGCCTCATTAATTAAGGCATTGATCGCCAAAGCACGAAGATAGCTTACCCGGTCCTGAGTATTTTTTAAGGTATTATATTTACTAATATTGATCGTCTTTCTTACCAGGTTAATCAAATATTCTAAGAGCGAATTCTTCATTTATTAAGCCAAGATTTATACCATCTTCAAAGTCGATGATCGTATAACATATATCATCTGCGGCTTCCACCAGAAATGCTAAGGGATGCCTCGCAAAACCGATGTCCATACCCTGTCTTGTTTGGGTTAATCCCAATTCAACAGCAACATCTGTAAATGCCTCCTTATCACCCTGAAAAAAGCCATACTTTTTATCGGCTATATGTGAAGTGGCCTTTTTAGGTAGGGACTCCTTGGGATATTTCATAAAAGCCCCCAAGGTGGCGTAACTTAAGCGCAAGCCTCCCTCACGACCTTCTCTACTTTGTGTTAGAATTTTAAATCCGTTTGCATTGCCTTCAAAATCACACAAATCCTGATATTCTTTCTCTGTTAATTGGGGTTTAAACTGACTTCCTTTTCCAGTTTTAAAGAACTCTCCTATAGCTTTTTCACCCGAATGCCCAAAAGGAGGATTACCAATATCATGAGCCAAAGCCGCCGCAGCCACAATGGCTCCAAAATCGTGGGCTTGATACCCATGAATTTCCCTTAAATGCGGATACTTTTCAAGAAGTCTTACACCAACCTGCCTGCCCAGAGATCTCGCTACCACACTTACCTCCAAACTATGAGTTAAGCGGGTATGAACAAAGTCTGTTTCAGATAGTGGAATCACCTGTGTTTTGTCCTGAAGGCTTCTAAACTCTGATGAAAAAATAATACGGTCGTAATCTACTTCAAAACCCAAACGTGTTTCATCCTGTTCTTTTCGTAGTCGTTTGTTGGTATCGCCATAGCGCTTTAAGGAGAGTAATTGTTCCCAGTTCATAATATAGATTTATGCGTACGCAAGATAATTATTTTCATCATAATAAAAGAGCCCTGTTATTACCAAATAATAATCATTTCGAAACATTAAGTTAACATTAGTGTTGGTTATTTGTAGCAACAAATATTAATTTTGATTTATGAAATTCAAGTTATCGATTATTGCATTAATTCTATCCGGTACGTTCCTTGCAAATACGCAGGAAATAGAATCTCCTAAATTTGGTAAGGGCCTTTTTAATCTCATCGGTAAAGATAGTTCCTGGACTATGAAAATTGGTGCACGAATGCAAGTTCTGGCTATTTCGACCTGGGAAGACAATGAGAATCCAGAATCCAATTTTTTAATAAGAAGGTCACGCCTAAAGTTCGATGGCTATGCATTAAGCCCAAAACTTATATATAAGATCGAACTTGGACTGTCCAACAGGGACATTTCGGGTGCATCATCATTTACCAGCAACGCACCCAGGTATATTCTTGATGCGGTAATAAAATGGAATTTTTATAAAAACTTCGTGCTATGGTTCGGGCAGACCAAATTGCCGGGCAATAGAGAGCGTGTCATTTCATCGGCCAATCTCCAGCAGGTGGATCGTTCCTTGCTTAACAGCCGTTTTAACATTGACCGGGATCTTGGCATTCAGTTAAGACATCATTTCAATCTAACAGATAAATTTATTGTTAAAGAAATATTTTCATTATCACAGGGCGAGGGCCGCAACGTGACAACCGGAAATCTTGGCGGACATCAATATACCGGGCGAGTAGAGCTACTCCCTTTTGGAAATTTTAAAAGTAAAGGCGATTACAAAGGTTCCGATTTAAAGCGAGAAGATGCTCCTAAATTAGCCTTAGCCATAAGCTATGATTACAACAACAATGCTGTTAAAACAAGAAGTAATCAAGGATCATACATGGAAACTGATACTGGTTTTTTTGAAACCAATATTTCTACTTTATTTTTAGATGCGATGTTTAAGTACAGGGGGTTTTCCTTTATGGGAGAATACGCCGATAGAGATGCCAAAGATCCTTTGGCAAAAAATTCTGATGGCACATTGACGGGAGACGAAGTACAAGTAGGTACGGGTTTAAACTTACAAGCGGGTTATTTATTAAAAAATAATTGGGAAATTTCGGGTCGCTATACAAGTATAGAGCTCGCTAAGAACATAACAGGAAAAGATGCCGAAAATCAATATACCCTAGGGCTTTCCAGGTATATTGTTGGCCATAGCCTAAAAGTGCAATCGGATATTAGTTATTTAAACGTAGAGAATAATAATGACGAAATAATGTTCAGACTTCAGTTTGATATTCATTTTTAAAATATAACAATAAGATAACATTTTACTTAAAAACAGTTAAGATATTTGCAAACTCTATCAAACTAAATTATGGATAATATATATTTATTAATGATCGTCGCCCTCGGCTGTTTAGCGGTAGCTGATTTGGTGGTAGGTGTAAGTAATGATGCCGTAAACTTTTTAAATTCTGCCTTAGGTTCCAAGGCTATATCCTTTAAAACCATTATGATTGTTGCCAGTATTGGTATTGCCTGTGGCGCTCTCTTTTCCAGTGGTATGATGGAAGTAGCCCGAAAAGGTATTTTCAACCCGGGAGAGTTCATGTTCGATGAGATCATGTACATCTTTATGGCTGTTATGATCACCGATATTCTTCTTCTGGATTTCTTCAATACCCTGGGAATGCCAACCTCAACTACAGTATCGATTGTATTCGAATTATTGGGTGCGGCGGTTGCTATGGCCTTAATAAAAATTGGAGCCGATGGTGGAAGTTTTTCAGACCTTGTCATTTATATTAACACGTCCAAAGCCACACAAATTATTTTAGGTATCCTTGCTTCGGTCATCATCGCTTTTTCAGTGGGTGCCTTTGTGCAATGGGTTTCGAGATTTTTGTTGTCCTATAATTTTGAGAAAAAGGCGAAATGGGTTGGTGCATTATTTGGTGGTATTGCCTTAACCGCTATGGTATATTTTATCCTTATGAAGGGTATTAAAGGAGCAGAAATTGCGAAACAAAATTATGATATTATTGGAGGTGCAACCATCAAAGATTTTTTAGAGGCTGAAGTATTTTCTATTGTTGCAGTTAGTTTAGTGTTTTGGTCGTTGATATCTTATTTATTAATCGCTGTGTTCAAAACTAATATTTATAAAATTATTATTTCTGTTGGAACTTTTGCTCTGGCATTAGCTTTTGCCGGTAATGATTTGGTGAATTTTATTGGTGTCCCCATAGCGGCGTGGCAATCGTATGAAGCATGGGTGGCATCAGGCCTGCAAGCAAATTCTTTTAGTATGGAGGTTTTGGCAGCAAAAGTGCCTACACCCACTTTACTATTGTTTATTGCCGGTATTATAATGGTAGTTACTTTATGGTTCTCGAGCAAAGCAAAAAAAGTTGTAAAGACCTCCATCGATTTATCCAGTCAAGGGGAGACCAAAGAGCGCTTTAAGCCCAATTGGCTGTCTCGTGGATTTGTTAGATTTGCTATAGCTTCCTCAAAAATGACATCCAATATTTTACCCGATTCATGGCAGGCTAAGATTGACAAACAATTCGAAACCCCTGTAATTACATTAGCTAAAGACAAAACCCATGAACTTCCTGCCTTCGATTTGGTTAGGGCCGCTGTAAATTTGATGGTCGCCGGTGTTTTAATTTCCATTGCAACATCGTATAAGTTACCGCTTTCAACAACCTATGTTACCTTTATGGTAGCTATGGGATCCTCGTTGGCCGATCGTGCCTGGGGACGTGAAAGCGCTGTATATCGTGTCGCCGGTGTACTAAATGTTATTGGCGGTTGGTTCTTTACCGCTATAAGCGCCTTTGTGGCAGCTGCTGTAATGGCCTATTTGATCAATCTGGGCGGTCCGACAGCAATAGCAATATTATTATTTATTGCCGTATTGATTTTAGGCCGAAATTATGTTTCCCACAAAAAGAAATCGAAAGAAATAAGAGCCGAAGACAGCCTGAAAAAAGCCGAAAGTAGTTCGGTGCAAGGTGTAATTCATGAAAGTGCCGGCAATATCGCAAATGTAGTAAAACGCGTTAATAGAATTTACACCAATGCCATTAAAGGACTTGCTCTACAGGATCTGGCGGCTCTTAAGAAGAATAAAAAGCAAGTCATTAAGCTCTCTGATGAAATTGATGAATTACGGGATAACATCTTCTATTTTATTAAGAATTTAGATGAATCCAGTGTTGGTGCGAGTAATTTCTACATACACATCCTGGGTTATTTGCAAGATATGGCTCAATCGTTGGAATATATTTCTAAAGTGAGTCATAAACATGTTAATAACAACCATAAAAAATTAAAATTCAATCAGGTAAAAGAATTAAAGCAGGTTGACGATGCATTAGAGGATTTATTCAATAATACTAAAAAAGCCTTCGATTCTCGCTCATTTGAGCAAATTGGAAATATTATAAATAATAAGAAAGCTGTTTACGATCTGGTTAAGGAGAAGATCCAGAAACAGGTAGAACGTACCAGGACCGAAGAATCCAGCCCTAAAAACACAACCTTATATTTTAGTTTATTATTAGAAACCAAAGATTTAATAAATGCCACTATGAATCTATTGGAGGAATATCATAATGCGCATGACCGCTCGGTTAAACCCGCAAAATTGTCTCAGGAAGTCGAGGAAAGTATTACAAAATAAAAAACTCTAATAGATTATAAAAAACCATCTTATTAAGGTGGTTTTTTGTTTTGTATATTTGCTTTAATCCTATACGTATTATATGAAAGCATACTCTTTCTCTTTATTATTCTTAATGTTAAGTAATGTTGCCATTAGTCAAAATTCAACAGGTCCGCAACTCCTGGATAAAGCCATTGCTTATCACGACCCAAATGGTAATTGGAATACCTTTAATGACACGCTTTTAATAACTATGGAATCTCTGGACAGTCCTGACCGTGAGAGCAAAATAGTTATAGATCTTCCCGGCGATTATTTTTATGTGAAGGCTGTTCGTGATACAATTTCTACCGAATATACTTTAGATAAGGGGAAGTGCGGCATAAAATTTGGCGGTAAAAGTGATTTTGATGAAGCCACGGCCAAAGCACATCGATTGAGTTGTGAACGCGCAAATATGTACAAAAATTATTATACCTATTTATACGGTTTACCTATGAAACTCAGGGATGAAGGAACTATTATACACGATAAGGTTGAAATGAAAACATTTATGGGCAAACGCTATCTTGTTCTAAAAGTTACTTATGAAGAAAATGTGGGTGGCGATACCTGGTATTTTTATTTTAATCCTGAAAACTACGCCATGGAGGTCTACCAGTTTTTTCATGATGAAGCGAAGAACGATGGCGAATACATTATATTAACCGAAGAAGAATCCATAAAAGGCATAAAAATGCCTAAAAATCGTGCCTGGTACTATAATAGCAATGGTAAATATTTGGGAACCGATATTCTGAGATCCAATTAGATCCGGATCATAATCATTCTCCAATATCTTCATTCCATAATTCGGGACGGTCATTTATAAATTGGGTCATAAGGTCTATACACTCTTTATTATGGACCACTTCAACCTCGACTCCCCGTGATCTTAACAATGTTTCTTCTCCTAAAAACGTTGTATGCTCTCCAATAATCACTTTGGGTATCCCGTAAAGCAAAATTGCTCCCGAACACATGGCACATGGCGACAGGGTAGTATACAGGGTACAATCTTTATAAACCTTTGCAGGCTGCCGCCCGGCATTTTCAAAAGCATCCATTTCTCCATGTAAGACCACGCTTCCCTCCTGAACTCTCCGGTTATGTCCTCTTCCAATAATTTCCCCCTGATATACTATAACCGATCCAATAGGAATGCCCCCTTCTCGTAATCCTTTTTTAGCTTCTTCTATGGCAGCATTTAAAAATTTATCCATGAGTTAAACTTTAGACGAAAAGGGCATAGTGAACACACCATGCCCTTTAAAATTATAATACCATAATTTACGACCCGCACATTAAGCAATCATCTCCTTGTCCTGCTTTGGACTGATCTATTAAAGCTTTCATCTCATCGGAGGACATGGGATCAACGTCATTGGATTGTTGTGCAAATTTAACTGCCGTTTGCTCGGCTATGACTTGTTGTTGCACTACAATGGCATCATCGGCCTTTACAACCGCGACCGGTTCCTTCTTTTTCTTTTTATCGAGTGTGAATTTAATGGCATCAACGGCACTTTTAGTTCGCAAATAATACATTCCAGTTTTCAAACCACTTTTCCAGGCATAAAAATGCATGGAGGTTAATTTTGCCATGGTTGCCCCTTCCACAAACAGATTAAGGGATTGCGACTGGTCTATAAAATAACCTCTATGACGGGACATATCAATAATGTCCTTCATGCTTAACTCCCAAACGGTCTTGTATAATTCTTTAATATTGTCCGGTATTATATCTATATCCTGAATGGAACCGTTCGCTCTCATAATATCCTGTTTTAAACTATCATTCCATAAACCAAGCTCTACCAGATCTTCAAGTAAATGCTTATTCACAACAATGAATTCACCAGATAGCACACGTCGGGTATAAATATTGGAGGTATAAGGCTCAAAGCATTCATTATTCCCAAGTATTTGGGAAGTACTCGCCGTTGGCATCGGTGCCACTAAGAGTGAATTGCGCACGCCTTGTTTCATAACTTGTTTACGCAGTTTGGCCCAATCCCAAAGGCCACTTAATTCTTCATCCTTAATTCCCCAGAGGTTATACTGAAATTCACCCTTACTCATGGGTGATCCTTCAAAGGTCTGATATGGGCCATCCTGTTTTGCTTCTTCGACGGAAGCCGTTACCGCTGCGAAATAAAGGGTTTCAAAAATATCCTGATTTAATTGTTTGGCTTCATCGCTGGTAAAGGGTAAGCGTAATTGAATAAAAGTATCGGCAAGGCCTTGTACACCTAAGCCTATTGGGCGATGACGGAAATTAGAATTTTCGGCTTCTTTAACCGGATAATAATTTCTATCGATAACCCTGTTTAAATTTTTGGTAACACGCTTTGTAATACGGAAGAGTTCTTTATGATCAAACTCTCCATTTTTAATAAACATTGGCAGGGCTATTGAGGCCAAATTACATACCGCGATCTCATCGGGAGAAGTGTATTCTAAAATCTCGGTACACAAATTTGAGGAACGGATGGTTCCTAAATTTTTCTGATTCGATTTGCGGTTTGCTGCATCTTTATACAACATGTATGGCGTTCCGGTTTCTATTTGAGACTCCAATATTTTTTCCCAAAGTTCACGGGCCTTTATCGTTTTACGACCTTTCTTTTCATTTTCGTAGTTTATATAAAGGGACTCGAATTCTTCACTATGCATATCGCATAATCCGGGACATTCATTCGGACACATTAAGGTCCAGTTACCATCTTCCTGAACACGTTTCATAAATAAATCGGGAATCCACATAGCATAGAATAGATCGCGGGCACGCATCTCTTCCTTTCCATGGTTTTTCTTTAATTCGAGAAAATCGAAAATATCGGCATGCCATGGCTCTAAATAAATAGCAAAACTGCCTTTGCGCTTTCCACCGCCCTGATCTACATAACGTGCGGTGTCATTAAACACCTGTAACATTGGAACAATTCCATTACTTGTGCCATTTGTTCCCGCAATATAACTTCCCGTAGCGCGAATACCATGTATAGCTAGGCCAATTCCTCCTGCCGATTGCGATATTTTTGCCGTTTGCTTTAAGGTATCGTAAATCCCATCGATACTGTCCTCTTTCATTGTTAATAAAAAGCAGGAAGACATTTGTGGTTTTGGGGTTCCCGAATTAAATAATGTTGGAGTGGCATGAGTAAAATATTTTTTAGACATGAGTTCATAGGTTTCTATGACGTCTTCCAAATCGTTCAAATGTATCCCAACTGCAACTCTCATAAGCATGTGCTGCGGTCGTTCTGCAATCTTTCCGTTAAGTTTTAAAAGATAGGAACGCTCCAGTGTTTTAAATCCAAAATAATCATAACCAAAATCACGGTTATAGATAATTGTAGAATCCAATTTTTCCTTATTATCTGCAATGACCTGATACACTTCGTCGGACAATAGTGGTGCATTCTTCCCGGTTCTTGGATTGACATAAGTGTGTAGGTCCTTCATGACCTCACTGAACGTTTTTTTAGTGTTTTTGTGTAAATTAGATACTGAAATCCTTGCCGCCAGGCGCGCGTAATCGGGATGTGCTGTGGTTAATGTCGCGGCAACTTCTGCCGCAAGATTATCGAGTTCGCTGGTTGTTACCCCATCGTACAATCCTTCAATAACCCGCATTGAAATTTTTACGGGATCGACGAGTTCATTTAATCCATAACATAATTTTCTTACCCTTGAAGTGATCTTGTCGAACATCATTGGTTCTTTCCTGCCATCTCTTTTTACTACATACATGTTGCGCTTTGGTTTTTATTTTTCTGATAATAGCTTCAGAAAAAGTGTTAGTTAGTCCGTCTAAATCTAATTACTGATTGGCATCAGAATCAGATTTAATGTTATTAGTTTAGTTATATAATCAAATAAAGGTTATTACCTTGAGGCTTCGTAGCAATAAATCCTTTAATTTATTATCAAAAAAGGGTGTTTATTTCCGATTAAAAATCGGCATCAAAACTGAATTTATCTTTCTCCTCTTCTTTATTAAGAACTCCGGCTTTTTGATATTCGGAGACACGTTTCTCAAAGAAATTGGTTTTTCCCTGTAAAGAAATCATGTCCATAAAGTCGAAAGGATTGGTAGAATTATAGACTTTTTCACAGCCAAATTCTACCAACAATCTATCGGTTACAAACTCCAGATATTGGGTCATTAATTTCGCATTCATTCCTATTAAACTTACAGGAAGTGACTCGGTTATAAATGATCTTTCAATATCTAAAGCATTGGTCAATATATCTGTTATCTTTTCTTTTGGAACTTTATTTACAATATGGTTTTCATGAAGGTGTACTGCAAAATCGCAATGCAGCCCCTCATCTCTTGAAATAAGCTCATTCGAAAAGGTTAATCCGGGTAATAATCCTCTCTTTTTAAGCCAAAAAATGGAGCAAAAACTTCCGGAAAAGAAAATGCCTTCTACAGCCGCAAAGGCAATTAATCGTTCAGCAAAACTTGGGCTGTCTATCCATTGCAAGGCCCATTCTGCTTTTTCCTTTATCGCCGGAAACATCTCGATGGCATTAAAAAGTCTGTCTTTTTCCTTTTCGTCCTTCACATAAGTATCAATCAACAACGAATACACTTCAGAATGTATGTTCTCCATCATTATTTGAAATCCATAAAAGAATTTGGCCTCTGTGTATTGTACTTCGGACACAAAATTATCTGCCAGATTTTCATTAACTATTCCATCGCTTGCAGCAAAAAATGCCAAAACATGTTTTATAAAATAGCGCTCGTCATCATTTAACCTATTATTCCAATCGGTAAGGTCTTGTTGCAGGTCTATTTCTTCGGCAGTCCAAATGCTGGCTTCTTGTTTTTTATACCACTCCCAAATGTCATGATGTTCAATAGGAAAAATTACAAATCGATTTTTGTTTTCTTGTAAAATGGGCTCTATTTGCTGTGACATATTGGTAATTTATTTTGAAAAAATATTCCTTGAATTCTAACCCGATTTGGGACTAACAAATATTCAAAATTGAAGTGGTAAATGAAAGCCAAATTTATAAACATTGTTAACAAGTTTTTAACAACGGATAATTTTCCTACTATATTTCGGTAAAAATTAAAAAATACTATATCTATTTGATTTTCAGACATTTATATATTATGGTGTCTCGGTAAACTCAATGAAACCGGGGAAAGGACGGAATACAAATTGAGTTTCAGACATGCGTCATTTTTCATGTGTTATCAGGCTCTAAATCAAATAAAAAGCGAGAGAAAACCTTCTCATTAATCTCTTTTAATTAATACCAATTTAATCATAAAATTTCCCATATAAACTTATTCGTTTTTCATTTTATTTCTTCATTCATAATTTCGGTAACTAAGGCTATGCAAATTAATCTTGGAATCATAAAATAAAAAAGCAGCGCCGTTTCTTAAAGAGACATTTTATAACTCAATAGGTATAACTTAACAAACTAATCTATTTTAAAAACCGAATGATATTCCCTTCCAAAAAGTTTAAATAAAAAAAACCAGAATTTCTTCTGGTTTTTTAATTGATTAATAGCAGTTAATCATAAAGTGATTCCCTAGTCACTTTAACTTTATATATTTTTCTAAAGTGTATTTAATTTTCTAAAAGACAAATATCCTAAAAAAAAAGGTGTTACCATGTTTCAATGTATAGATAGTAGCATTTATTGTATAGATGGTACTATACTTTTCATGCATTAATTAGTAGCTTTACAAAAAACTGCTAATTTTAGCAAAAGTCTAATTTATTTATTTTCTATGTTAAGCGCGGTAATAGTAGATGACGAACCAAAAGCGATCCAAATTTTATCTTGGGAGCTTACAAATTTTAGTAAAGACATAAGAATTTTAAAAACTTTTACTAATCCCGAAGACGCGCTTATTTTTTTAAAGACAAATACCCCGGATTGTTTATTTTTAGATGTGCAAATGCCTACGATGGATGGGTTTCAATTTCTTAAAAAATTAAACCACCATGATTTTGCTGTTATCATAACCACTGCATATGATGAGTATGCCATTAAAGCGCTTAAACATGAAGCCCTGGATTATTTGCTAAAACCCATTGATTCTGAAGATCTGGGTGATGCCATACGAAAAATAATAAAATTCAACTCAAGAATTCTAAGCTCGAATAAATTAGAAAGATTCCTCATAAATTTAAATCAAAAACAAAACAAGAAAATTACGCTTAATACGGATGGCAAATTGGTTTTTCTTAATGTCGAAGACATTTTATTTGTTGAATCGGACGGAAATTACAGCACTTTTAATTTAAAGAACAACCAGAAATTGGTCATCACAAAAAAACTAAAGGATGTCAACGGACTCTTACCTGAAAGCACATTTTTCAGAATTCATAACTCGTATATTGTTAACTTAAATAAAATTAAAGAATTTATGAAATCCGGAGCTTATGTGGTGATGGAGTCCAACCATAAAATACCGGTCGCCCGACAAAGAAAGTCTGCCTTTTTAGAAAAATTATCATGAGGCCATATTTGCATACACGTTCTGAGATTAAATTAAAAACAGTATTAATAACCGCATTTGTACTATTGTTCCCTCTGTTTCAGATCTTTGGACAAGATTCCTTGTCTTTACAATTTGAAGATGTTTTACAAAAAACGATGGCTTTAAAACCTTCGGGATATAGTGACATCCTATCAAGCATGGCAAGGTTTAATAGTGATTCGACCAAAATGAAACGTTTTGCTCAGGAAAGCAAAAACTTCAACTACCCGGAAGGCGAAAGTTACGCGTTGAATGCGCTTGGCATTATATATAGAAATATTTCTCATTATCCTAAGGCTATAGACTATCACAAGCAAGCCGAAATACTGGCTGAACAAGCTGACAACTTAGAATTAAAAGTCTATAGTTTAAATATGCACGGTGTAGTTTACAGGCGTATGGACTTTATTCGATCGGCTTTAGATTACCATGCTAAAGCTTTGAATATTGCTCATACAGTTGATGTACCCTCCGAAAACATGAGGTGGAATATCGCCGTGTCTCATAACAGTATGGGAAATATTTATTTAACCCTAAAACAATACAACTTAGCCTTAGAGCAATTCAATAAGTCCCTGACCATTGAAAAGGAGCTGAATAACAAAATTGGTCTTGCTATAAACTATCAAAACATCGGATATATTAAAGAAACCGAAGGCCGTTTTGAGGAGGCCTTAGAAGATTATGAAATGTCCCTGAGCTACAATAACGAGATCGATTCGGAAGTAGGTCGCGTTATTTGCCATAACAGTATTGCACGTATTTATAACAAACAGAAAAAATTTCAAGAGGCCCTGGAACTCTCAAAAAGCACTTTAAGTAAGGCATTGGAAGTTGGGGATCAATTTTATATATCCACATCTTATATGATTCTTGGTTGGGCTCATTGTGGTTTAGACCATATACAAGAGGCCGAATATAATCTTAATTTGGCAATGGTTGTTTCCAAAAAATACGGATTGAAGTCCTCCGAAATTGACGTTCATAAACGACTGGTTGAATTCTACACCAAAAGTGGAAATTATAAAACTGCTTTGGACGAATTTAAATTTGCCGATGCTTTGGAAAAATCCATTACCAACGAAAGGAATGTAAATTATATAAATGACCTGGTATTAAAATTTGAAAGTGAGAGTAAAAGCAATACTATAAAAGGATTAGCCGATGAAAATCTACTTGTAAAAACCCGATTGGCAAAAAACCAGCTGGCTCTTCTGTTTGGATTATTAACTCTGATTTTAATTGTGGTCGCTTTTACCGTTTATGACCGGCATAAACGGTTAAAACAAGAAAAGAAGATCTTAACGCTGGAGCAAGATATGCTGAGAATCCAAATGAATCCTCATTTCATTTTTAATTCTTTAAACTCAATTAAACACTATATTATTAATAGTGAAAAAGAAAATGCGGTTTACTATCTCAATAAATTCTCTAAATTAATTCGAAAAATTCTGGTTGCCTCGAAAGAGAAGGATATTCCCCTTTCTGACGAGCTTGAAACGATGGAACTTTATATGAATATTGAAAATATAAGGTTTTCAAATGAAATAGATTTTCAAATTTCGATTGATAAGGATATAAATGCAAATAACATTAAGGTACCCTCACTGATCTTACAACCCTTTTTAGAAAACGCACTCTGGCATGGGCTTTCCTCAAAGGAAGAAGACAAGAAAATTACAATAGAAGTCAATAAAAGTGATAAGAAGCATGTTATCATATCAATTACCGATAATGGTGTTGGAAGAAAAATTTCTGAGGAGATAAACAAGCAAAAAACGCTAAAAAGAAAATCTGTTGGTATTGCTTTAACAAGGGATCGATTAGAAAATTTTTCGAAAAGATATACAAATATGTATAATATGAAGATCGAGGATCTATACGATGCTCAAGGCAAAGGTACCGGTACAAAAGTAATTCTTGATATTCCCATTCGTTTAACTTCAAAAGAAAGGGTTTAATACCAAAAGCATAAATAAAATATCCCGCTTATTTCATCTTCTGAGCCACTTTTTCAAGTTCCAGATACCAATCTTCACCAAACTTTCGAATTAAGGCTTCCTTTACAAATTTGTAGATTGGAACTTGCAGTTCTTTCCCCAAACTACAGGCATCATCACATATTTGCCATTTATGGTAATTCACAGCCGAAAACTCACTGTAATCTTTCACTCTTACAGGGTATAAATGGCAGGACAATGGTTTTTTCCAGGAGATCTCTCCCTGGATATAGGCATTTTCTATAGCACATAGAGCGACGCCTTCATTATTAAAATTAACATAGGCACAATTCGCTCCAATGACCAGAGGGGTTTCAAATTCACCTTCCTCGTTTGTAATAAAAGTGCCTTGTTCCTTTATAGCCTGAATACCTTTCTGACTTAAAAAAGGTTTTAATTTTGGATAGATATCATTTAAGATTTCTGTCTCCTCTTTATCTAAAGGCGCTCCGGCATCGCCATCAACACAACAGGCCCCTTTGCATGCGCTTAAATTGCACACAAAGTCCTTTTCGATTATATCTTCCGAAACAATGGTCTTTCCCAATTGAAACATATTGCAAATATAATGAAGCACGAAAATGTATTCCGGCTTAAATTTTACTATTTTTTAATGGTACAATTAAAGTTAAAATAACGACCTTTGCGAAAAATTAAAATTCAGTAAGAAATGCACTTAAGTTTTAAAGAAATATTTACGGCTTTTATGGTGTTATTTGCCGTAATTGACATTATTGGTAACATTCCAATAATTATCGATCTGCGAAAAAAAGTCGGGCATATACAAAGCGGAAAAGCATCGATCATTGCCGGTTTAATCATGATCTTTTTTCTTTTCTTAGGAGAAAGTATTTTGAAACTTATCGGGATTGATGTGAATTCTTTTGCTGTTGCAGGTGCATTTATTTTATTTTTTATTGCCCTGGAAATGATTCTTGGAATTACACTCTATAAACAAGACGATGATGCGGCATTAACGGCTTCAGTATTCCCTCTGGCCTTCCCATTAATCGCAGGGCCGGGAAGTTTAACGACATTACTTTCTCTAAGGGCTGAATTTAGAACCGAAAACATTATTATTGCCGTTATTGTAAATGTAATATTCATTTATGTTATCTTAAAAACATCGGCAAAGATCGAACGATTAATTGGTAAAAATGGCATTAATATTATTCGAAAGGTCTTTGGTGTGGTTTTACTCGCTATCGCAGTGAAATTATTTGCGCATAACATAAAAGCACTGTTTTAATTATGAAGATGTTTACAAATACCCTTGCCGTAATTGCTATATTTCTTGTAATTTATAATTTTATAAAGGTTGATTTTGAAGCTCCCTTTCAAAACGAAAGTATCGTTGCAGTAATATTGGTTATTGCCGGTCTGTGTGTTTTATTATTATTGGCAATTTTAAGAATTTCAAAAAAGATCGAAAAAATTCAAAAAGGAAAACCTTAATGTACGATGCCCTAATTATTGGTGGTGGAGCCGCCGGAATGTCCTGCGCACTCGTGCTGGGCTCAGCCGGAAAAAGGCCATATGCCTCCGATAAAAAGATAGGCATAATTACACACCAAAAAGCATCTCATCTACAAAATGCCTTATTTAATAATGTTTTAGGTGTAATCCCGGGAACGACCGGAGCATCGATTTTAGAATCGGGGAAAAAGCAGCTCACTACATTATATCCACACATAGAGCAAATTGAGAGGGAAAAAGTTAGTGATATCATTCATTTGGCAGAACACTTTACTATCGTGACAAATTCCAGGCGGTATCATTCCAAAATTGTCGTTATTGCCGTAGGTTACACTAATCTGTTAACGATCAAAGGCTTAGCGAAATATATAAAACCACATCCAAGAGCGGTAGCTCAAGAAGACCGTATCTGGCTAAAAAACGATCATCATCTCATTGAAAAAAATCTTTATGTTGCAGGTACTTTGGCCGGATGGAGAAGTCAATTTTCTATCGCTTCCGGTAGTGGTGCTCAAGTAGCCACCGATATCTTAACCCTTTGGAACGATGGTAAGCATACAAAAGTACATGATAAAATAACCGAATAGTTACTGTTGGTTATCCTCAATTAACCGTTTCACCTCATCCAACATAAGGTCATTGCTATTAAGAACTTGCTCGTAAGCTTCACTCCCAAATAACTGTTCTGCCAGGGTCGCTTTTATATAGAGCATAATTTCGTCGTTATAGGCTACGAGGGAGGTCTTGTACCGCGTTCTTGTGTTTAGATAATCTTCGAAGCGTGTTAAAAGATCGTTACTAACCACGTAATTATTAATAAAATTATCTTGCTCCATATCATTGAACAAACTCCTGTCGTCATCCAAATCTTCAAAAACAAAATAGCTCATGATCCCGCTGGCCAGGATACGATCTATTGTTTCGTTTTCCATTTTGTTGTTTATAGGGACAAATACATCGGGAATAATTCCTCCTCCTCCATAAACGACTTTACCTTTAGGAGTAGTAAATTTTAAAGAATCGGCAACTTTAATCTTACTGGCACTCGATAACTCTCCATTGTCCAATCTCTCAAAATATTCGTGATAATAATCCTTATTCCCATTTTGATAAGAGCGTTGTATGGACCGGCCAGTTGGGGTATAATATCTTGAAACCGTTAAACGTATCGCACTGCCATCTCCTAATGACATTTCACGTTGTACCAATCCTTTTCCATAAGACCTGCGGCCAACAATGGTTCCTTTATCATTATCCTGTAAGGCCCCTGCGATGATCTCGCTTGCCGAAGCCGAATTTTCATTAATAAGAACAAATACTTCGCCGTCCTCAAAACTTCCCCGACTCGTAGCAAAGCTTCTTTCGATGCTTCCCTTTTTGTTCTTTGTAAACAAAATGAGTTTTCCTTTCTCTAAAAATTCATCGGCTATTTGTTCGGCGATACCTAAAAATCCTCCGGGATTATCGCGTAAATCCAAAACCAATTTTTCTGCGCCCTCATCTTGTAATTGGTCTAATCCTTTTTTAAATTCTTTATATGTCGACTCGGCGAAACGGTTGATCTTAATATATCCCAAATTGCCGGTGAGCATAAAAGCGGCATCCACACTTTTAATAGGCACCTCACTCCGCCTTACATTAAATTCCAACAGATCCGGTTCTCCACGCCTGTAAACCTTTAATTTTACTTTGGTATTCTTTTCACCTTTTAATTTATTGATAACAGCTTCGTTACTCCAATTTTTCCCATAAATGGAATCGCCATCGGCAATAATGATGCGGTCCCCCCCTTTTATCCCTGCTTTTAAGCTTGGCCCGCCTTCCAATGATCTAATTACAGTTACCGTGTCTCTATAAGTATAAAAGCTTACACCAATGCCCACAAAATCTCCCTTCATGTTCTCGGTTACACTTTGCAGGTCTTTTTTGGGAATGTAAGTTGAATGCGGATCCAGATTATCAAGTATACTGTTGACAGTAACATCAACAATACTGTCTGTATTTACATCATCAACATATTCATAATCTATAAAATCTATAAGTCGGTTTAATTTGTCTTTTTTCGAATTTGAAGTAAAGAACCTGTCCGAAGAATCTGTAAAACTTAACTTACCGCCAATGAAAATACCGGCCGCAACAGCAAACCCAACAATAAGTGGTAAATATTTTTTTTGTATTTGCATCAGGTTAATTCACTAATAAGTTTAAAGTCTATTCCTGCTTTTTTTAAAAACTGTACCCCGGAATCGTCTCTGTAAGCTTTACTAAAAACAACTCTTACTATGCCAGCCTGGTGGATCAATTTACTACATTCCGTACAAGGGGAAAGCGTTACAAATAAGGTTGCTCCCTGGCAGGACTGTGTTGAAGCAGCTACCTTCGAAATCGCATTTGCCTCTGCATGTAATACATACCATTTGGTATATCCTTCTTCATCTTCACATTTATTTTCAAACCCTGAAGGCGTCCCATTGTATCCATCGGAAATTATCATTCTTTCCTTTACAATAAGTGCGCCAACTTGTTTTCGCTCACAATAGGACAATTTACCCCATTCTTCAGCAATCCTTAAATAGGCCTTGTCGTACTTAAGCTGTTTTCGTTCCGGCATTAAAATTACATTTCATCAAAAATATGAATAATATCTTTCTTATCATTACATTCCTGATTTCGTGAGAATTACATTTCATATGCCCTAAGGCCAATTCATCAGGGGGTTACTAATGAACCAACGAATATAATTGGTTCATATTTCAATCACAACTTAAGAGTCGTTAAAGTTTTACCAAACTTTTATAAAATGTTTATAAAATGAAAAAGCCAACTAAAAGTTGGCTTTTAAGCAAAACTCAAAACATAAAATAGCATTATTCTATATCAATGTGTCTTGTTGGGTGTTTTTCAAACATTTCCATTTTGGTAAGTTTGAATTTTAGGACACCGTTTTCGTATTTAGCTCGCACCTCTTCCTCTTTAATATTTTCGGGTAATAATAAAGAACGTTCGAAGGAGTTGTAGCCAAACTCTTTTCTTGAATAATTATCATCTTTATCTTCCATTTTTGAAGTTTTTTCTACAAAAATTTTAAGATAACCGTTATCTAATGTGATGTCGAAATCTTTTTTAGATAATCCGGGAGCTGCTAATTCAACTAAATAATAATCCTCAATTTCCCTAACGTTAATCGCAGGCTTGTTCATGACATTTTTTTTGCCAAAAAGGATGTTGGAAAAATTCGTCTTCGTTAAAAAAGTTAGTGAATTCAGGCCCTAACCATGGATAACGTGTCTTGTTGGATTTGATTAATGTTGTCATATTTTTTGCTTTTTTGGGTTAAACAATAAATGAAGCCCGAAGCTAATGACTCTCAAAGAATTAAACTATGACAAATATCAGTTTACAATTATTTTTTTCAACAAAAAAACAGCATATTTTTTGCTTTTTCGATTCCTGATTTTAGCCTGTGAAAAATTGATTTATTTTAGTTGCTTAGCCACTTCGAGTCCGCATTCAAGGAATTGCGCGTAGTCATTTTCATCGGGTGTATATCCAACGGCCTGATTTAAGATCTGTTTCCCATCGGGGCTCAACAACACGTAATAGGGTTGCGAATTGGTTTGAAAAAATTGGGTCTGAAAGTTCGCCCATTTGTGCCCGTAGTTTTCTAAGGTGCGTATACCCCCATTAATTCGATTTACATCCAGTTGCTGGTCTTGAGGTAATTCTTTTTTATCATCGACATAAAGTGAAATTAAGACATATTCATTTCGAAGGTAGCTATCGATCGTTTTATCGGGCCAGACATGTTCTTCCATTTTCCGGCAATTTACACATGCATACCCGGTGAAGTCTAACATGATTGGCTTATTCTCCTGCTTAGCAAAAGCAATGCCCTGTTTTAGATCTTTAAAGCAATCCAAATCATTCGGGCAATCATTGGGCAACAAAAAACTATAGCCCACAGGCGGCGCCAATCCGCTTAATATAGTCAGCGAAGTAAAAGTATTGGTGTCTTTATTTACCCTGAATCCCGAAACCATATAGATCGTAAATGCAGCTACCAGTATTCCAAATGATATTCTTGAAAAAGACAGTTTCTTTGATGGCCCGTCGTGCGGGAATTTCATTTTACCAAATAGATATAATGCCAATCCGGCAAAAATAATGATCCACAATCCCAGGAAGATCTCAACTTTCAAAACGCCCCAATGCATCACCAAATCGGCGTTGGATAAGAATTTTAAAGCCAGTGCGAGCTCTAAAAACCCTAAAACCACTTTGGTTGTATTTAACCATCCTCCGGATTTTGGTAAAGAAGTTAACCAGCTTGGGAAGGCGGCAAACAAAGCAAATGGTAAACCGAGCGCCAGGCCAAATCCTCCCATCCCTGCAGTGAGCTGCCAGGCTCCGCCATCGGAAGTCAGCGATCCGGCAAGTAGTGCCCCCAATATTGGCCCCGTACATGAAAATGAAACCAAAGCCAATGTCAATGCCATAAAGAATATCCCTATGCCTCCGCCAATATTTTCGCCTCGAGTGGTTCTGGCTGTCCAGCTTGCCGGTAGTGTAAGCTCATAATACCCGAAAAAAGAAAATGCGAAAAACATAAATACCACAAAGAAGATCACATTAAGCCATACATTGGTAGATATCTGGTTTAATATATCGGGATTAACAGAATCCAGTAAATGGAAAGGAATGCTAAAGATGACATAAACAGCCAAAATAAAAACCCCATAAAGTACTGCCCTGGAAATGCCCGATCTTTTACTTTGGTCATTTTTCTTGGTAAAGAAGCTTACCGTTAAGGGAATCATAGGGAAGACACAGGGTGTTAATAGGGCCAGCAGCCCCCCTAAAAAGCCAAGTGCAAAAATCCCCCAAAGGGAGTTCTCCTTTTTTACGTCGCCAGCTAATGAGGTGTATTCATTCTCACAGTTCAGTTTCGACTGCTCCATTTCATCGGGTGTCAAGCCGTATAACTGGATATTCGTGTCTTCGTCATTAACCGTACCGCCTTCATTAATAATTTCCACCCCGGAACTTTCGCCTGATAAGGATAGATTAAATTCAAAAGGGACATCTGTAGGAGCCAGGCACTTTATATCGTCACAGGTCATAAACGAAAGCTCACCTTTAACTGTGGCCTCATCGGCATTGAGATTGATCTTTTGGAAAAATACAGCCTTGTTATAAAATTTGGATACGATCATATCAAACACGGGATCGTGCTTGGTGGCTTTATTCTCATCACTTTCGATCACACTGTCAACTAATGCAAAAGCCTCACTTTCTTCAAAGATAAAGGTGGTGGGCAACGGGCCCCCTTCATCGACGTATTGAGAATATACGGCCCAATGTTCGTCTATATTGGCCGTAAAGATCAATTCGTATTCGGTAGCGCTTACTTTCCGGGAATCAAAATCCCAGCTTACAGGATTAAGAATTTGAGAAGAGGCTATAATCGTATATAAAAATGCTGTTAGAAATAATAATTTCTTCATTACAATTATATATTAGGCGTTATACTAATTTAAGTTCAAAACTACAACTTAAAACTTGTTCTTTTCACTTTATCCTTCATCTTAAAAATAAACCGTGGCTATGGCTACGCTGTATTTTTATTCTTTGTCTAAAGAGAAAATTTCTGCCTTTAAATTCAGTATCTCTGAACTTAAATTAGTATTAGTAAGTGCAAATAACTTAAAAAAACTTACATGAAGCTTATAAGTTATTGTTAATATTGGATATTATTCGTGGAATGGAACGCTAAGATCCAGCTTAAAATGGAGAGCAGGTTTCTCTCATTTCCTTAAGAACAGGATTTATAGAATCCTAATAAACCCTCATTGCAAATAAAGCTTCACTTTATTGCAAAAATAAAAGCTCCTAATTTCCTTAAGAACAGGATTTATAG
>PVMK01140663.1_pt1 | contig 33668 bp, 32 predicted proteins | sample 1853481 | NCBI WGS metagenome assembly PVMK01 (sample SAMN08533507, study PRJNA380276) | Marine sediment metagenome, whole genome shotgun sequencing project.
TTACATTTCGCACCCTGAGAATATTTTATTTCTAAATCGTGCGATATTTGAAACAAAATCAGTTATGTACCTTCAAATAACCACCATCGATCATGTAAATTTTTATATGCCGAACATGGTACTTCGACAAGCTCGCAGACTTTTTTATGCAGCTGACTAAACCCTTGTACATCTGCCTGTATTGGAACTTTATTTTTGATGATCACTGACAGATGAATATTTCGACAAAAATACCGGATATTATTCCATGTCGGCTTTTTTGTATTCATTTTCTGGGGCAGAATCGGAAGTTTTTCTATCTTCTCCTTTGTCATATTCAACCGTATATTTCTTTCAATAAGCGATACGATCATCAGTGCAAAAAAATAAAGCAGCAATACTGCTTCAATCCGCCTTTCCTTTTTAAGAAAGACCGGAGCTATATCTAATATTGACTTCTTTGTGTACATCCGCTTTTCAAGATAGGATTGTCGCTTGTACATTCTCAACACTTCGGCAGCATCCAATAAATTATTATTGGTGATAAGAGGAAAAAGGCCGTCTGTTTTTGATTCACCTATAGCAGCTTGTTCATTTATCTTCCACTCTATCCCATAGCTAAATGACCATTTGTTCTCATAAATTGGATCGCCCGGTCGGCGCCTGGTTGATGGGATTCTTTTACAAATCTGCTTGCGCCCTTTAGTAATTTTTACATCTATTAACCCTTCTACTTGCTTGCAAATATTATTAACTGCTTTGGTAATCTGTTTTTGCGTTTTTAAATGATACGCATTGAGTTTTGGTATCAATTCTTCCAACGCTTTTTGGGCTTTATCTATTTTTTTCAGCCTTCTTTTTTTATCCTCCTGCTCCTTAGAACTGGAATGCACCCATATAATCCGATAGCCTTTTGAGGTTTTGCCGGCTTCATATGTTCTAAATTTATTGATTTCTTTCTTTTTGCGAGAATGCCGGATTTCAAAAGCATCCTCCCATTCAACATCATTGGTTTTAATATAGTCCATAAAGCTTTTTGATTCTTTATGGAATTTTGGAATGATGGTAATGAAGTAGCCGTTATTTTCATCAATATATGCCAGATTTTTGCTGCTGCATAATTTGCAGTCAGCGATGTAGATAAAGTCTTCTTTCTGTATCAAGGAACGCAGTTCATTCCAGTTTGGAATATGTGTTGTGTCATCATCTCTGTTCCCATTATAAGCCTTATAGCTGAGCGGGACATGGCCGTCAGCGGTGATGTTCAAACCGAAAACAATCTGCTTGCAGTCAGGACGGAAATCCTTATTATGTCCATGTTTCAGTTGAACCGCATCCGGATCAGGGTTTGCGTATTTGCCTTTGAATGTAACCGATGTGCTGTCATTATGAATTTCATCTGTCAGCAGCTTGTGCAGTTTAATGGCATTGCATTATACCTCGGTCATTAACGAATGCCGATCTGCCTTGGAAAGTGCGCTAAGAGATCTTCCTAAACGATGATCGTTAAACTTGTCTGCATTTACTGATTGATTTGTGAGCCCGTCTGCATATTTTGCCAGCCACTCCTGAACTTTATATAACGGCTTGTTGTCACAGATAATATTTGCAGTAATAATGCACAGGCTTTCCGCGTGCTCAGCCAGACAACTGGTAGGGGATGGAACATATTTTTTAAATAAATTATACAGACCAAGCGAATCCATATAATGCTTGACCATCGGTAAAACGTCGACTTGTTTGTACTGTGCTTCAATTTGCTCCACAACGCCTCCTATTTAGCTTGTAAAAGGCGTTATAAAACAATTAAAGGGCAAAGTCTAGATTTTTTATTTATAGTAATATAAGTAAGCTATATAAATAATTGGCGATAACCGTTATAAATCCTGAAATTTAATTTTTCAGGTGCGAAATGTAAGTTTTAAGGCCTTATCTAATGCGAATTTAAACCTTTTTATCTATTATATCAAGATGTTCCTGTGGCCCGACCCCCATTCTTCCGTAGGGGCCCTGGCCGTTGTTGGATCCGTCATGGATCTCGCCCAGGGGACCGCGCTCGCTGAAACCATGACCCGATAGACCCGTTTGCCGCCAGAAAGGTTCTTCGTAAAAGGCGCAGAATTTCGCCTGACCCGCCATCCACGTACCCATTTTCAGCATCGCCTGGGTCAAATCATGAGACAGGTCAGGGTTAAAGAGAATGGTGGCAGCGGCAAGGCGCGGCGGCAGGGCGAGGATTACCTTGCTGGTACTGAACCGGATCCAGGGCTCTTTCTCCAGTTCGCCGATGCTGATCAGAGCGCCGGCGGACTTTTTTTCGATCTTACAGACCGGATGATTGAGTCTGACGGCATTTTCAGGAATATCCTCACAGAGTTTTGTAATCAGTGCCATCATGCCGCCGGAAAGCCGCCAGCAGAGTGGTTCCGTGGCGTAACCCTTGACTGTATGAATGTCTCCATTGGGACCTTGAAAACGGCTCATTCCCTCTTCAAACTGACGATAACCCTTGAGCCCCAGGGCTTGAATAAGGTGCACCATTTTCGGGTTAATTGCAGGCCAGTACCAGGAGGGGCCGAGATCGGAGAAAAGCCCTTGATGTTCACGGCTTAAAATCCTCCCGCCGATACGCTCACGGGCTTCGAGAACGACAAAAGATTTATTTCTTTGGGACAGCAGGTAGGCGGCATAGATACCGCTGAGGCCGCCTCCGATAATTATGGTATCAACTGTTTCAGTGGGCATGGTAATGTTCCATTATGATTTTTGTGTTTCATTTTAAAATTTTAAAATCTATTATGAGAGATACAACGGGCGCGAGGCAAACGAACCTCCTTAAAATATTACGTAAAATAATTTTTATATCGATGATATTTAGAGAAATAAGAGTATATTTGTCAATAAAAGAATAATCTCCCACCAGGGTTTACTTCTATTTTTTATTAAGGCACTATTGAATGAAATCGTATGTTATTTTATTTTGCATTTTCCTTATGGTTTTTTCAATCTGCCCGGACGGCATTGCAGGGGGAAAGATTCCGATGATCGACATCCAAAAAACCACCAAGCGATTGCAGGACCACCTCAGGACACTCACACGAACCATTGGCGAGCGCAGTGTTTTATTGCCGAAAAATCTGGAAAAAACCAAAGATTACATCCAAAATTTTTATCAAAATATCGGCATACCGTCACATTGCGAGTCCTATGAATACCGGAATTTTACAGTCTCAAACATTGTGGCTGAAATTTCTTTTTGTGACAATCCCACAAAACGTTACATTCTTGGCGCCCATTATGATTCGGTTGCCGGAACGGTGGGTGCCGACGACAACGCCAGTGCCGTCGCCGTCCAATTGGAGACCGCCCGGCATTTAAAAATACTGAAAGATCACCAGGAGTTGGATATTGCCGTTAAATTTGTCTCGTTCCCCCTTGAAGAACCACCCACGTACGGTACCCGGCATATGGGAAGCAGGGTATATGCCATGAAGGCCTGGAAAGAAAAAGAACAGATCGACGGCATGATCTGCCTGGAGATGGTTGGGTATACCAGCCTCAACAGGATTACCCGTTTCCATTGATGTTCTTGGGCTATCCCAAAAAAGGGGACTATATCGGCATTGTGGGCGATTTTAGTGCCAGAAGTTTTAATTCTTTTCACAAAAAATATCGCAAAATTCTGCAAGATTGCGGTCTGCAACGTCAGGCATTACCCTGTCGATCAAATAATCGATGAATACATCTTCCCTGCCTTTATACGCCCCGGGTACTGCATGGGCCCCCAGAAACGTCCGGACAACATCCATCGGATGCCCCTTGTCGAGTTCTTCCATGACCTCCAGCTGCTTTATCTCCGTGTCATGGTCAAGACCATACCCACTTTTTCCCTCAACAGTGGTCACACCAAACGACAACATGGAATCCAACCGTTTTATGCCGGCTTCCATGAGTTCTTCATTTTTCGCCCTCCGGGTTGCCCGGACCGTATCCAGAATTCCCCCACCCCTTTTCAATATATCCATATAACTGTCGCCCCGGAGTCTCCAGGAGAATTCCTCAGCCCGATAGCCTCCGAAAACCAAATGCGTATGGGAATCAACGAATCCGGGCAGAACAGCCTTCCCCCCGGCATCTATGATGTCGAACCCTTTTTTTCGGGCATCCTCTTCATCCAGGCCGGCCAAAATATCGTCTGTTTTTCCCAACGCCTTGATCATACCCGCTTCAATAACCACAGCGCCATAGTCGATAATTTTAAGATCGGACATCTCTTTTCCCTGCTTTGCTTTAAAGCCACTGCAGGTCACCAACTGGGCGGCATTCTTGATGATTAAATTTCCAGACACGGGTTTTTCCTCCTATGATGCATTTTCATCCAGATACATCTTGCTTGGAAATGGGACAAAAGGCATGTTTTATATGGAAGCCGTTTCAGGTATCACTCCATAATTCTGGTCTCTATCACCTGTTTAATGGAAAAGTTTTCAATGCCCAAATAATAGACGGCCGTATCCAACAATGCCGCCATGGGCACAAGGCCGACGATTTCACTGCCCACAACCGTTACACCGTATCTTCCGGCTTCCATCTTGATAAGCTCAAACGACCGGTAAAGGGCTGTTTTTGTATAATCCGTCATATTCATGGAAACCTGAACCAAACCTCTTTCTTTTAATTCCACACCGATCCCCTTACAATACCGCAACCCGCCGCCGGCATGTCGGACCTTTTTTGCAATATCGTTTGCAATTGCAAGGTTGTCTGTATTTAAATTCACATTAAAGGCAACCAAAGGCATTCTAGCGCCAATGGCTGTTACGCCGGCGGTGGGGTGGATCGTTTCGGGACCGAAATCGGGTTTCCACTCCGGCTTCCTAATTTTATCGGCCATGGCTTCGAACTGGCCTTTTCGAATATCGGCAAGATTGCGTCTGTCTTTCCGGACAGCGGATTCTTCGTACAGGAATACGGGTAAATTAAATTTTTCAGATGCTTCTTCGGCAATTTGTTTCGAAATAGCAACTGCCTCTTCCATAGAGACATTTTTTACAGGGATCAACGGAACAACATCCACGGCGCCCATTCTCGGATGCTGCCCTTCATGCTTTCTCATATCGATGACATCGATGGCCGAAGCAAAGGCTTCCATGAGAACAGTTTTCAAAGAATCCGGGTCTCCCACAAGGGTTACCACCAGGCGATTATGATCTTCATCTCTTTGATAATCCAGGAGTTTAACGCCGTCTTTTCCTCGAAAGGAATCCACGATCTTTTCTATTTTTTCCAGATTCCTTCCTTCACTGAAGTTGGGCACGCACTCCATAATTTTTTTAATGCTCGACATGGTTTTTTCCTCTTGCTGGTTCTTCTCCAATTTAGTTGGAGAAGTATGACTTTTGCCAGACTTTCAAATCTTTGTAATTCTTTAGCATTTTTATCCGCCTGTTTTGTGGCGGGTCACTCGGCCCCTTGAATCCTTGACTCCTTGAACCCTCTGAAATCACATTTGCTCAATTGAGATGCCCCACTTATTTTACCCTAATTAACACCAACGAATCGGGAGATAATTCCTCTTTCTCAACGTTTAAAGGCCCCGGCGACCAGATCATTTACAAAACCTTCATCCGGTATAAACGGAAGGGTAATATGATCGGTTCCCTTTCTTTGTTCATTATATTCCATGCATGTTTTCATTGAATTTTCGAGTCCGTGCCGCCGGTATCATGATGATCTCTGCCAAGCATCACCGGTCCGATTTCGTCGTTTCTGATCATTTCGTTGAATCTTAGCGCAATATTCATTCTCCCAAGGGCATCCTGGTATAATATCCTCGCCTGGGTTCCCACGACAAGGTTGTTTTTATCGGCATCCTTTATCCACATGTAGTTATCTCTGTCCTGGCACCTTCTATTCGGATCGATGCATGCCATGGCAGCCATGTCGGTCATCATCAGATCCTCTTTTTTCCCGCTGAGACAAACCCAACGAAAGGGACCGTAACCATAATCAAACAGCAATGGACCCATGATGTCTTCAACATAGGACGGGAAAATAAATCCATCCATGGGATCTTCGCCGTTTTTACAGATTTCATTAACACCGGCATCGAAAACCGCCTTTAAAAAGCTGTTGCCATAGTCAAAAAAATAGGTCCCTCTATCCACCAGGGTTTTGATAAGCTGATAATGGTGCCTTAAGGAAGTATCGACATGTTCTTTGAACGTTCCGGGGTCTTTTTTAAGAAGTTCCGTCCGGGCCTCAAACGTTAAGCCCTGGGGACAGTATCCGCCCTCATTGACCGCGTGGCAAGAGGTCTGATCGGACAAGAGATCGATTTTCTTTCGATGCTTTACCGCATATTCCAGCAAATCCACGATGTTTCCATAAAAGGCAATGGCCCTGCCCTCCTGTTTATCCTGATATTCTTCCGCCAATTCAAAAGCCTTGCCGGGATCATCCGCCACCACGCTTACCCATTGCTGTTCATGCCGGGTTTGAATTCTTGAGCCATCGACTTCGGCAATGATCCCGACACTGTTTGCAATCTCTACGGCTTTGCCCTGGGCACCGCTCATACCGCCCAGACCCGAAGACACAAACAAACGTCCCCTTAAATCACCGTCCGGCGGTATTTCCAGCTTTGCCCGCCCCGCGTTCAAAATGGTGCTGTAAGTTCCGTGGACGATCCCCTGGGGACCGATGTACATCCATCCGCCGGCGGTCATCTGGCCGTAATTGGCCACACCGAGAGCGGCGGCCCGGTGCCAGTTTTCCGGATCATCAAAGGCACCGACCATGAGTGCATTGGTGATAATGACCCGGGGTGCGTTTTCCGACGATGCAAACAATCCCAGCGGATGCCCGGATGCAACCACCAATGTTTGATGTCGTGTCATTTTTTCCAAATACAATTTAATGAGTCTGTACTGCATCCAGTTCTGACAGACCTGACCGGTCTCGCCGTAGGTCACGAGTTCATACGGATACAGTGCAATATCAACATCCAGATTGTTGTCGATCATCACCTGGAATGCTTTCCCTTCGAGACAATTCCCTTTATATTCATCAATGGGGCGTCCGACAATTTTCTCTTTGGGTCTGAAGCGATACCCGTAGATTCTTCCCATTGTTAAAAGTTCATCTAAAAATTCAGGGGCCAGTTTTTCATGCCATTCTTCAGGGATATATCTTAATGCATTTTTCAAAGCGAGGGCTGTTTCTTTTTGGGTCAGCGTAAAACTCCGTTTGGAAGCCCTTCGAACACCCGGAACAAACCCCGGCATTTTCGGCAGGTGTTGAAATATCTCTTCCAGATGAATCTCCATGGCCTTTAAGATGTCCCCATTATCAATCATGTCTATTTTTCTCCATAATTGTATTTTACATTCAATTATATTATTGTTAACGAACAGTATTCAACAAGAAATTTTTTCTCAAAAATTTAACACATTGATAACAATTCATTTTAGAGCAGTTCCCAAAAACATGTTCCGGTTGAGTAGCTTGCGGTCACTTGTTCGGTAAGCCCCAGGATAGTTCCGTTTCCGTCGGAAAGCTGTCTGAGCAAATTTGCGCGCGTTAAAGCGAACAGCATAGAGATTTTCAAAATTATTGATAATTATCGCATTCCCGCTGTGTAATATTAACACCTAAAACGAGGATTATCCGTTATGAAACCCATTGCCATCGGAATGGAAGAAATGACCCTTGAAGATCTGGTGAATATTTCAAGACACAGTGCCGGGGTTCAAATAACCAAAGAATCTGAAACCCGGATAATCAAAACCCGTGAATTAATCGAAAAGTGGGTCAACGAAGAAAAACCGATTTACGGAGTTACCACCGGTTTCGGTGCACTCTCCGATGTCTCCATCTCCAAAAAAGATACCCGGCAGCTGCAGCAGAATATTCTTTTGAGCCACTCAGCTGGAACCGGAAATATGTTCGATGAAGAGACGGTGCGGGCTATCATGGCCCTTCGCATCAAGGATTTTGCACTGGGTTATTCGGGGATTCGCCTGAAAACAGTCCTTCATCTTGTCACACTGCTCAATCACGGCGTATTTCCGGTGGTTCCTGAAAAGGGATCGGTGGGCGCCAGTGGCGACCTTGTTCCTTTGGCCCACCTCTCACTGGTTCTCATCGGCAGGGGAGAGGCATATTACAAGGGCCGAAGGGTAACCGGTGCAGAAGCATTGAACCTTTGCCGGATAAAACCTCTCCGCCTGGAAGCGGCAGAGGGCCTTGCCCTGATAAACGGCACCCAGGTAATGGCGGCCATCGGTGGGCTTACAGTCTATGATGCTGTAAACCTTGCCAAATTGATCGATATTGCTGCATCCATGAGCCTTGAGGTCCTGATGGGAAGCCGGACGGAATTCGATCCGAGAATTCATCGGGTCAGACCCCATCCAGGACAGGCCGCAACTGCGGATAATATGTATCGGATCACCCAAAACAGCGAAATCATTACCTCTCATAAGGACTGCCGCCGTATCCAGGACGCATATACATTAAGGTGTTCCCCACAGGTTCACGGTGCCAGCAGGGATGCAATTTTTTATGTTAAAAACGTCCTGGAAACCGAAATCAACGCTGCAACAAACAACCCCCTTATTTTTTCGGAATCACAGGAATTCTTGTTGGGTGGTAATTTCCACGGCCAGCCCATCGCTCTTGCCATGGATTTTCTTTGTATGGCTGTTGCGGAATTTGCAAATATTTCCGAGCGACGCATCGAGCGACTGGTTAACCCCAAACTGAGCGGACTCCCTGCATTTCTCGTAAGGGACGGCGGCCTTAATTCAGGGTTTATGATTGCCCAGTACGCCGCTGCGGCCCTGGTATCAGAAAATAAGATTCTTTCACATCCTGCCTGCGTAGACTCCATCTCAACTTCCGCCAACAAAGAAGATCATGTATCCATGGGAACCATTTCCGCACGGAAATGCAGAGAAATCCTAAAAAATACGGAACACGTCATTGCCACGGAACTCTTGTGCGCCGCCCAGGCCCTCGATCTCTTCACCAATGTGAAACCCGGGGAAGGAACCCTGGCCGCTTATTCAACTATCAGGGACGCGATACCGCACCTTGAAAGCGATCGTATACTGGCTAAAGATATCGATGCCGTCAAGATGCTTATGCGAAGCGGAAAGATTCTGGATGCGGTGGAAAGAAAGGTGGGGACACTAACTTAGTACATGTATTCGTAAATACGTTCACGTATTTATAACTTGGTTTATTCATTCTATGTATGCAAAAATTTAAAGTGCCTAAAGTGAACTAAAGTGCCTAAAGTTAAGGTATTCTATCAATTTTAATTATAATTGATCGCGCTGAAAGCGCATTCCTCAACCCTGGCCCAGACCGATCACCAACACTCTATACTCGAAAAGTCATGTTTGTAATGGTGCATTGGTCGGATCAAGATATAAGCGATGCGCACCAGGGCGGGCTTTAGCTCACTTTAGGCACTTCAAACTTCAAACTTTTGGACTTCAGCTTATACGGGATAGTGTCCAGATAAAAATACGTCATCGTATTTATGAATTTGAGCACTTAGATTAGATTTTCTATGTAGTCAAAAAGCAACGGGTGGGTACAAACTTCATAGTATGGTTTATCCGTCTGCCGGACAATGCTAAAATCATTCGGCGCAACAACAGGGGTTCGGCCTTCCCGTATCACCAATCTTCGATATTTTCCGGTTGCCGATGGATATTTTCCGGTATGAACCGTTATTTTTCCTTTCTCGGAGTTCGGGAAGATCACACACCAGGGATTCCAGATGGATCTCTTTGGACAGTTTGTCAAAACCATCGGCGTCCAATTCAATGCCGTTGACATTGTAACGCAACAACAAATCGTCTTTCACCGTAGTATCTCCGGTGGATGCACTTTCAAAAACGTAAAGATTAAACGGTCTCTTTTTATCTGATATTGTTTTGTGCAAGGGTTTTGAACACTTCGACATCCGATCTGCTGAATTGATGGCCGGCGAAATCATGATCCGGTTGCTTTCATCAAATAGAAACGTGGGGGGGCTGCCATAAAAGCTGATGCCAATCCCCAATTCCAGTACCGGCAGTTTATGTTTTCGGCTGAGCATATTGTAATTCCGGACAATATCAAGCATGTGAACGGCCAATCCACAGGCACGGGAAACACTGTACCACCCTTGGGGGGTATCTTCATGCTCGAATATTGAAAGAATCACCGCATCCCCCTCGATAAACACTTTTTCTGCCGCATATTCAAACAAGATACTGGTGATGGGAACAAAAAAATTAAGGCTGAAAAAGGACGCCGGATTAAGACCTTTTTCCTTCATTTTAAGGATAATTTCCGAGGAATCACGTACATCCGCCTTGATGATGACATGGTTGATGGGCGGCTTGACCTCCGGCGCTTGTTCATCGGGAAGCAAAAACTCGTAGAGGATGCGATTCTCACGAGACAGTTCGATCATCTTTTTATCCGACAGCAGGTGTATTCGGTCCAAAGCTTCTCTGAGCATCAAAAAATTTTGAAAATCCCTATGATAACGGACAAAATCATTCAGAAACTGTATTAAATATTTTTTCTTCCCCTGCTTTGAAATTGTTTTCAACTTCCTGATTTTTTTCTTCAAAGGCAAAAGGGAATACGATTTCCCGTAAAATTTTTTCAAACGATTCAGTTGATCGACAATGCCTTTTCTTTGTTGGGGCTGGATAAGATACTGCAAAACCTGCTGAGGCACCAAAGGGGGACAGTAGTCATTATAAACCGTCTTCATCTCATAAGACGCCGTAATTCTATTGATAAGACCTGCTTTATTAAATTTTTTGTACATAAAGTTTAACAGCCGATCCTGATGTTTGGCCCTTTTTTTAATATCCTCGATAGTTTTTTGGGTCTCTTTTTGTTCTTTAAGGATTTTATAGCGCTCTCTGGATTTAAAACTGTCGAACAGCATAGGGATGTTGTCCACATGTTTCAACCATATATCCATCTCCTCGTACCGGGACTCCGGATCCGATTTTCCGGTACGGCCAAATGCCGGGTCGACACCTTTCACTTTCGGGTCCGGCAGATCCGTTGCCGACGGTGCGGCCAGGAACATTTTTAACAGGATTTTTCTGAAAAGGCTTCGAATCAGTATCAAAAAATTCTGATAACTATCCGGATCTATTGAGCGATGTGCCAGCAGGACATATTCATCGATCATAAAATAGTCGTCAAAGGGATTCTCCACATGGAGAATCGGATTGGCAAAGACATCGTCGGGAAGATTCGAGTCCCCACCCAAAACTGACCCGCGCATTTCCGTGAGATCTTCACGCTGGACCTCAATAAAATACCGGAACAGCGCTTCTCCAACAGTCCGAATCAGCGATTTCTTATTCTGCTGGATATCGGAAAGTTTCTCTTTTATCTGAATATATCTATTTAAGCCCTCACTGCTGGATATTTCATGCTTCCGGGCAACCTGGTTGAGATCTTCTATTATTGTTTTGTGCTGGCGCTGAATCTCCTCGCTTAACTTTTTAATAACGGCAATCTGGGCCAGCAAATCGATTTGGATTTCGGACTCTGACTTTGCTTTATTGACGGCAGCATGCAATACATCGCGACAAAGTCTTTTGAATTCATCTTGTTCGATATTGAGGCTTCTGGTCTTATCGAGGTCTAAATATTTTTTTATCTTGGCATGTTTCTGAAAAAGCAGGCGCACCACTTTTCGGAGGGACGCACAAAAGGCAGGACTAAGATACACATCGTACCGGAAATTATCGACACCCGGAACCAATCTGTCCAGTTGAAACTGTACTGAATAAGTTTCAATGGCATGTTCGGTCAGATCGGGCCGTAATTTAAAGGCATTAAACATTATCTTGAACCAAAATCTTTATTTTGAGATGGCTTCTATTTATTTTAGCAATGTATATTTATCTATAATTTTATTAATTTTTTATATTCCTGTCACTATTTGAAACGCTCAGTTTAGGTTGAAATATTCGCATCTGCGTTTGGGTGAACGTTCTCGATGGAAAACACGGAGACAACACGGTATTCCCCTGCCTCGAATCCCCCGCTTTCACACGGGTTTGGGCTTATAAAAGAATTTTACCTACTGAGGATCATCACATTAATATCACTAATTATAAAATTCCTCAAGTTATTGCCGTTGAGAGCTATGTCAAATTTGATTGGATGATCATTATAGATCATTAAACTCATTTTGGGTACGTGTTCAGGGGGTGGGCTTTCCCGTGTAACGATATTGGCGGAGTGGCTTCGTCATTTCAATAACTTAGCAGTGGGGGAAACCGCGGCTCCCGCATGCTTTTCGCGGGAGAACGCGGAGGGGGCAGGAATGCCACCGCTGCTAAGTTATTGAAATGACCAGACACGTAGGCACCGGAGTAAAGCGGGAGAGCATACCCCTTGAACACGTGACATTCTGCCATGTTATTTATGCAACTATTGGGCAGATCAAGTGAACACCGCGACCTCTCTCGGGGTGGGCTCTCATTCAAGAATGCGTACGGCAATAATCTTCTGTTTTTGTAGATTTTGAGATGGTGTTTTACAAGGAAAAGGGATTGTGGTAAAAAATGATATTTATAATACATCGTCGCAATTTGAAATACTCAGTTTAGGTTTTAACAAGGAGGTTCCAAATGACACTCAAAATTAATTGGTACGGACATGCATGTTTTTTGATTGAAACCAATGGGACGAAATTGCTGACAGATCCCTTTATTACCGGCAATCCCTTGTCTCCGGTTCAAGCCGATGCCGTGGAAGCGGACTACATCCTGGTTTCACACGGTCATGGGGACCACCTGGGGGACACCATAGACATTGCCAAGCGAACCGGAGCCACGGTGATATCCAACTTCGAAATTCAAAACTGGCTGGTAGGCAAGGGAATCCAAAATGCCCATCCCCAACACATTGGGGGCGGCTTTGATTATCCTTGGGGACGGTTAAAATTGACCATCGCCCATCATGGATCATCACTGCCGGACGGCACCTACGGCGGCAATCCTTGCGGTTTTTTGTTTTACATAGGAGGGGAAAAAATCTACCACGCTTGCGACACGGGTCTTTTCTTCGATATGAAGCTGATTGGTGAAGAAGGAATCGATTTGGCCATCTTGCCCATCGGAGACAACTTTACCATGGGACCTGACGATGCTTTGCGGGCGGTGAAGCTGATTGAACCTAAACACGTGGTTCCGATTCACTACGATACGTTTGATATCATCAAACAAGACCCCAATGCATGGGCCCATCGCGTAGAAACTGAAACCTCTGCGAAAGCGACCGTAATGAAACCGGGCGACCTTTTTGAACTTTAACACAGATTTTTTTTATCACCCCAATTGGGAGCAAACAAAATTGAGGTTTCCGCAACCATCAAAAGAGAACGTTTTTCAAAGGTCTCCAAAATTGGGATGAAGGACACTGCAACACAATGCCGCAAACAGATTATTACCAGATTTTAGGGGTGGACAAAACCGCCGGCTCAAAACAGCTTAAGGAAGCCTACCGGAAGCTGGCCTTTAAACACCATCCGGATCGAAACAAGGGAAATCCGCAAGCTTCTGAAAAAATGAAGCAGGTTAACGAAGCCTATGCCGTCCTTTCAAACCCTTCCAAAAAAAATGAATACGATATGTTGAGGCAGCAGTTCGGATCTTCCGCCCACAGTCAGTTTAGAAACAATTACTCTGAACAGGATATTTTCAGCGGCTCGGACATCAATCATGTTTTTGAGGAAATGGCAAAAGCTTTCGGGTTCAGAGGATTTGACGATATTTTCAAGGAATTTTACGGCAAGGACTATCAAACCTTTCAGTTTAAAAGACCGGGGTTTTTTGCCGGAGGATTTATTTTTTCCGGTTCTTTTGGAAAATCCCGAACCGATCCGTCTTTGTTTTCTTTGCCCGGAAAACTCGGAAAGCTGTCCAGTTTTTTTTTAAAACAAATCAGCGGCCTTGAGTTCCAGAAAAACGGAAAAGATATCAATGAGGTGATTCGGTTAACCCCCATCCAGGCACAGGAGGGAGGCCCATACGCATATTTTCTGCGAAAAAAATCCAAGAAATTGGTTGTAAAAATACCACCGGGGATCAGGGACGGACAGCGAATCAGGCTAACGGGGATGGGAGAGAAGGGAAAAGGCGGCGGAAAACCCGGAGACCTTTTCCTGAAAGTTCAAATTAAAACACCGCTCATGGGAAAAATAAAAAAAACTATTGCGGATCTTCGCAAGGGATGAATAAATTTGTTTACATAAAAAATTTTATTAAGTCTGTGTTTTAAGTTTCCCCTTTCAGACCGATCTCAACCGCAACTTCCCGCATACCCATAATCGTATCCGTGATCAGTTCGGTCAGATCCATACCCAGCATTTCGACGCCCTTTTCAATAATAGACCGGTCGACCCCGGCCGCAAATTTTTTATTTTTCCATTTCTTTTTTACGGATTTGGCCTTCAAATCCATAACACTTTTTGAAGGGCGCACCAGGGCCGTTGTCACGACAAGCCCGGTAAGTTCGTCAATGGCATACAGAACCTTTTCAAGTTCTGAATGGGGCTCAACATCCGAACAAATCCCCCAGCCATGGCTGACCACAGCCCGAATGTATTCTTGGGGCCAGGAATTTTTCTGTAGAATCTCCTCGGTTTTTCGGCAGTGTTCTTCCGGAAACCGTTCATAATCCAGATCATGGATCAGGCCGATAACGCCCCATTTTTCTTCGTCTTCTCCACGTTTCCGGGCAAAATAGCGCATCACCCCTTCCACCGCCAGCGCGTGTTTAATAAGGCTTTCATTTTCATTATATTCCCTCAGAAGTGCAAAGGCCTGCTCACGGGTCGGTATGTTTGAACTCATTTTTTTCTCCCAAGTTCTCGGTTTCATATTTAACTACCAGAAACTATACCCATAAATGTGGACAATTGTAAATATGGAAAAATCTCTTGACACCCTCCCCGGCATCTTTTAGAAAAACTATACAGGTGCCGACATCGGCTTAATAGGGAATCCCGTGAAAATCGGGAGCGGTCCCGCCGCTGTAATCCCGCCCTTTTTTAAAAGGGAACCTTTTTAGCACGTATATGCCACTGTTCCGATACCCTGGAATGGGAAGGCTGCTAGAAAGGCGGGAGAGTCAGAAGACCTGCCTGAAAAAAACAGCCACAGAGACTTTTGCGGAGTTACATAGGTCTCGGATTGAAAAAAGGGTCAAGTAAACAGGGTGCAGCCCTTCAGTCTTATTCTAAAGATTGAAGGGCTTTTTTTGTGGCCAGTGAACATTCTCGGCGGGGCGAAAAAAAATTATGAAAGGAGGTGAAAGTCATGAAAACCGGATTAATTATTTATGTTATTGGCAGGGAACCTGCCGATTGGAATGAAGATTCAGAATTAACAACCATCAAGGAAAATATCAAAGCGGACCTCGTTGAGATCATCACCGTCAAGACAGGTCATTTTGATGTTTCGGATGCCTGGTGGTCCCTCTTAACCAGGGGAATGAAACGGATTGTCTGCAGAATTGGAGAATTTACCCCAAAGGGGAACCTCTCCCTCACTGGGAATGAACTTCATCTATGCGGATAGTGATAAAAGGGCGCCTGGGGGAGCCTTCCCCCGGCGCCTCCCATAACGAGACCGTTGAAAAACCTTAAGGTCCAAGAAGACGAAAATTATTACCATCCCGGTGTGATATAGCTGGCCTGCTTCAGTATTTCAACATAGATCTACAGGATGAGACTGGCCCCAGGTCGCGTGTTCAGGGGGTGTGCTTCCTCGTGTAACGATACCTGCCCGCTCGTGCCTCGCATGGCAGGCGGGTTGGCGGAGCGACTTCGTCATTTCAACGACTTAGCAGTGGGGGAGACCGCGGCTACCGCATGGTTTTCGCGGGAGAACCCGGAGGGGACGAATATCAACGGGATACGTCTTTATCCTTTCGCTCTGGGCCGTAATAAAGTTCCGGCCGTCTGTTGGGGAGAAAGTATCGCATCCTGTGTCCCCTGACCCGGTTCAGGTCCTGTGCCTTCAGATCCAGGACAATCATGCTTTCTTCACCGCTTAAATTCTTCTCAATTACTTCCCCCGAGGGTCCGATAATCACAGCGATCCCCGGGAATTCGAGTCCTTTTCCATTGTTCCCGGCTTGGTTGCAGGCAACAATGAAAAGGCTGTTATCAAAAGCTCTTGCAGAAAGGTGACGCATCCATGACCGGTATTTGTCTTTGGGGGTTCCCCTTGGAGATGCATGGGGAATAAAAATCAGTTCAGCGCCTTTAACTGCCATTTGAGTGGAAAGCTCAGGAAAGTGGGCATCATAACAAAGCTGGATTCCGAACCGAAGACCATTTATGTCAAACACGGGTATTTTGTCACCCGGCGTAAAATTTTCCTGTTCCGGGGGAGCGATATGTAACTTTCGATAGACCCCCACAAACCCGTCAGGCCTTATGACCAGGTGGCTTGGAAAAAGACGGCCCGTTTCATCCCTTTCAAGGATTCCTGCCAGAATGGTAATCCCATGGTTTTTAGATAAATTTGACAGATCCCGGGATATCGGACCGGGAACAGATTCTGCCGAATCTTTAATTTCACTAAGATTACTGTACCCCGTAATATTCATTTCAGGGAAACACACGACAGCAGCACCCGCTTCTCCGGACGCCTTTATCCATGGTTGCATGGCATCAAGATTGCGGCGGATGTCCCCTGCCACTGAACGAAAGATCACGACTGCAATACGGATATCTTCCATAACTCGATGGTGTGGAAATTTTCTTTTTTAAACGGAAAAACCGCATTATATCGCATCGCACAAGCGATGGTATCACGGGATGATTGATGGTGGTTGCCCGGCATTTTGTCCGGGTGCATTTAGGGTCGAAATTACACACTTGAACTAAGGGTTTGCGCGAACCCTAAAGGTCAAAATGCGCTCTAATTTTATACATTTTTGTCGCAGGCAGATTAATAATATCCTTTACCCCTGTCTCCCGGGAGATATCTTCAAGATTTCCCTTAATTTCATCCATTGATCGGGCGATAAAGGTAAACCAGATGTTATATTTATTGTCCCGCTTATAATTATGGGTTACTCCGGGATAACGGTTGACCGTTCTGGCAAAATCCTCGATTTTGTCTTCCGGAACCTTCGCCGCACAGAGCGTGCTGACAAACCCTAATTTTTCAGGAACAAAGTTGCCGCCGATCCGGCGAATGATACCTTTCTTCTTAAGCTGTTCAAGCCGTTTTATAACTTCATTCTCAGAAAGACCGAAATTTTCAGCAATTGAAAGGTAGGGCCTTTTCGTCATGGGGAAATCCGATTGAATCCTGTTAAGAATCGCCCGGTCAACATCATCTATTGGCGGCATGGGTCACTCCTGAAATTTTTCCGCTATCAAACGCACATGGACCTTTCGGGTTCGGGGACCGTCAAATTCACAGAAAAATATTCCCTGCCAAGTACCCAGTACCAGTCGATCATTTTCTATTGCGATCAGCTCTGAAGATCCGACAAGTGTCGATTTTATATGGGCCGGTGAATTCCCTTCCAGGTGACGATATCCGGCCTTCCATGGGATGATTTTGTCGATAATCATCAGAATATCATCTTTAACACTTGGATCGGCACTTTCATTGATTGTAATTGCAGCCGTTGTATGCGGCACGTAAAGCATACAGAGCCCCTCACCGATACCCGCAGAAAGAACCACATCCTGGATTTTGGCGGTAATATCTATCAATTCCGTTTGGTTTCCGGATTTAACTGTAAAGATCATTTGTTCCTTTCTCCATACGAAAAAAGCCCTGCTTTGAATGCAGAGCTTTTTTGTTAAACCGGGGTTAACGGATCGCGGCTTTTGTAATTAGACGCATCCAGTCGGCTTCGGAAGACCGGCCATCTTACACGCTCCCTTGCCGGGGCCTGAAGGGAACAGTTCATAAATATGTTTCAGCTTGAAACCGGTAACTTTTGAAAGAATACGAACCATGGGCGCTATGCCGTTCTTCTCATAGTACTCCTGGAGAACCGTGACAACCTTGCGATGCTCATCATTCAATTCATCAATGCCTTCTTGATTTTTTACCCATATCACCCACTCATCACAAAAGTTTTCATAGTTGTCGATAAAGCCGTCTTCATCTACGGTAAATGTCTTTCCCATAAACTCAACTGTTGCCATTAATAGCCTCCTTTATATTTTATTAATTCTCATGGCCTTCGGCCTATACCTTTCATTAAAAAACGATAAAAATAATTATATGATTGATCTATTAATGTCAATACGAAAAATATAAATACTTTTTATTTATCCAATACCTTTAATTAGAGAAAATTTCAAATCATCAGGCAGCTTGCCTCATGATTTCTTATATTTATCTGATATTATATACATAATTCCTTATCTAAGAAAAAAAACAAGCCCATATGAATCCCTGAAAAATCCGCAACCCGCTCCTGTCACCCGTTGCATCGGTCCTGCTGCAACCCGAATTACCATTGGGAAGTCGCGATCTGTTTAATTACCCTACCAATTTCCCTTGAGAGCCATGGGAAAATCCTGTACATAGTCTAAAAGTGATACGTTGACCACACGTTAAAAGAAGTAATGGATGGGCGTAAAAATTTTTAAACCGAAAATCATCATAATCTGCGGTCCGACGGCTTTGGGAAAAACCTCAGCCGCCATTGGTCTTGCAGAAATTTTTACCGGCGAGATTGTCGGTGCCGATTCAATGCAAGTGTATAAATATATGGATATCGGCACAGCAAAGCCGACCCGGGATGAACAGTCGCGTGTTACCCACCATATGATAGACATCGTCGTTCCGGACGAACATTTCGACACCAAGGCGTATGCGAGGCTGGCCCGTGAAAAGATCACGAAACTCAATTCCCGGGGTATTACCCCTTTTATTGTCGGCGGGACAGGACTTTATATCAAAGCACTCCTGCACGGTCTGTTTGAAGCCGGAGCATCAGATCCCAGTATACAGAGCCGCTTAAAAGAAGAGGCTCAAATTTACGGCTCGGCTTTTTTGCACAAACGATTAAGTCGGAAAGATCCTGATACTGCAAAAAAAATACACCCGAATGATGCCTACAGGATAATAAGGGCTCTTGAAGTACACGAGTCCACCGGAAAAACCATGGCCCAATTGCATCGCGAGCACAGTTTTAAAGATAATCCGTTTGATTTTTTGAAAATCGGCCTTCATATAAGCCGAGACATACTTTACGATCGCATCAACCGACGGGTAGATGCGATGATCGACACCGGCCTTGTCGGCGAAGTTACAAAACTGCTGGAAATGGGATACGCGTCCCACCTTAAATCGATGCAATCCATCGGTTACCGTCACATGGTCGATTTTATTCAAGGTCGTTCCGGGTGGGATGAAACCGTACGGACTTTAAAACGGGATACCAGAAGATATGCAAAACGTCAACTGACATGGTTCAAAGCCGATCCCGACATTATATGGGCTGAACCGGGGCAGTTATCGGAAATCCGGCGCCTGACAAAAAAGTTCTTGCAAGATTAAATAAAGATATATCAACAGGTAAACTACCATGAAAATAGCCATCGCACAGATTAATTCGATCATCGGTGATTTTGACTACAATTTCAACCGGATAAAGAAATTTTCAGATCAAGCCATCCAGCTTCAATGCGATCTGGTGGTTTTTTCAGAGCTTGTTATTCCAGGATACCCCCCCCGGGATCTTCTTGAGAGAAAAGATTTCGTCGATGCCGGCCTTGCCTGTTTGGACAGACTCATCAGGTCAATCCGGGGTATCGGCGTCATATGTGGATTTGTGGACAGAAACACCGCTGACAAAGGAAAACCGCTTTATAATTCCGCCGTTCTTTTTGAAGACGGCAACATCCTTCATAAGGTTCATAAACAGTTGCTGCCGACATATGACATATTCGATGAAAGGCGGTACTTCGAGCCCGGCGGGAAAAGCTCGCCGTATTCGTACAAAGGACACAGGATAGGACTTACCATTTGTGAAGACGCCTGGAACGACGAAGATATTTTCCAAAAAAAAATTTATGACACAGATCCCGTCGCTCAATTCATCCAGGCAGGGGCCGATCTTGTTATTAACATATCCGCATCTCCGTATTATCTGGGACGAAAAGAATTCAGATGGAACATGTTCAAGTTTATGGCCCGTAAATATAAGGTCCCTTTTATGTTTGCCAACCAAGTCGGAGGCAATGACAGCATTCTCTTTGATGGATCGAGCACGGCCTATGATAAAAACGGAAAAACCGTGGCAAGAGCCGCCGACTTTAAAGAAGACCTTGTGGTCTTTGATTCAAAAACGTTAGAAGCTCAGCCAATCAACATTCATGAAACATCGAAATCGGATACGGAATCCATTTTCAAGGGCATTGTCATGGGAACCCGTGACTACGTTAAAAAGTGCGGTTTTTCAAAGGTTGTTCTGGGCTTGAGCGGCGGCATAGATTCAGCCCTGACAGCGTGTATTGCAGTATCGGCCTTAGGACGGGAAAATGTTTCGGCCGTCTTTATGCCTTCTCAATACACGTCTGAAGAAAACTTTGAAGATACGGAAAAGCTTTCCAAGAATCTGGGCATCACCCAGACCCGAATTCCCATTGACAACATATTTAAGGGATTTTTAAAGTTTCTTTCACCTGCTTTCAAGGATAGCGAACCCGATATTACGGAACAGAACATTCAAGCCAGAATCAGAGGCACCATCCTCATGGCACTGTCCAACAAACATGGCGCTTTAGTACTCTCTACGGGCAACAAGTCTGAACTTGCCGTTGGCTACTGTACGCTATATGGAGATATGACCGGAGGACTGGCCGTAATTTCAGATGTTCCAAAAACAATGGTCTATGATCTTGCTCGTTTCATAAATCGGGACAAAGGGTTAATTCCGCCGCGCATCATTACCAAAGCGCCTTCCGCCGAACTCAAGCCGGACCAGACCGATCAGGATGACCTGCCGCCTTATGATCTGCTGGATTCCATACTAAAGGGATACATTGAAGATTTCAAAGGTGCCGATGATCTGGTGCAAGCGGGATTTGATAAAATGATTGTTGAAGATGTCATTTCCAGGGTTGACAGGAATGAATATAAGCGTCATCAGGCGGCACCCGGTCTTAAGGTGACATCAAAGGCTTTCGGTTACGGCAGAAGATTCCCCCTGGCCCAACGGTACACAAAAAAATCGTCCTAACCCTGAATCCGGGTCAGGGGAAGATCAATTTCCCCTGCCACGAATCCCTTTTCTCAAGAGTTTCCTTGATCAGCGTAATGGTTTCGGCTTTTTTAATCGACCAGTCGGGTGCCACAAGTTCTTCAGGATCAGGATCGCCGGTCAGACGTTGAATCACCATATTTTTTGGAATCCGTTCAATGAAATCACAGACAATATCTACATATTCCGCTTGTTCCAGGCACTTGTATTTTTTCATTTTGTAAAGCTTATCCAGTTTTGTTCCTTTTACAACATAGAGAAGATGAATTTTGATACCGTCTATTTCAAGGCCGGCAACCGCATCGGCTGTTTCGAGCATATGGGCTTTTCTTTCATTGGGAAGACCGAGAATAACATGGGCGCATATTTTAATCCCCCTGTTCTTAGTCGCATGGACCGCCTGTTTAAAACATTTAAAATCGTGTCCGCGGTTTATCAACGCAAGTGTAGAATCATTGGCTGACTGCAATCCGTATTCGATCCAAATAAGATATTTTTCCACATAGCCCTGTAAAAGTTCCAAGATCGGCTCATCCACACAATCCGGTCGGGTACCGATTGAAAGACCCACAACATCTTCTATGGCAAGGGCTTGATCATAAAGATTTTTAAGTGTGTCAATGGGTGCATGGGTGTTTGTAAACGATTGGAAATAGGCTAAAAATTTTTTCGCTTTGTAGCGCCTTGCAAGGGCTCTCTTACCCTGGATGACCTGGTCTGTCACCGAAAGTCCTTTTTTATGGGCACCGGATCCAGACCCCTTAAAATTGCAGTATATACATCCGCCTCTTGAGATCGATCCGTCCCGGTTCGGACAGGAAAGACCGGCATCAATGGTTATCTTCTGAACCCTGCATCCGAAGATACTTCTCAGATAACTGTTAAAATCATTATATCTTTTACGGACATTCTTCGTCATGATCGAGGGAAAATTTCAAAACTCAAATTGAGCAAAAACCCAATAACATCTAAAGGGTATTAATTAGATCCTATGATTCTTTATTTTACACCCAATTGGATTTAAATATTGTTTCGTCTGAATTAATGATTATTTTTGTTTGTAATTACATACAATTTCGCATAAAATTTGTAAAATAATTAATGGGAAATAATTAAAAAATAATTGTTTATGACGTTCTATCGGGAAAAGTTCGATATCATTGTCGTGGGGGCAGGACATGCAGGGTGTGAAGCTGCACTGGCAGCCGCCAGAATGGGTTGCAGCGTACTGCTTATGGCCATTGATCTGGACAAGGTGGCTGCAATGCCGTGCAGTCCCTCCATCGGAGGCATGGCAAAAGGGCAACTTGTTAAGGAAATCGATGCCCTGGGCGGTGAAATGGCAAAGATCACGGATAAAACAGCCATACAGTATCGAACCCTGAACACCAAAAAGGGCCCTGCGGTCCATTCTTCCAGAACTCAAAACGACAAAATCCGTTATCATATGGCCATGAAGGCTGTCATTGAAAAACAGCCGAACTTGGACCTTAAACAGGCCATGGTGGATCGGCTTGTGGTGGAAAACGGTCGCGTTGTGGGTGTGGAGGATCAAACCGGTTTCGGATATTCGGCGGATGCCGTGGTTCTGGCCACAGGAACATTCTTAAGCGGCCTGGTTCATATCGGATTTAATTCTTTCAAAGCCGGAAGAGCCGGCGAATTTGCATCGTATGGCCTCCCGGCCCATCTAAAAGCACTTGGGTTTGAGCTTGGAAGAATGAAGACCGGCACACCGCCCAGACTGAAAAAATCGAGTATCGATTTTAACGCCTTTATCAAGCATGGCGCCGAAGAAAATCCGGTGCCCTTTTCGTTTTTCACGAAAAAGATCGTTATGCCGCAAATCCCCAGCTTTATCGGACATACCAGCAAAAGAAGCCATCAGATTGTGAAAAAAAATCTTAAACACTCTGCTCTGTATGGCGGTATTATAAAAGGAATTTCGGCCCGCTACTGTCCTTCGTTTGAAGACAAGGTCGTCAGGTTTCCCGATAAGGAAAGACACCAGATAATCCTGGAACCCGAAGGTCTCGATACCGATGAAATTTATGCCAGCGGCCTTGGGAACAGCCTGCCGATGGAAATACAGACTCAGTTTGTCAGATCTGTCAAGGGTCTGGAATCAGCAGAAATCATGCGGCCTGCGTATGCCATAGAATACGATTATGTCAATCCTGTCAATCTTAAGCCGACTCTGGAAACAAAACGGGTTTCAGGTCTTTTTTTGGCCGGCCAGATTAACGGAACATCGGGATATGAAGAAGCTGCCGCCCAGGGGATATGGTCCGGGATCAATGCAGCCTGCAAAATTCAGAAAAGGCCGCCGTTTATTCTCGACCGATCCCAGGCGTATATGGCTGTAATGGTCGATGATCTTGTTACACGGGGCACACGGGAACCTTACCGCATGTTTACATCCCGGGCTGAATACAGGCTCATGTTGCGGGAGGATAATGCAGATCTTAGATTGATGGAAATGGGGCATGAATTCGGCCTTATCGACAATGACACCTTAAAAGATGTAAATGAGCGAAAAAAACAGATCGCCCATGAGGTAAAAAGAATTGAGTCCATTGTCATAAAACCGAATAAAACCACCAACGATTATTTGCTCCGCAAAGGAACAAAGCCAATAAACAACGGCATTTTCCTTGACCGGCTTCTCAAAAGAGCCGAACTCGACTACACGGTGGTCAAAGCATTGGCCAAGAGCTCAAACAACATCAGTGAAAAAGTCGCCAAGCAAGTGGAGATAGAAGTTAAATACGAAGGTTATATTAAACGGCAGCTAAAGGAAATCGACAAGTTCAAGAACCAGGAGCGGATGAAAATACCCGAAGATTTCGATTTTACCCAGGTTCACGGCCTTTCCAATGAACTCAAAGAAAAACTTTCCACTATAATGCCGTCGTCTCTGGGCCAGGCGTCCCGAATAGACGGCATCACTCCCGCCGGACTTTCCGTAATTATGATCGCGATCAAAGCTGCTGGAAAACAGAGGGCTAAAACCAAGAATCAGCCATCGAATGATCCTTGACAGGTAAAAACTTTTAACTTATTTTCATCATAAAATTTTTCCCGTTTGTCCGAAACCTTTTGAGGTAGATATCTTCGGGTTAAATTTACAGATAAAACGCTCAGTTAGGGCAAACCATGAGGTAGATAGGAAATGGCGGAAACAGATTATTATAAATTACTCGGCATCAACAAAAATGCGTCAAAAGACAATATCAAGAAAGCTTATCGAAAGCTCGCCATGAAGTATCATCCGGATCATACAAAGGGAGATAAAAACGCTGAGGAAAAATTTAAAAAGATTAGTGAGGCGTATGCTGTTTTAAGTGACGGAGAAAAACGCAAACAATACGACACCTTCGGTTCAGCCGGGTTCCAGCAGCGTTATTCCCAGGAAGATATTTTCAGAGGTTTTGATTTTGACAGCATATTAAACGATTTATTCGGCGGATCAGGCCGTTTTGGTGGTGGTGGAGGTGGAACGCGGTTCTCTTTTGGCGGGGAGAGCCCGTTTGGCGGTTATCAACGGCAGCAGACACCGCAAAAAGGATCTGATCTGGTATATGAACTCCCTTTAACATTAAAGGAAATCGCGACGGGAACCAAAAAAACCGTATCTTTTCAACATCAAGACCGCAGTGAAAAAATCACCGTAAAGATTCCAAAGGGAATGATATCCGGAAAGAAACTTCGCATTGCCGGAAAGGGCGAGCCAAGCCCTTACGGCGGACCTTCAGGAGACCTTTACATCAAGGCCAAAGTACTCGGCGACCCGGTTTATGATGTTCAAGGACATGACCTTTATATAAATAGAGATATCAAGCTGAGTGAGGCCATTCTGGGTTCGAATATTTCCGTTCCAACGCTGGAAGGCAAGAAACTAAGTTTGAAAATACCATCTGGAACCAAACACAAAACAAAGATGCGACTGCCCGGGCATGGTCTCCCCCATATGGACGGTAAAGGTCAAGGGGATCTTTATGTCCGTATTCATATCCCTATGCCCGACCAGCTGTCCAAAAAACAAAAAGCTTTGATCGAGAAATTGGCAGATGCCGGCTTGTAAAGCATTAAATTTATTGACAAGAAAATTTGTTCCATGTACCTTTATTTTCAAACAGATACGCCGATTTCTTTAAAAATATCACGGCTCGACTTAATCGTTTCTAATGATGCCTGAACTTATACCCGTTCTCACAAAAAATGATATCGACACCTTGGTCCCGGCGATGGCACGCACCATCTCTTCGGACTATCAAGATCATGATCTTGTTCTCATCGGTGTTTTAAAAGGTGCGTTTGTCTTTATTGCTGATCTTGTGAGGCATCTCAGCATTCCGGTCAAAATCGATTTCATACGCGTCTTAAGTTACGGTTCAGGCGTTTCATCTTCAAGGAACATTCAATTAACCAAGGATATAGAGATCGATATAAAAAATAAAGATGTGCTTATCATTGAAGACATTGTGGATACAGGCCTGACTTTAAAATATCTCATCAACTATTTGAAAACATATCATCCAAAAACAGTCAGGGTTTGCACCCTGATAGACAAGCACGAGCGTCGCGAAGTCGATATTGAAATCGATTATATCTGCCACTCCGTGGATGAAGGGTTCCTTGTCGGGTACGGACTCGATTATGATGAAGACTATAGATATTTGCCGGGAGTTTATCACTTTCAATTATAACCATCAGGGGATATCATGATTATTACCTGTCAAGAATGCAATTCCAGTTTCAATCTGGATGAAAGTCTTTTAAAACCAACAGGTTCAAAGGTTCGATGCTCAAAATGTCACAAAGTATTTACGGCATATCCACAAACGCCGCCTGAAGAACCTGAAACGCCTGCTGAAAAACTGTCGGATATTGGTGATGTACCAGTGACAGAGGACGTCCCGGATCCGGATGAACTTGATTTGTCAGACATGGATAAATTTTTTGCCGAAGAAAAAGATACAGAAGTTGAAGATATCACCGACGAACTCGACCTGTCAGACATAGAAAAGTTTTTTGAGGAGGAGGAAACTCCGGAGAATGAAGATATCACCGATGAGGCCATAGACGATCTCGACCTGGATTTTGATCTGGACATGGAGCCTGGAACAGATACTTCCAAAGAGGATGCCGGGGCAAAAGAAAAACCGGACGAACTCGACCTGTCGGACATGGATAAATTTTTTGCCGAGGAAAAGACTTCGGAAACGGAAGGCATTGAAGACTTTGACCTGGATCTAAATTTGGACTTGGAACTCGAAGCTGATAAACCGACCGGGGAGACGGCCCAGAAAGTCGAGCCCGATGAACTCGACCTGTCGGACATAGAAGAATTTTTGGACTTAGAAGAACCGGAAACTGAAGAGAAACAAATACCGGACGATATCGTGCTGGAGCTGGATATGGAGACGGAACCCGAGCTTGAAAAGGTCCCGGAAGCTTGGAACCCGATGAACTCGAAGAAGTCGACCTGTTGGATATAGAGAAGATGCTCGAAATTGAACCCGCGCCGGACATCCAAGAGGACGTTCAACCGGAGGATCTTGTTCCTGAATCCGATTTGGAGAAAGAACAGGCTGATTTTGCATTGCCGGAGGATTCCTCAGAAGTCGACGTCTTTGAATCCGATGAAACCACCGAGACTGCCGAAACTGAAACTGCAACGCCCGCATTTGAAATCGAAGATGAGACCGACCTGATAGAAGAGGAAATTACCGAAATCCAGCCCGCATTGGATCAAGCAGGGCCATCCGCCAAAAAACGGATCAGCAAGCCGATTTTTGCCTTGCTGATCATTGCAATATTGGCGGGTGGGCTTTACGGCACCTATGTTTTGCTCGATTATATGAAGATTGAGATTCCTTTTGTCAGCGATTATCTTAAGACCAAAGTTTCGGATCCAGCCGGAAATCTCAAGATAGAAACTATAGATATCGACAGTAAATTTGTAGCCAATGCAAAAACAGGAAAGCTGTTTGTGATAACCGGCCGGATTAAAAATGGATATTCATCTTCTCGCCGGTCTGTAAGAATAAAAGGGAAACTCTATACAAAAGGAAAAATTGTTGCAAAAATGGAAACAGTTTTCTGCGGCAACTTTCTATCAGATATGGAACTTTCCAATATGGAGTTTGCTGCAATAAAAAAACGGCTGTCCAATAGTCTTGGCAAAAACAAATCAAATACGGGTGTTAAACCTGGAAAAGAACTCCCGTTTATGATTGTATTTTCAGACCTTCCGGACAACCTGGAAGAATTCGCAATTGAAGTTGCCGGATCTATTTCAGAATAATACCCTGATTGAGCGAAAGTTTAGGGTAATAGATACATATTGATGTTTTTGGCTTGACTAAACCCATTATTTTAGAATAGAAGAAAAGGTTTTAAAAGCATTAACCTGATCTGGAAAAAAATTTACTTTGGCGATGTAGCTCAGATGGTCAGAGCATACGGCTCATATCCGTAGTGTCCGGGGTTCAATTCCCTGCATCGCCACCAAAAAAATATAACCTGCTGTTGTTACAGCAGGTTTTTTTGTTCACACCGTCTCGATATTTGATCAATTAAATTCTTTTTGCGTATGATGATAAAAAAAGGCAGATCTACTTTGATCTGCCTGTATCAGCCCGATAGAATCTTTTCCCAAAACCACCATAGAGACCACCAAGCCTTGTCATCTTAAAGCTTCCCTGAATGCCGTTATTAAATTCGGTGCACATCGTATTTTAGCATATTAATGCATATGACCGAAGAATAAGATGCACGTACATCCGAGAAGCTTCATAAACGCCATATCAAGCTCCTTTTTTTTATCGCCACTTGATTAAAATTATGGTGTTGGAACTAAATGACATTTAGTTTTATCCAATTAACAATCATTTCATAAGATATGTCCATAAGATAAAAGGTTCATTTTTATAGGGGAAAATCCCGTCCCATAGGGATTGCCCCCAGCGCTATCCCCGACCCAAAGCATTTCAGCACACACATTGGAATTGTAACAAATTGGAATTGTTTTTAAAATCCAAACACACACACGCTCTTCAGAAGTTTTCCGGAGTTGCCATAAGTTACGGTTATCACCGGGCGTCTCTTAAAAATGTCAGAGAACCCCTCTTTTTTTCAGCGTTTTATAGCTTGAAAATATGGTGAAAGTTGTATTATAGCATTTAATGCGATATGAATTACAGGTGATCCAGCCAATACACACGCCTGTGTGAAAAAAAAGCGATTAGCGATGATATACGGTTTTGAAAAAATTGAACTTTTTGATCATGAAATTGAATGCAATGCGAAAAACATTCGTTGCCCTTGAAATGCCCCAACATTATATGGGAAAGCTGACAGAACGATTCGAGAATTCAAAAAATCAATAAAATTACGTCACCGGTGGAATGACACGGGGATGGGCTATGGTATTTAAGCAAAGAGAAAAAGAGGGAAGCCATTTTAAAAGTGTCCTCATGGCCTATTTTATCCTTCTCCTCCATGTTATTCTGGTGGCGGGTTTGGTCATGATGGTCATTTTTTTCCGGGGCATAATAAATTACATGATATGGATTTTTATCGGCGGTTCAATCGCCATCATTGCTTCGGGCTTACATTTTTACAAGCGCATGAAAATGGAAGGAAAGACCCTCAGGGAAATACTCAACTCTCATCGGTATAGCGGCAGAACGGTTGAGGTCAGTTTTCTTGGAGGATTGGCTTCATTAAAAATCGGGGGGGCAAAGAACAACCTGCCTGCCTTGGACAGCAGTTCACCCGGCCATGTCAAGCAACTCGAAGATCCGGAATCGATTCGCTATGAAGAGTTTTCCGAACTTGTCCGTCTCCTTGAAAACGGCCTGATTACCCTTGAAGAATATAACAGATTCAAGGAACGGCTTTTCAAGTCATAGAAACATTGTACGTGTTCAGGGGATGTGATTTCTCGTGTAACGATACCTGCCCGCTCGTGCCTACGCATGGCAGGCGGGTTGGCGGAGTGGCGGAGTGGCTTCGTCATTTCAATGACTTAGCAGTGGGGAAGGCCGGGGCTCCCGTATGCTTTACCAGGGAAAACGCGGAGGGGGCAGAATGCCACCGCTGCTAAGTCGTTGAAATGACCAGACACGTAGACACCAAAGTGAAACAAGGAGGCACACCCCCTGAACTATAATCCACTTCAACTTTGGTCAAACTGAAAGGCAACCAATGAAAAAACTAACAATTGCGCTTTTGTCCGGCGGAATATCCTCCGAACGTGAAGTTTCCATCGCCAGCGGAAACCAGGTCTATGAGGCACTGGATCACAACAAGTACCATATCATTCGTTATGATCCAAAAACCGATCTTCCGCAACTGGTCGCGGATGCGCCTAAAATTGATGCTGCACTGATAATTCTCCATGGGCCGTTTGGTGAGGACGGTACACTCCAGGGACTCCTCGACCTTCTGAATATTCCGTATCAGGGATCGGGTGTTCTGGGGAGTGCTCTGGCTATGAACAAACTTGCGTCCAAACATCTTTACGAAAATTCCGGACTCCGGGTCCCGCCGTATATGGTAATAAAAAAAGATGACATTTTAGACCCGGGCGCATGTGCCGAGCAGCTGGGTCTGCCTCTGGTTGTAAAGCCGGTGGCCAGTGGTTCGAGTGTCGGAATCTCCATGGTTAAATCCGCCAAATCCATAGAGGATGCGGTGAATGCAGCCTTTAACGAGGATCCGATGGTTCTGTTAGAAGCACATATCGACGGAATTGAACTTACCTGCGGTGTTATCGGCAATGAAAATCTGGAAGCGTTGCCCATCATTGAAATAATTCCTGATAAATCCTGTGACTTTTTCGATTACACGGCAAAGTATACAGCAGGCGTCGCCCAGGAGATATGTCCGGCCCGAATCGACGATGTGCTCACCGAGAAGGCCCAGGAAACATCCAAAACAGCACATAAAGCGCTTTTTTGCAGAGGATACAGCCGAACAGACATTATTCTTAAAGATAATGAGCTTTATGTCCTTGAAACCAACACAATCCCCGGCATGACCGCCACGAGCCTATTCCCACAAGCTGCCGCTGCCGCGGGTATTCCTTTCGGCCGGCTTCTGGACAGATTGATTGAGTTAAGTGTCGAGGGACACAAAAGCGGCGGGTGATTCAATGATCGTCAGAAGCAGCAGAGAACTCAAGGAAGTTTATCAAGACCTTCGTTCGGGAGATATTTTTTTAGGGACACTGGCTTACAAACATATGAAACAATCTGTCCTTATCGATCTTCTCGAACGGGGCATTACATGTTTTCCATCTCCCCTTTCACAGGTCCTGAACAACTCCAAGGCTGCCCAAGTCCTCATTTTTAAAAAATGGATGTTGCCCCATACATTTGCTATTGCGCGACGGTCGGATCTTATCGATACGATAAATATCTACAACAGGCTCAAAATCGCCCCTGTGATTACAAAGGAAGATCATATGCACTGCGGTCATGGTTTACGGAAGTGGGACACCATTGAAGTCTTATACAGTTTTATGGCCTTGTCCGAATCTTCATATCCTTTTGTTGTTCAGCCCTTTTTAGATAACTTTATTGACGTTCGGGTTATCATTGTAGGGGATTACATGGAGGCATATGCCAGAAATAATCCCAACAATTTCAGGATGAATATCTCCATGGGCGGAGAGAGTTATCCCTTTGATCCGGACGAGAATCTAGAAAGATTTTGTCATACCGCAATGGAACGCGGTAAATTTCCCTATGCCCACTTGGACATTAAAATTACAAATGACGGAAAGTATTACCTTTCGGAAATTGCCTTAGGTGGCGGAACCAAAAATGCAACGATTGATCGAAAGGAACTCGTTCAAATGAAACAAGATTTGCTTGAAAGCCTTGCCAACATATCCTGAAAAGGAGGTCTATTTGAAAACAGGAAAAAAAACTTTAAAACAACCCGGCCGTTTGCCTGAAGTCGGGATAGTCATGGGAAGCGATTCTGATCTTAAAATAATGGAAGAAGCCGCGTCGGTTTTAAAACAATTCGGAATATCCTATGAAATGACGGTTGCCTCAGCACACCGAAGCCCCAAAAGAACGATTAAATTTGCCACTTCCGCCCATAAGCGGGGCATAAAAGTCATTATTGCCGGAGCCGGACACGCAGCCCATCTGGCTGGATTTATAGCAGCGCACACTTCGTTGCCGATCATAGGAGTTCCCATAGATTCCTCATGCCTTCAGGGGTTCGATGCACTTCTATCAACCGTTCAAATGCCGCCGGGGGTCCCTGTCGCCACGGTATCCATCGGGAAGCCGGGTGCAAGAAATGCAGGAATCCTTGCCGTACAGATACTCGCACTTGCAGACCCAAACCTTACAAAAATGCTGGAAACGTATAAAAAGGAGCTTGCAAAACAAGTTGATCAAAAAGCAAAAAAGCTTAAAGATCATTCAAGTTGACCCTCTCGATCCCTTCTCATGATCAAATTTTAGAGGCCCATCGGATCATTAAAAACGGCGGGGTCATTATGTTCCCTACCCAGCACCTTTACGGACTGGGTGCAGCGGCCTTGAACATCGATGCCGTCGACAAGATCTTTGAAATGAAACAGCGGCCGCATAATAAACCGCTGCTTGTCCTTATACACGAGCAAAAAGATCTGACAAAGCTGGTTCAAGAAATCCCTTCTACAGCCATTCGGATTATGGAACACTTCTGGCCGGGTGCACTGACCATTGTATTTAAGGCCAAAAAGGTGTTGCCGAAAAATCTCACCGCCGGCACAGGCAGTATCGGCGTCCGAATGCCCCGGCACCCTGTTGCCCTGGCCCTTGCAAAAGCGCTCAACAGCCCCATAACCGCTACAAGCGCCAACATTACGGCAATTCAGGGTGTTCACAGGTTTCAGATATAGACCCGCTGATTGCCCGACAAGCTCGACCTTATTCTGGATGCCGGACCCCTCAAAGGAGGCATCGGTTCAACCGTTGTCGATGTTACACATGATTTTCCGAAAATTCTGAGGGAAGGCGCAATCCCCGCAAAGGATATTTTTGCTGTTCTCGGGGGAGCAGATATCGGGTAGCCCGTATTTTTCACACACCGGACGTATCCCAGGACGCACAAATGATTCCAAAAGAAGACGCAAAGAAAATAACCCGATGGGCCCAGGAACTTGATGACGATATATTCATCCATCTTATTTTGACCGATGATAAACGGAGCGGAATATTTCGCGATTTCTGTGACAATTTGACCCGCATCGCCCCTAACATCAAAATTAAACCGGAAAAGGACGAAGAATCGACCCCCCCTGCAATCCGGGTCGGCAACGTTCGATACCAGGCGATTCCTTCGGGCAAAGCCCTCGAACCTTTTCTGAGTATTTTGGCCGGCCGTAACATCTCCACCCAAAATGTGCATGTATCGGTTCAGAAAAAACTTTTTAATAACCGGATCCCTGCTTGGCTGAAAATCTATATTATGCCCCATTGTCCTTTCTGTCCGAAGACGGTGGTGCAATTTATCTCCCTTGCCAGGGCAAATGAATCTATAAAATTGACCATCATCGACGGTGCGCTCTTTCCTGAAATAGCGGCATCCGACAATGTTCATTCCGCACCCACCGTTTTACTCGAAGATCAGTTTCGCTGGACCGGATCGATTCAGATCGAAGAAGTGGTGGATATGATACTGAACCGGGATCCCTCTCAACTCAGTGCGTCATCGTTGCAAGCCATGTTTGAAAACAGTGGCGCTGTAGAGGTTGCCAACATGATGATAGACAGCGGCAAAATCTTCCCGGCCTTCATGGACCTCCTAGTCCATAATAAATGGCCGGTTCGCCTGGCTGCAATGGTAACGTTTGAAACCATCGCCGAGGAAAACCGTGAACTGGCCGGCCAGACCATCCCATTTTTATGGGATTCTTTTCCCCGGGCAGAAGATACGGTCAAAGGGGACATCCTCTATCTTTTGGGCAACGCCGGGGATAAAGGGGTCATCCCAAAAATAGAACGCTCTTGACCGGTCCCTATCCCGTTGAGGTGATGGAGGCAGCCAGAGAAGCACTTGAGGCGCTTAAATAACAATGGTAAGGCTGTGTCAATATCAATTAAATAAAACACATATTTTAACAGACCTGCCTGCCGCTGGAAGGTTGACCCTAAATGAGCGTAAACAAAACAGGAGATATTAAAATGCTGAATCACGAATTATTGCAGGATGAGGGGATACTTATCGTAACACCCGATGGCCCCTTTAGAATCGTCTGATTTTGAGAGACTGGCAGAAGAGGTTGACCCTTTCATCGAAGAAAAAAACAAACTCAACGGATTGATGATTTACGCTGAGTCGTTCCCGGGGTGGAATGACTTTGCGGCTCTGGTCTCTCATCT
>PVMK01188105.1_pt1 | contig 33667 bp, 35 predicted proteins | sample 1853481 | NCBI WGS metagenome assembly PVMK01 (sample SAMN08533507, study PRJNA380276) | Marine sediment metagenome, whole genome shotgun sequencing project.
CAATGCCTCGAGCCCCCATTTCTTCGCCAATAGATAGAAGTTGACCGTTACGATGGCGAGGAGAAGATTCATCGCCGGGCCGGCAGCCGACACGACCAGAACACCCCACCGCGAACTGTAATTGCGAGGGCCCGTTGGCACCGGGTTCGCGAAAGCAAAGCCCAGAAGTATCACCATCAACAATCCCGCGGGGTGAATATGAGGGATCGGATTCAGGGTCAGACGCCCCGCCCTTTGCGCGGTATCATCCCCATAGAGTTTGGCCGCCAACGCGTGCCCGAACTCGTGCAGAGTCAGAGAAAGCATCAGCGCAAACAGTATGATAAGAAATAATGCAATGCGCCCGTTGGTAAGAAGCTGAATCACCCGTCGCCCCCTTTCAAAACAAAGAGCGCAGTATACGTGCCAATTACCTATTGGGGACACTCCCCAATAGGTAAGTCGTTGAAAGTTGGTTGACGGTGCGAAGTTAGCCCGTGGGATCGTTCCTCGGCAGCCATACGGTTGTAGGCCGGGCCGCCCACGCGGTTCGAAGTATCGATCTCGGTGCCGCACCGAGATAGGCTCTGGCTCATGCCAAGGACGGCCAGAGCTTCGGTGGGAGGGGTGTGTTACCACGCGATCAGCCGTGGCAATGCACGGGCCTGCGTCTTTCACGATCCTCGCGACTTTCGCGTGTTTGTATCACTGATGCGTCAGGCGTGCGTGCGCATCCCCATGCGGGTTCCCGCCTGGTGCCTGATGTCGAATCATTTTCACTTGGTGCTGTGGCCGTACGAGGACGGTGACATCGGCAAGTGGATGCATTGGTTGTTGACCAGTCAGGTGCGCCGCCATCACAAACGCCGAGGCACCGATGGGCGCATCTGGCAAGGGCCATACAGGTCATTTCCCATTGAGCAGGATTCTCACCTGTTAAACGTGATGCGCTATACGGAACGCAACCCTCTGCGCGCGAACCTGGTCGAACGGGCCGAGCAATGGCCGTGGTCGAGCCTGCACGAAATCGTCAAAGGTGAGTTGTCGCTTAGCTTGGAGACGCCTGTAGAACGTCCGGACAATTGGCTCGCGTTGACCAATGAAGCGCAGAGTGCGGACGAGGAAGCCGCGTTGCGCTTGAGCATCAGACGTTCGCGCCCCTATGGCGGCAAAGTCTGGACAATCGAAACGGCAATCGCCCTGGGAATGGAGCAAAGCCTACAGAATCCGGGGCCACGTCCACGGAAAACAAAGACTTAGGTATTGGGGAGTGTCCCCAATAGGTTATCTTCGGGGCATTTTGCGTTCTACTACGCCTTTGGGTGTGAGGAGTGTGTTGGCGAGTACGCGCTCGTCGTGGTTCATTCGCCAGCTCAGCATCTTCTGGGCGTGTTCGAGCAGTACGTGTTGGTAAGCGGGATCTTCGGCGAGATTTTTGAGCTCCTCCGGATCGTTCTCCAGATCAAACAACAGTGGTGGCAGCGCCGTGAAGTGAACGTATTTGTAACGTTCGCCGCGGATGACGTTCATGGCGCACTGATCCGGCTTGAGCCCCTGGACGCTGTTGCCATCGGAATCGATGAAACGACGGAAGTCGAACTCACTGTGCGCCTCGGTGCGCCAGTTGGCGGGTATTTCGCCTGCGCAGAATGGCGACAGCGCTTCACCATCACACTGGCTCGGTATGGAGGCCTGCAGGCCATCGAGAATGGTTGGCATGACGTCCACGCTTTCGGTGAACGCGTCCACCTGCCGACCCCGAGCGCGCCGCGCCTCCGCCCTGGGGTCGCGCACGATGAGCGGAATGTGAAAGGTCTGATCGAAGTAGGCGTACTTGGAGAACTGCCAGTGATCGCCCAGCTGCTCGCCATGGTCGGAGGTGAAGACTACCATGGTATTGTGATAGGCGCCGGTCTCGTCGAGAAACGCCAGCAGGCGGCCGATATGGAAATCCACCTCGCTCATCATCCCGTAGTAGGTCGCGCGCGCCTGTAGCACGTCTCTGTCATCCAGCTGGAGATTGTTCTTCGAGCTGTGGTCGTAGCGGATACCCCAGCCTTTCTGGTTGTGCAGGTAGAAGTCCATATAGGGATGCTGCGCGGCTTCCTCCGCCACCGTGGCGGCGCGCACCGGCTTGGGTACGTCATCGGGATCGTACATGGCGTGGTACGGTTCCGGTGCGACGAACGGTGGGTGTGGGGCGAGGTAAGACAGATGCACGAACCACGGTTTGTCGACGCGCACCGAGAGGTACTTGATGAGCTCGTTGGTGAGAAATGCGGTGTAGTTATCCTCCACGGTATACTGCGAAGGTGCGAAGGTGAGACCACGATTGCCCGCTTCGACGCCGGTATCCTTGGGCTTGTACACGCCCAATAACCCCTCGGATATCTCATACCCCTTGGCCTTCAGATCGGCGAGCCACGGCAGCGCGTGGTCGTCGGTGTGCACCATCGGTGTCATCCCCGCCAGCACGCCGCTGTACGTTCGCAGCGCCGGGTCGTTGCCTGTGAGCTGCCTCGGGTCAGCGCTCACGTCCGTGTAGCCGAATAACGCCGGATCGTAGCCCGCCTTGCGGGCCTCCAGAGCGACGTTGCTGTGGCGGGCATCCAAAGGGGTGCCGTTGTTCACCGAGCGGTGGTTCTGCAGATACATCCCCGTATAAAGGCTCGCGCGGCTGGGGCCGCAGGGCGTCGCCTGGGCAAAGTGCCGCACGAACAGGGTTCCGTCGGCGGCAAGGCGGTCCAGATTGGGTGTCTGCAGGCACGGATGGCCCAGGGCTGAAAGGCAATCCCCGCGCCACTGGTCCGCCGTGATAAACAGGACGTTCATAGATGCACTCATGGCAGGCCCCTTCAATGGTGTCGGTTATCGGAGCGGCGCCAGGATTCTACGCCGAGTAGCTGCCAAACTTAAAGCGCCATTTGCCGACTCAAGAGATTCGGCTCGTCAGGGAGGGGCAGCGGGACTTGCGACATCGTGGCAGCGGCTCGATCAGGACCGGAAAAACCCTAGGCAGAATCGGCGGGTGGTGTCGTCGGTCCATCCGCGAGCTCCTGCCAGCGGTGGCAGGCCACATCATGCTCGAATCCCAACTTGTCGAGTTTCGGCTCTTCCTTACGGCAGATGTCGATGGCGAAGGGGCAGCGGGTCTGGAATTTGCAGCCCGGCGGTGGGTTGATGGGCGAGGGTATCTCACCTTCCAGCTTTTGAACATTTCCCTGGTCATCGGGATCCAGCGACGGGATCGCCGACAGCAATGCCTTGGTATAGGGGTGGCGGGGGCCCGCGAACAGCTCTCGGGTCGGCGCGGTCTCCACCAGCCGCCCCAGATACATGACCGCCACATGGTCGCAAGTATGCGCGACGACGCTCAGATCGTGGCTGATAAAGAGAAAAGTCAGGCCCATTTCCTCCTGGATCGACTTCAGAAGGTTGAGCACATCCGCCTGGATCGACACGTCGAGGGCAGCAACGCTTTCATCGGCGACGATGAAGCGCGGCCGCGAAACCAGCGCTCGCGCGATGGAGATGCGTTGCCGCTGGCCGCCGGAAAAGGCGTGGGGGAAACGCCGTAGATGCTCGAGATTGATCCGGCATTTCGCGGCGATTTCACGCACGCGTTCGTCGGTCTCCGCACGCGTCTTCGTCAGCCCCATCACTTCCAGCGGCTCGGCGATGATGTCGCGCACCGTCATGCGCGGGCTGAGGGCGGCGTAAGGGTCCTGAAAGATCAGCTGTGCGCGCTTGCGGTACTCTTTCAACTCATCGCCCTTGATCGCTGTCAGATCATAGGATACTTCACTGTCCGTGTAAGTTGCCGAGCCACGGGTGATCGGCACGGCGCGTAACAGGGCGCGTCCGAACGTCGTTTTTCCGGACCCCGATTCGCCCACCAGTCCGTAGAAGCTGCCCTGTTCGATGTGAACCGTGACACCTTCAACCGCGCGCACCACCGGCTTCGGTCCGAAAAGTTTGCCTCCCAGCGGGAAGTGAACCGACAGATCGTCAGCAGTGATGATCGTCTCGCTCATGCCGGTGCTCCTTCCTTCTCCTTCAGAAGGCACGCGACCTGATGTCCGTCTTCCGATGTTGTGTAAACCGGAACTCGCGACTCGCATTCTGCCCCCAGCGAGACCGGGCAGCGTGTATTGAAGACGCAGCCCGACGGACGGTCGAGCGGTGAGGGAATGTCGCCCTTCACCGGTGTCAACGGCGTGTCGAGGTCGTCGAGGCGCGGCAAAGCGTTCAGCAGTCCCTGGGTATAGGGATGGCCCGGATTTCTGAGCACCTGCCGCACGGAACCTTTCTCGATCAGTTTGCCGAGATACATCACTGCCACCCGGTCCACCGTCTGGGCGATCACCCCCAGGTCGTGGGTGATGAAGAGGATCGCCATGTGAAACTCGCTGACTAAATCCTTCATCAAATCGATGACCTGGGCCTGGATGGTCACATCGAGCGCGGTTGTCGGTTCATCGGCAATAAGCAGCTTCGGTTTGGTGGAAAGCGCCATGGCGATCATGGCGCGCTGGCGCATGCCGCCGGAGAATTCGAACGCATACTGGCCGAAGCGCTGGGCCGGGTCCGGAATTCCCACACGTGCCAGCATCTCGATGGAAATTTCCGTAGCCCGCGCCTTGTTGATATCCGAATGAATCATCAACTGTTCAACCATCTGGGCGCCAATGGAGATGGCGGGGGCGAAACTTGCCATGGGTTCCTGGAAGATCATGGAAACTGCACCGCCGCGGATAACCATACGTTCCTTCGGGTGAGTCAGTGAAAGCACATCCACTTGCTGTCCGTCAATATTCAGTGTGATGCTGCTTTCGGCGTCATAGACGGCGTTATCCGGATTCAGAAGCATCAGCGCCTTGGCCGTCACGGACTTGCCCGAACCGCTTTCGCCCACCAGCCCAAGCACTTCGCCCGGCGCTATGTCGAAGCTTACTCCTTCGACGGCCGTCACCAGACCTTCGTCGGTTTTGAACCGGACGGTCAGGTCTTTTACTGAAATCAACGGTTGCGTCATTTTTTCGTATCTGCATAAGGATCGGCGGCGTCGCGCAGTCCGTCACCCACAAAAACGAAGGCCAGCACAAGGGTGATGAAGAAAAGCACCGGTATGAAATACCACTGGTAATTGAGCAGAACATCCGCGCTGGTCACGCTTTGCAGCATTACGCCGAGTGAGTTCACCGGGTCTTTCAAACCCAGGCCGATAAAGCTGAGGGCCGTCTCGGAGAGCACCATGTACGGGAAGGAAATAATGAGATCGACGATGATGTAGCTGGTAAAGCTCGGCAACAGGTGGCGCCGGATGATATGGCCGGCGGAGGCTCCACACAACTGCGCCGCCAGCACATATTCTTGATTTCGCTCGGTCAGAAGGTGCGTTCGAACTCGCCTGGCCAAGGTCGGCCAACCGATAAAACCAAGGATTAACGAGATGAAGAAAAACCTCTGCTCGGCGCTCCACGTATCCGGAACGAACGCCGCAAGGGCCATGAAAAGTGGAATCGCCGGGATCGTTCGCACCGCATCGGTTGCCATCTGCAACACGGAGTCGATCCAACCCCCGTAGTATCCAGAGATTCCGCCTATCATCAGCGCCAGAACAAAGGCGATGAAGACCCCGATTGTGCCCACCGCCATAGATGTATTGATGGCATGGAGAGTTCTGGAAAAGATATCCTTTCCCGTCCCATCGGTGCCGAAAAGGTGGATCTTGCCCTTATCGACTCCAAACAGATGGGTCGTGAAGGTCATGCCGAGGAACGTGTATCTATCGCCTTGCGGGAACAGAACCACATATCGGCGCTTGTCCTTGTCGACCGTCGTCACCCAGCGAAAGTTGGTCTTGATCGAGCGGGTTCGTTCGTAGGAATAAATGAACGGTCGCAGAGAAAATCCATTTTCATCCCAAAACTTCGGGATTTGAGGGGCGCCGTTTACATAGCCCTCATCCCGGCCCGCAATCGTCGGAGCATAGGGCGACAGGAACGGTGAAAAGAACCCCGCCGAGACCAATATGATCAGAACCAGAGCGCCCACCATGGCAGCTTTCTGCTTTTTGAACCGTGCCCAAATTAATTGACCTTGAGAGGCGGTAAAATAGGCCTCCTTGCGCTTCTGGTCCACGTTTACATCGACGTTTGCAGTGGTATCTGTCATGTCACTTAACTCAGGATGCTGCGGCGAATGCGCGGGTCGGTTAAGGCCAGAATGATATCGGTGATAAAATTGATGCCCACGATACTGGCGGTCAGCATGAAAATGATTGCCCCCGCTAACTGCTGGTCATTTGACCTGGCTAGAGCCTCGATCAAGAGCGACCCCGCTTCGGTCAAGGTCAAAATCAAGGCGACGATCGGCAACTCATTGAATATACGATTCAGATCGAAACCCAACGAGTTGATGATCGGCCCGAGGGCGTGCCGAGCAGGATAACGCCACAGCAGTGCTCGACCTGAAACACCGCGGGCAGACGCGGCTGTGACATACAGTTTGCCTACCTCATCGGACATCAGCGCGCGCACTGTCTGAATCGCAAAGGCTGTTGCCGACCACCCGAGGATGAATACAGGCAACCAGGCGCGAGACAGAAAATCGATGACCCGATCATATGACCAGGCTGCATCGCGAAACTCTTTGGAAAACAGTCCGGTCAGGGTGTCGCCGAAAACGATCGTTGAAAACAGCATGATCATCAGCGCCAGTAAAAAGTTCGGTATCGCCAGGCCGAGGTAGCTGACGAAACGTAGGCTGTTATTCAGCAGGGCACTTTTCGATGTGGCCGAGATGATTCCAACGGGGATCGCAATCGAGTAAGCGAGCAACAGGGATGTCAGGCAAATCACCAGGCTCAGCCAGAACTTCTGACCCAGAAGCTGGGAGATGCTGACCCGCAGGATACAGCTATCGCCGAACTCGCCCTGGAAGGCGTGAAAAATCCAGGTTACCCAGCGCGTAATATAGGGTTTGTCCAGACCGAGGCGGACGCGTTCTGCGTCGATATCGGCGACCGATATCCCGGCTCCCTGAGTGTTCTTGAAGGCGAGGTAGCGTTCCGCGCAGTCGCCGGGCACCATCTCCATCAAGGTGAAAACGATGAACGAAACGATCACCAGTGTGATGATCGCCAAGATCGCGCGTGTGCCCGCGAAACGAGCAAATTGAAGCATTGGTCCCCCCGCGCTCCCTACCCGTGCTCCCTGTGGGGTACTCGGCCCAAAAGGAGTCTTTGGTCGTGTTGGCCGCGGGCAACCGGAGTTGCCCGCGGCCAGTCTATGTCAACAGAACGAGACTATTCGTCCAAGTACCACTGCATGCCCCGGTACGGGTACGAGCGGTAGTACTCGTAAGAGTGAGTCGTGAACGAATGGAAGTTTTTCAGCGCGTTGCGATGGTAGATCGGTGCCGGTGCCTTGACCGTGCCGATAAACAGCAGATTGCCCGTCAAGTTCGCGACCATCCGTGCACCGAGCTTGTTCGATTCCGGCGTGCCCACCGGCGCCGACTGGAACGCGTTGATATCCGCAAGCAGCTGTTTCGCATAATCCGGCGGCTCGACGCCGCTTGCACCCTTTGAATCCACCCATTCGGCCCACAGCATCCCTGTTCGACTACCGAAGTAGTCGCTATACGGCGGCACCCAAAGCTCGTTGTTACCGAGCACGATCGCCAGCGGTTGGCCCTTGCGCCACATGGTCACATCGAGCTTGTTCGACGATTGCGCGGAACGGAACTCGTCCGGCGTTACTTCCTTGACCGTCGTCTGGATGCCCACATTGGCCCAGTGCTGCCCAACAAGCTCGACTACCGGTCCGGGAATCCCCTGGATCGAGAACTGAAGGTTTATAACTATCTTGTCACCATTCGGGAGTTCCCGGAAGCCATCGCCGTCAGTATCCTTCATGCCGATTTCATCCAACAGCGAATTTGCCATTTTCGGATCGAACTGGGCAAAGTGCTGCGACCATTTCGCATCAACGAAGTCGGGTGCGGGCGAGAAGCCGATATACTGTAACGGTTCACCCATACCAAAGTAGGCAACTTCATTGACCTCCTCACGATTGATCGCGACCGACATCGCCTGACGAAAGCGCAGGTCATTGAAGACTTTGCGTTTTTCCAGATCTTCCGACGTCACATTGAACGCGAAGGTCGATATCGTGATTTCCGGCCGTAAATCGATCGTATAGTCGCCCTTCTCCTGGTTTTCCAGCAACAGCGGCGCCGAAGCCAACTGCAGCGACTGCTCTTTATAGTCCACTTCGGCGTTGACCAGCTTCAGGATACGGACTTCGTTCTCGTTGATGTAAACCTCGTCCTGCTCACTGATGTACGGCAGCTGGTTGCCAGCCGTATCGACCATGTGGAAATACGGGTTCGCGACCAGGTGGCGGCCTTCGGTGGTATCCGTGATGGTGATGTGAGACTCGAGTGTCGGCACAACATCCGCTGGCAGCTTTTTAACATTGACCGGGCTTCTCAGCAGTGGCGATGGTGTATCCGTCCAGTCCGAGTTACCGTAATAGTTCGAATGAACCTCGAGGCCATCTTTGAACCCGGCCGCCTGCGCCATCTTATCTGCATCCGGGTTAATTTTCGGGTCCCATTTTCCGAGGAAATGCTTGGGCTGGAAACCCTGTGCGAAAGAGGTTGCAAAGTGCGCGATCAACCCCGGCTTCGGTGCCGGCAGATTAAACTGCACGGTTTGCGGATCAATAACTACAACCTCCATCCGCTTTCCACCTACCAGAACATAGTCTTTCGCCTTTTCCATTATGTCCTTGTTAAGCGCAATACTGTCGTACCAGTATTTAACGTCTTCAGCGGTAAACGGCGCGCCGTCCGACCACCTGTGACCCTTGCGCAGGTAGAAAGTCAGCTGAGTGTAATCATCATTCCACTTCCAGTCCTTGGCGACGTTCGGCACGACCGTTTGAAGGTCATCCGAATAGCGCACCAGGTTCACGTGGCGCACTGACAGGAAGTCTGACGTGCCAGCTTCCGTCGCATTCGACAGCACGTCGAATGTGCCACCGTATTTCCCGATCTCATCGTAAGGCGCTACGACGAGCGGCTCCTGAGGCAGGCGCTTCGCAAGGGGTGGCAGCGCCGGGTTGCCGCGAATGCGGCCGTTCAATTTGCCGATGTCCGGATTTTCCGAAAACGTCAGTTCGCAACCGGTCAGTTTTTCGAACTCCGCCAGCTCGAACTGCTGGGGGTACTTGCCTTTGATGCCCATGTCCTTGGCCACGGTAACGGCCGGGCAGGCCGCCGCCAGTGCGTCGGTTCCGGTGCCGGCCTGCAGCATCACGAGCGCAAGTCCGGCAAGCGGTAGCAATGTGAATTTCCTGAGTGTCATTTCTCCAGCCTCCTGATCGTTATTTTCGATTGTTGTCGCACTTTCAACCACGACGTCCGCGTGGCCTCGCAGCCATGCGCTGCTCTTACGGCTGCGGCGGATGCGAGGGAATTCTCGACGGTAGTCCAAATATCCCCGAAATCCCCCGGCAGGTCCAATTAAGTTTGCCGCGGCGCAGACGCCGGCGACCAGTTTCAGGTCGTCGATTACCGGGAGATATCGACGCGGGCGAGCATTTTTATTTTTCGGGTGCATCTTGTCAGAGCCTTGGTCCTGCGTAGATATCCATTATAGAATGATAGGCAAGACCACTTTCTGTCATCCCACGGAGAATGCTATGCCGAAGCACGCGGGTGGTGCCCTTCTCGGCATCCTGGACCTGGATCGTTCGTCGCGCCTGCCGCTGTTTCGTCAACTGGACAACCAGATACGCCAGGCGATTCTGTCCAGCCGACTGCCCCTGGGCACACGGCTGCCTTCGAGCCGGGCGCTCGCCAGGGACCTTGGCGTGTCTCGGTTGACGGTGGTCAACGCTTTTCAGCAGCTGATCGCGGAAGGCTTCCTGGAAGCCAAGCGCGGGGCAGGGAGCTTCGTGGCAAGCGGTCTGCCTGGGAGCGTGCCTCTGATCCCGGCCGATCCCGCTGCCGGGCTGCAGACGGTGGAACGGCAAGCATCGCGTCTTTCCCGCCGGGGTAAGGGCCTGGCGGACTGTGCCGACCGCTCGACACCAGGCAGTTCGCCGTTCTCTCCCAACCAGCCGGCTTATGAGGAGTTCCCGTTCGCCAAGTGGTCCCGGCTCTGGTCCCGGTGCTGGCGGCGGCCAGCCATGGATCTGCTGAACTATGGCGATCCCCTGGGGTACCAACCGCTGCGGCGTGAGATCGCCCTGTACCTGGCCGACGCCCGCGGTGTGCGCTGCGAGGCGAGCCAGGTGATCATCGTATCCGGCGCCCAGAAGGCCGTCGGTCTGGCTGCCATGGTGCTGCTGGACCCCGGTGACAGCGTGTGGATGGAGGATCCGGGCTACGTCACCATGCACGAACTGATGCGCGCCCAGGGAGTCCGGGTGGTCGCCGTTCCAGTCGACCAGGAGGGACTGGACGTCAAGTGCGGAGTTGCCATGGCGCCGGCGGCCCGCATGGCGGTGGTGACGCCGTCGCGGCAGTACCCATTGGGAGTACTGATGAGTCTGCCCCGGCGTCTGGAGCTGCTGGAGTGGGCGCAGACAAACCAGGCCTGGATCATCGAGGACGATTACGACAGCGAGTTCCGCTTCACCGGCCGGCCGCTGGCGGCCATGCAAAGTCTCGACAGGGCCGGGCGCGTCATCTACGTGGGCACCTTCAGTAAGGTGCTGTTCCCGTCCCTCAGGATCGGATACCTGGTGGTGCCGGCGGATCTGGTGGACGCCACCAGGATGGCATGCCAGGTGATCGAAAAGGCGGCGCCCACTATCCCCCAGGCAGTACTAGCCGAGTTCATGGCGGAAGGGCATTTCGCCACCCACATCCGGCGCATGCGCTCCATCTACCGTGAGCGCCACGACCTGTTCATGGATGCGTCCCGCCGCCATCTCGCCGGTCTTCTGGAGGTGCACGCGACGGACTCCGGGATGAACGTCATCGGTTGGCTGGAAAGGGGCATTGGTGACCTTCAGGCACAGGTCCGTGCCCGGGCGGACGGCATCGTCACCAATAGGATGTCCTATTACTATTTCGATGCACCGCCGCGCTCAGGTCTCCACCTGGGTTTCTGCAACACGCCGCCCGCGGAGATCGGTCGTCACGTGCAAAAACTGGGCGAAGGTCTCGAGTCATTGACCGCGCGAGATTGAGCCTCGAAACTTCTGCCGGGAGATTCACCGATCTTAGAATCCCTCGACGCCCGCCATATCCGGAAGCCTGTGGGCAATTCCCTTGTGGCAGTCGATGCAGGTTTTCTTGCCGCTGGCCAAGAACTTCTCGTGAGCCCGAGCGGCTCGATTGCCTTGCCTGGTGAAATCCATGAAGTCGAAATTGTGGCAGTTTCGGCACTCCAGGGAATCGTTTGCCTTGAGCCGGGCCCACTCGTTTCCGGCCAGGGTGCGCCGATGAGCGAGGAACTTCTCACGTGTATTGATGGTGCCGAAAATTTTCCCCCAGACTTCCTTCGACGCCTGCATCTTGCGGGCAATCTTGTCCGTCCAAGCGTGCGGCACGTGGCAGTCCGGGCAAGTGGCGCGAACACCGGAGCGATTGGTGTAATGAATGGTGCTCTTCAGTTCCTCGAATACGTTGTCCCGCATTTCGTGACAGGAGACGCAAAAAAGCTCCGTATTGGTGGCCTCCAGTACCGTATTGAACGCACCCCAGAAGATAACGCCGGCGATGAATCCGCCCACGGTGAGGAATCCGAGACTGTAGTGGATGCTCGGGCGACTGAGCACCCGCCACGCGATCTTCAAGCGTTCCTTCATGGCACTACCCCGGTATGATGCCTACTCACGGCTATCTACTTCGACAGAACCGTGTCCACGTCGACGAAGTCGTTTCCCACCAACGGCTTCACTCGGTGCTCGACCACGTGACACTGATTGCAGAAGTATCGCCTCGGTGAAACCGTGGCGAGGAACTGACCGTCCCGATCCATGAAGTGGGTGATGCTCACCATGGGCGCCTCGGATTCCCCCGTGCGATGCCGAGCGTGGCACGCCAGGCATTTGTTCGCATTGAGATCCACCCGGTAGTCCCTGATGGAGTGGGGAATAGTCGGCGGTTGCTCGGGATAGTTGCGCTGGCGTCCGGTGGTGTCTTCGTCCACCCTCGGGACTGTGGGAGCCGAAGGCTGCTCGTTGAGCGGCGTGGGCCCACGGAGCGTGGCCAGGTAGTCCTGCGCATTCGCAGTTGTCGCGATTCCACTAGCGAGCAGAGCGGCGAGAGTAATGATCGTTCTCATGGTTCACCTCACACCGGCAGGATCTTGACCGCACATTTTTTGTAGTCGGTCTGTTTCGATATCGGATCGGTAGCATCCAGGGTCACCTTGTTGATGAGCTGGCTCGCATCGAACCACGGCACGAACACCAGGCCGCGGGGCGGCTTGTTACGGCCACGGGTTTCGACCCGTGTGGTGATTTCACCGCGCCGGGACACGACACGAACCTCGCTGCCACGGCGAAAGCCCTTGTCCTTGGCGTCGTCGGGATGCATGTAGACCATGGCATCGGGAAATGCGCGGTAGAGCTCGGGAACCCGCTGGGTCATGGAGCCCGAGTGCCAGTGCTCGAGGACGCGGCCGGTGGACAGCCAGAAGTCGTATTCCTCATCCGGTGATTCCGCCGCCGGCTCGTAGGGAAGGGCGAAGATGACCGCCTTCTTGTCCTTTTTTCCGTAGAACTGCACCGCGGTGCCTGATTCCACGTAAGGGTCGTAGGCCTCTCGATAACGCCAACGTGTTTCCTTGCCGTCGACCACCGGCCAGCGCAGGCCCCGGGTCTGGTGGTAGGTGTCGAATGACGCCAGATCATGGGCGTGTCCACGGCCGAACTGCGCGTACTCCTCGAACAATCCCTTCTGGATGTAGTAACCGAAGCGGTAAGATTCGTCGTTGTCGTAGTGTGGATCGAGCTCGGCGATGGGATACTTGTCCACGGTACCGTTGGCGAACAGCACCTCGTACAGGGTCTTTCCGCGCTGCTCCGGGTTGTTCGCGAGTAGCTCCTCCGTCCACACCTCGTCGGTCTTGAAGCGTTTGGAGAACTCCACCAGCTGCCACAGATCCGAGCGCGCCTCGCCCGGGGCTCGGACCAGCTGGTGCCAGAACTGGGTGCGCCGTTCGGCATTGCCGAATGCGCCCTCCTTCTCCACCCACATCGCTGCCGGCAGGACGAGATCCGCGGCTTGCGCCGTAACAGTAGGATAGGCGTCGGAAACGACGATGAAGTTTTCCGGATTGCGGTATCCCGGCAGAGTCTCCTCGTTCATGTTGGCGCCGGCCTGGAGATTGTTGTTGACCTGAATCCAATAGGCATTGAGCTTGCCATCCTTGAGCATGCGGTTCTGCAGTACGGCGTGATAGCCGGGTTTAGCTGGGTATGGTGCCGTGCGGGAAGCTGCCAGATCCGCTCCGCCGTCTGTCGGTGCTTCTTGTTGGTGACCACCAGATCCGCCGGCAAGCGGTGTGAGAATGTGCCTACTTCCCGGGCGGTGCCGCAGGCGGAAGGTTGGCCGGTGAGTGAGAACGGACTGTTTCCTGGAGCCGCGATCTTGCCGGTCAGGAGATGGATGTTGTAGACGAGATTATTGCACCAGACTCCGCGCGTGTGCTGGTTGAATCCCATGGTCCAGGTGGACATCACCTTGGTGGAAGGATCGGCATAGAGATCGGCAAGCGCCCTCAAGCGTTCCTTGGGAACTCCGGAGGTCTTGGATACGGAATCGAGATCGTAGGGACGTACGAACTCGGCGTATTCCTCCATGGTCATCGGTTTCGATCCGCCCGCTTTGTTGCGGTTTTTGGCCCTTTGCTCCAGAGGATTTTCCGGGCGCAGACCGTAGCCGATATCCGCGTTGCCCAGGCGGAAGTTGGTGTGTTTCCTGACGAAATCCTCGTTGACGTTGCCACTCTGGATGATGTGATTGGCGATGTAGTTGAGGATGGCGAGATCGGTCTGCGGTTTGAACACCATGGGAATATCGGCAAGCTCGAAGCACCTGTTCTCGAAGGTGGACAGCACCGCGACCTTGACGTGGGGCGCGCTCAATCGTCGATCTGTCAAGCGAGTCCACAGGATGGGATGCATCTCCGCCATGTTGGCGCCCCACAGGACGAATGCATCGGCATGCTCGAAATCGTCGTAGCAGCCCATGGGTTCGTCCATTCCAAAGGTGCGCATGAATCCCCCCACCGCGGACGCCATGCAGTGACGCGCATTGGGGTCGATGTTGTTGGATCGAAAGCCCGCCTTCATGAGTTTCAAAGCGGCATAGCCTTCCCATACCGTCCACTGCCCCGACCCGAACATACCCACGGCGGTGGGGCCTTTGTCCCGCAGCGCTTTCTTGAAGTGCACCTCCATCTCGTCGAAGGCGCGGTCCCAGCTCACTTTCGTGAACTCGCCTTCTTTGTGGTACTTGCCATTCTTCATGCGAAGCAGAGGGGTGGTGAGCCGATCCCGGCCATACATGATTTTCGACAGGAAGTAGCCCTTTACGCAGTTGAGTCCCTTGTTCACCTCGGATTTGATATCCCCGTGGGTCGCTACCACGCGCCCGGATTTAGTCGCCACCATTACGCTGCAGCCGGTGCCGCAAAAGCGACAAGGCGCCTTCGACCACGTCAACCGGCTCTTCTCCGATTCGGTAACGATGTTGGCAGCGACGACGGGCAGGCTCATACCGGCAACGCTGGCGGCAACCCCGGCGGCATGGGCCTTGATGTACTGTCGCCGACTCATCTTCATGCTGACTTCCTCATTCTGGTTCGGTTGAATTTTCCACCTGGTGATAGATCAGGGCGACAGACAGGACTCCCGCGATGCGGTCAATCGTGTTAATCCGTGTCAGCATCTCGCCCTCGTTGACGGTTTCGAGCGTTACCACCAGCTTCCCCTGTGCGCTCACCCCGTGGACCTCGGCACCGGCGAGATCGCCGATAGCGGTCTCGATGGCCTCCAATCCCTCAGGTCGTGCGTGAACCACCAGGCTGGAGATGTGAATCTCAGTGCTCATGGGTGTGTGTCATCGGATGGAGATGGCATTCTCGGGACACACGGACACGCACGCTCCACAGCCGGTGCAGTTGGCGATGGATATCTCCGGTGACGCGATTCGGCCTGGTGCCGGCCGGAACTCCATGGCTTTTTGTGTGCAAGCATCCTCGCAGCTCCGGCACATGACGTGCCGCTTGGCGAGACAGCCATCCGAGATCAGGGCCTTGATTTTCCAAGGCTGCGTAAGACTCCGGTCGAACAAAGATTCCGGACAAGAGTCGGCACAGGCGCCGCAGAATGTGCATTCGCCCTTTGAAAAATCGATGCTCGGGAATCCGCCGGTGAACGGCACGATGATTTTCTCGGGGCAAGCGGACAGGCATTGGCCGCAGCGAGTGCAATCGTCCACGAAGCGGCCGGCGGCGAGCCACGGCAGCCGCGCATGGGCCGTGTCGCGGCCGGATTGGCCCCTCAGGAAGGCCCGCCTGGTAGGATTGTGCGCCGGAACACCCATCATGACCCCCTTCGAGAGAAAGCTACGCGGCTCAGCTGCCCGGCGGGCCCGCCATCAGCTGATACATCCACACCAGGAAGCCGAAGCCGCCGACGAAGACGACCGACAACACCGGTACCAGCACTATCGTGAGGAACAGAAAGGCACGCAGCTCGCGACGCTTCTGCAGTTTACTGTCGTCTGACATTTTCCGATGCCTCCGCGACACGACGCCCGGAGAGTAGCGCGGAAGCGCTATCGATCCAAGAGTCGACACAGCAGCAAAAACATCGTAGGCGGTATCCCCCTCATCTTGCGCAAGGGAAGGGGGTACGTCAGGTCAAGCTGCTCGAGACAGCCGTGGTGGCACCAGGAGAGCGTCGCGGGCGCTACGCAGGCTTTGTGTATTCAAGAAACGCTCGGGAGTGACGCCGACGAAATACCGAATATTCGCCGGATCCAGGCACCATCGACCCGAGAAATCACGAAGCCCCGGCGGAATATTTCCCGCGCCGAGCGGTCTAGAGAATGAGTGCTCGATGAGCGCGGGTGGCGTTACGGATCAGAGGGAGAACTGAAGATGAAGTGGACTATTCTCATCTGTTGCTGCCTCGGCTGGAGTCCCTGGACTTGGGCGGACGCCCCTTCACGCGCTGTCCCGTCCATCATGACCTACCAGACAGACGACATTTTCGAGAGCGTCAAGGAAAACGTCGAGAGTGCCATTCTCGACCGGGGCATGGTCATCGGGCGAGTCCTGTACGCCAGAGAGATGCTCGATCGTACCGGTCCGGATCTGGGTTTCCCGCGCAGCGTCTACCTGCAGGCCGTGTCGTTGGAGTTCTGCAGTGCATCGATATCTCATCGCATGATCGCCGTCGATCCTGTCAACATTGTCGTTTGCCCGTTCACTATCGCCGTCTATGTGAAAGCCGATGACCCGGGCAACGTGTTCGTGGCCTTCCGCCGCCCCCAACCCGTGGGCGACGATAGCGGTATCGCGTTCGACATATTCTCATTGCTCGATGGCATCGCGCGCGAGGCGATTGAGTGACGGCATTCCAGCCAGCCGTTGAGAGCGCAGGCGGGACATCTGGGCGCCATGGTGCACTGAGTTAACGCCAAAGTTACCGTTCTAAGGAGCGTTCCGCAAGGATCTCTACTACCGGGTCAACACTTTTCCCATTCGGGTGCCGGCGTTGCGCGAGCGCAAAGAGGATCTACCGCTGCTCGTCGAGGCTTTGCTGCGACGCCTGGGGCTGCATTCGAAACTGTCGCTGTCCGAGGATGCCCTCGAATGCCTGCGGTCATACGATTTTCCGGGCAACGTTCGTGAGCTTCGCAACATCCTCGAGCGTGCCAGCTTGATGGCGGACGGCAGTACGATTCTTGTTTCCCATCTGCCCGAGGATTGTCGATGTGGCGGGCAGGAATCGCCCGAGTCGGATCCGCGAGCCGACGAAGTAGTGCCGCTGGACGAGGTCGAGCGGCGCTACCTGCGACGAGTCATGGCACGATTCCCTGGCGACAAACGCCAGCTCGCGAACGTGCCCGGGGTGAGCGAGCGAATCCTGTACAGAAAAATCCGAGCGCTTTCCAGCGGAGGATCTTCCGAAAATACTGAACGATGATGCCGTGACTCTGTTCGCCACGCGAGCGCGAATCCATTCTCCGTCAGCAGTTGGAGTACCCGAAGCTGGTGTATATGCAGCCGTCACTGGTGCCCCCGACGGCGCCACCCGCGGCGTCACTCCAGTGATTCCAGTCACCGTTGCCGTTCCATTCACCGCTGCCGTAGCGCGAAATGTAGGAGCCACCGTTCGAGTTGCCGTTACTTGCATTTCCCGGGCATCCGCCCTGGCCGGAGTTCAATTCCAACCAGCATCCCGTTTGACCATCGTAAAGGTAGTTGCCCGGCGGGATCCGGGCGCCCGAGTTCTGTTGCGCCACATACAGCTCCTGAGCGGTCAGCTCGTAGCCATTGACGTAAACGAAGGTCCTTTCATTGGCTTGCGCCGTGAAGGCGCCGCCGACGACGGCGATACTCAGCAAGATCATTGGTATACGGGATTTCAATGATTTCGATTTCATCGCTCGCACTCCAGTGTGTAACGAATGTATCGGGCACAGGTTCTCGCCTGATACTTCGTTGGTGATTGTCAACATACCTGGAGTATGGGGAACAGAAAGTGGTAATTCTCACAATCGGGTGAAGGACGCGGATTTCGAAGAAATATCAGGGAGAAGGAATCCAGAAAATCACCAGAAATCCCAGTAGCAGAAAGACCGGCGTGCGCCAGGAGAGGCCGCCCGTGCCGATCAGACCGCGGCTGGTGAGCCACAGGCCCGCCGCAACCTTGAGGAATTCCCATCCAGCCAGCCATGGCGTTACATCCGGATACACCAGGGCCGGATTGGCGATGAACGCCAGGGGCACCAGGTACAGTCCGACGCCCAGACGCATGGCCTGACCGGCGACGGGGATCCAGGGTGTTTCCATCATGCCGGCGGCGATGAATACGGTACCGCACACCGGCGGTGTGATGGTCGAAAGCAATGCAAACCAGAACACGAACAAATGCGCCTGCAGGGCCGGCAGACCGAGTTCCTGAAGCGCCGGGCCGGCCACCGATACGCAGATCACGTAGGCTGCCGTGGTCGGTACTTCCATGCCGAGGATCAGACAGGCGACGCCGGTGAGCAGTAGCGCGAGCCACAGGTTGCCCCCTGAAAGTCCGACGATCACCGAGGTCACCTTGATGCCGAGTCCCGTCATGTTGAGCACGCCGATGACGATGCTCGCGCACAGGATGATGCTCGCGATTCCGGCGATCTGGCGGGCGGCGTTCACGCTGGCATCGTTGAAACGTCGCCCGAAGGCTTTGACGTCGAAGTGCAGATTGCGATGGCGGTCCTGTAACACGATTCAGCCGAATGCCGAACGTTCCCCGTGTCAGCCTGATATGCTGGGTACCAGACATCGGGCGAAAGGGGATCGAACTGATGAAAATCTTCCGAATCTGGATAGCCATCGCGGCCCTCGTTGGTGGGATGCCCGTGTGGGCACAGCAGTTGGGATCGCCCTTCCATGGGAGTCACGAGCATATGTGGGGCGGCGGCTGGTACGGAGTGTTCCTCGGGCCGCTGATGATGCTCCTGTTTCTCGGTATTGCGGTGGCCGTCATCGTGCTCATCGTGCGCTGGCTGGGTGGCTCGGGCCACCATGCACACATGTCGCCGCCGGGCGCCGCGCCGGGCAAAACACCGGTGGACATCCTCAAGGAGCGTTTCGCCCGCGGTGAGATCGACAAGCAGGAGTTCGAAGAACGCAAACGCGTTCTCGGTGAGTAATCAGCTCGGGCAGAGTTCGCGACGGGAATGCCTGACCTGACACGGGCGCTCGGCGCCGTTTGCGCCCGTCAAGCGTCCCCGTAGGGTTTCTCGAACGCGTCGAGTATCGGGCACTCCGGTCGATCATTTCCATGGCAGCGGGCAACCAGATCCAGCAGCAGGTGACGGATTGATTCCAGCTCGTGAATCTTCTCTTCCACGTGCGCGATGTGCCGCTCGGCGAGCGCCTTGACGTCGGCGCTGGCGCGACGTTTGTTGTACCAGAGCTCGAGCAGCTGGGCGACATCCTCGACGGTGAAGCCAAGCTGTCTGGCGCGCTGGATGAAACGCAGGGCTTGCACGTCCAGCTCACCGTAGTGCCGGTAGCCGTTACTCTTGCGCTCCGCCGGCGGGATCAAACCGACGCTCTCGTAGTAGCGAATGGTCTTCGCCGGTACACCTGAGCGCTGGGCGACGGTTCCTATGTTCATGCTCGCGAATCCTCTACCTGTCGACGGAATCGTCGCGCGCGCGGGCCTTGGTGCTTTCCACATCGGTCGCTCGCCAACGCTTCAGACGCAACGCATTGGTGACCACCGAGACGCTGCTCATGGACATGGCGGCGCCCGCGAACACCGGTGTCAATAAGCCCATGGCCGCCAGCGGGATACCGATGACGTTGTAGATGAATGCCCAGAAGAGATTCTGTTGAATCTTGCGATAGGTAGCCCGGGAGATCTCGATGGCATCGCCCATGAGCAACGGTTCGCTGCGCATCAGGGTAACGCCGGCGGTGCTCATGGCGACGTCGGTTCCCGAGCCCATGGCGATGCCGATGTCGGCTGCCGCCAGGGCCGGCGCATCGTTGATTCCGTCTCCTACCATGGCCACCGTGGCGCCCCCTTCCTTCAGTCGATTCACTTCCATGGCCTTGTCTTGGGGAAGGCACTCGGCCACTACGCGATCGATGCCGAGGCTGTTGGCAACCGATGTCGCGGTACGTGTGTTGTCGCCGGTCATCATCACCGTCTCCACGCCCAGATCATGAAGCCGCGCGATGGCGGCCGCCGCGGATGCGCGCAACTTATCCCCGATGGCGAAGTAACCGAGCAGGCGTTGCCGAGGGGCAGTCTCGGCGAGCCACACCACCGTGCGTCCCTCGGCTTCCATGGCGGTGGATCGATCATCGAAGGCGCTGGTATCGATACCGGCGTCGGTCATCAGGCGACGATTGCCGAAGCGCAGCTCCAGACCATCCACAGTGGCTTCGATGCCGCGCCCGGGGCGGCTTCGAAAGGACTGCAAGGGCGCGAGTTCGACGCCACGCTCGCCGGCCTCACGGAGCAGCGCGCGGGCAAGGGGATGCTCGCTACCCTGTTGTGCGGAAGCCGCCAGTCGCAGGCACTCGTCCTCACTGCCGTCGACGGCGGCAATGGACAGGACCCGGGGGCGCCCCTCGGTGAGGGTTCCGGTCTTGTCGAAGGCAACCACCGAGACTTGATGGGCGCGCTCCAGAGCCTCGGCGTCCTTGATCAGGATGCCGTGGCGCGCGGCCACGCCTGTGCCCACCATGATGGCTGTGGGAGTGGCGAGTCCCAGCGCGCAGGGACATGCGATCACCAGTACCGAGACCGCGGCGATGATGGCGTCGGATGGATTGCCGGTGATCAGCCACCAGGCGATGCAGGTGAGCACCGCCACCGCCACCACGATGGGAACGAAGATCGATGCCACCCGATCCACCAGACGCTGCACCGGCGCTTTGCTGCTCTGGGCCGACTGCACCAGCCTGATGATGCCCGCCAGAGTGGATTCCGCACCCACGGACGTGGCCTCGATGCGCAGCAGTCCTTCGCCGTTGATGGCGCCGCCGATGACATCGTCGCCCGCGGCTTTCGCCACCGGCAGGCTCTCGCCGGTGAGCAACGACTCGTCCACCTGGCTTTCGCCGTCGTGGACGCGACCGTCCACCGGGATGCGTTCGCCGGGGCGTACGATCACCTGCTCGCCCCGCTTGACGGATTCGGCCGCTACCTCCACCTCTTCGCCATCACGCAGCACCCGCGCCCGATCGGGGCGCAGGCTCATGAGGGCGCGAATCGCCTCGGTGGTGCCGTGCTTGGCGCGCGCTTCCAGCCAACGCCCCAGCAGCACCAGAGTGATGACGGCAGCGGATGCTTCGAAATACAGATGCGTGCCCAGATCGGTGCCCGGCCAGGCAAGCACCGCGACGCTGAGCCCGTATGCGGCGCTGGTGCCTATTACCACCAGCAGATCCATGTTGGCCACCCCGGTGCGCAAGCCCTTTAAAGCGGCCACATAGAATCCCAGGCCGGCCCAGAACTGCACAGGTGTCGCCAGCACCAGTTGCAACCATCCGGGCAGCATGGCATCGATGCCCACGAAGGCGAATACCATCTGCAGAACCAGAGGAAGAGTGAGCACGGCGCTCACCAGCAGGCGGTATTGTTGCCGCCGGGCGATTACCGCCGTCGCCTGGTCCCGTGCATCGGCGGACGAGGCGCCGTCGGCCGCGCTGGCGCCGTAGCCCGCTTTGTCCAGGGCCGCCATCAGCTCCACGGTTGTCGCCGTGCCAGGGATGACATCGACCTGTCCCTGACCGCTGGCGAAGTTGGCCCGCGCCTGGACGACGCCGGGCACCGAGGCGAGCGCCTTTTCCACCCGGGCTACGCAGGACGCGCAACTCATGCCCGAGATCGTGAGGTCGATGCTGGCGACGGGGATTGAAAAACCTGTCTTGTCCACCGCCTCGATGACGTGGGTGGCGGTGGCAACGTCGGGGTCGAAGCGTACCTCGGCCTGTTCGCTGGCCAGATTGACCCGCGCCTCGAGCACGCCGGGGACGTCTTCCAGGGCACGCTCGACCCGCCCGACGCAGGATGCGCAGTGCATGCCCTCCACGGGCAGGGTCAGAGTCTGGCCGGTGGTGTGGCGCGGAGTTTCGTTGCGGTCGGTGGAAGCGGCAGTGGTGGTCATTGGCGGGATCGGGCCTTTGCGATGGGTGGTGGAATGTATACAGGATAAACCTTCCAGTGACTAGAAGGTCAATGCCTGCGACTCGGAATGCTTGAAGCAGTTCGACAATTCGAATAAAGTCGAATTATGTCGGACACCAATGCTCTCGCTGCCTTGAGCGCGCTCGCCCACGAACACCGCTTGCAGGTGTTTCGTTTGCTGGTGCGCTGTAGCCCGGAGGGCCTCGCGGCCGGCGACATCGCGGCGCACATGCAGCTGCCGCCTTCCAGCCTGTCCTTTCATCTGGCCAGTCTCGAGCGCGCCGGCCTCATCGCATCGCGCCGGGAGCAGCGACACATCATATATACGGCGAACCTGGGCGGTATGCGCGGCCTGCTTTCCTTCCTCACCGAAGACTGCTGCGACGGCCACCCCGAGGTCTGTGCCGAGCTGGTCCCGCCCCGCCAGCAACCCAAGGCGGGATAGGGGCCGGGTCCGCGAATCGGTTATCTCAATCAGGTGGTAGAAAGCATGCAACAATTTGATCTCTCCCGGCGCCTGGCCGCCGAGGCTATCGGTACCGCCGGTTTGCTGGCCGTGGTGGTGGGCTCCGGCATCATGGGGGAAAGCCTGGCGGGCGGAAACGTCGCCATCGCGCTGCTGGGCAACACCATCGCCACCGGCGCCATTCTGGTCGTGCTGATCCTGTCCTTCGGGCCGGTCTCCGGCGCCCACTTCAATCCGGCGGTGACTCTCGCTTTCCTCATGCGCCGCGAGATTGCCCCCGGCGTAGCCCTGCTCTATGTGCTCACGCAAATCGTCGGCGGCCTCACCGGCGCGCTGGCAGCCCACGCCATGTTCGAGTTGCCGCTCATTCAGATCTCGGAGACCGCCAGAAGCGGGCCCGCCCAATGGTTTGCCGAATGGGTCGCCACTTTCGGCCTGGTGGCCACCATTCTCGCCACCGTGCGCTTCCGCCCTGATGCGGTCGCCTACGCGGTGGGGCTCTTCATCACCGCCGGCTACTGGTTTACCGCCTCCACGTCCTTCGCCAATCCGGCGGTCACCATCGCGCGCAGCTTCACCGATACCTTTTCCGGCATCGCGCCCGGGCACGCGCCCGGGTTCATCCTCGCCCAGCTGGCCGGCGCCGCTTCGGCGACACTGGTGTTCGCCTGGTTACTGCGTCCGGTGCCGGCCCCGGGGCAGGCGGCGGCAGAACCGGCCGAGTAGCAGGCGTCGAAGGAGAATCCCATGCCAGCAACGCTGAATGTCTTCAAGGGCCCGAACGCGATTCGTGATTTCCTCGACCCGGGCAGGCAACCCTATCTACCGCTGGTGGAAATCCCGGATACGCTCAACCCGTTGGCCGGGGAACGCGTGCGGATCTTCGCCAAGCTCATGAGTGTTTCGCCTCTGGCCAACGTCAAGGCGCTGCCCGCGTACAATATGATGCGCGAGCACTATCGGCGCGGCGAGCTCGATGGTGTCAGCCGCGCGGTGGAGAGCTCGTCGGGCAACACGGTCTTGTCCATCGCGCTGGCGGCCCGCCAGTTCGGTGTCGAGAAGACTTTGTCATTCGTCTCTCACGAAATATCGTGGCACAAGCTGTTGATGCTGCTGTTTTTCGGTATCGAGCCCATCGTGAATCAGGAGCCGCCGCATCCCGATGCAGGTGATCGAAGGAGCGGGGTCTACAAGGCGCGCCAGCGCGGCAAGCGCAAGGGCTGGATCAATCCCGGCCAGTACGACAACCCGGACAACCCGAAATCCCACCAGAAATGGACTGCCAAGCAGATTTGGGAGCAGACGGGCGGGCGCATCAGCGTGTTCTGCGCTGGTCTGGGCACGACCGGCACCATCGTCGGCAACGCACGCTATCTTAAGCGCAAGAAAAGCGCGGTGCAGATCGTCGGGGTCATGCGCGAGGACGGCAGCTACGTGCCCGGCGTGCGCACCCGGGGCCTGTTGCGGCTGATCGGTTTCGACTGGGAACGCCGGGTGGACGACATCCAGAAGGTGACCACAGCGGTCGCCTATCGCAACAGCTTACAACTCAGCCGCAGGGGAATCGTGGTCGGGCCGAGCGCCGGCTTCGCCCTGGCCGGCTTGCTCCAGTATCTCCAGGAGAAGAAGAAGTCCGGCACCCTCGACGACCTGCGCGGGCGTAACGGCGAGATCCAGTGCGTCTTCATTTGTCCCGACAGTCCCATCCCCTACCTGGACGAGTATTTCAAGTATCTGGAAGTGTCGGAATTCCCGGTGATTCAGAACGAAGAACTGCTGATCAACAGGCCCCGGCGGGTGGGCGGGTAGCGTTGACATCTGTTTGCGGTCCCTGGGGAGAAAGCGGTTGAGTAAATCAGGCGATCCGGTTTCTTTCGATGAAGAGATCGATCGGCGCCTTGTGCCGGCTTTAAAAGTTCACCCGGTGGTGCTGGGAGACGGTGCTGAGGATCTGTTTGCTGCCGGTGTTGCGGACATGGATTTCAAGGCGGCGCCCGCAGTTACTGAAGCATTGCGCAAACGACTTGATCATGGTGTTTTCGGCTATGAAGCCGTACCAGACGGATTGGTGCGCGCACTGGTCAACTGGCTATACACTCGCCACGATTGGCGAGTCGACGCCGACCATATCTTGCGTGCCCCGAACGTACTGAATGCACTTGCCATTGCGGCTTCGTTGTTCACAGGAGAAGGCGACAATATCATCGTCCAGCCGCCTGTGTTTTTCGATTTTTACGATCTCATAGGTGAGAACAACCGCTCTTTGATCTCCAATCCGCTGGTCTTGGAGAATGGTCGTTACCGTATGGATTTCGACGATCTTGAACAAAAGGCATCCGATCCTCGCGCCAAGATGATTTTCTTGTGCAATCCTCACAATCCTATCGGGCGAGTCTGGACCGAGGATGAGCTGAGAACCCTGGGTGATATCTGTGCCCGCCACGACGTTATGGTCGTGTCCGACGAGATCCATGCTGACTTAACATTTGCAGCTGGAAGATATATACCTTTTGCCTCTCTAGGGCCGCAATACGCGGCCAACAGTGTTAGCTGTGTGTCCCCGGCAAAAAGCTTCAATATCGCATCCTGTTGCTGTTCATTCACCATCATTTCAGACCATGACAAACGCAAGGCGTTTCAAGTAGAAAACAGTCGCCTGACTGTGAACAAGAATAATGCGTTTGCCAGCGTTGCCATGGAGGCCGCCTACAAAGATGGCGGGCCATGGTTGGACCAGGTCTTGACCTACCTGGAGAAAAACGTGGATTTGGTCAGGGAGCGTCTGAGAGCAATACCAGATGTAAGATTGATAGAGCCAGAAGGAACGTTTCTACTGTGGCTGGATTTCAGGGACTTGGGCCTGCAACCAGATGATCTGACTACCTTCCTGAGAGACCGGGCAAAATGGGCGGTGACACGTGGTCAGGCTTTTGGAGAAGGGGCCGGGTTTGCCAGGCTCAATATCGCCTGTACACGCGCCAAGCTCGACACGGCACTGACTCAGCTCGAGAATGCCGTTGCTGCCAGACAATCCAACCATGAATCACAATAGCCACATCTGTATCGAAATATTGGTGTTTCTGGGTTCGGTGCGCATCAGCACACCGCCCAAGCCGGCCCGCCTGGGTGAACGGCTTGCCCGGTTTTGCACGGAGGAGCTTGTCAGCCGCGGTCACAGGGTGAACCTTGTCGATCCCATGGAAATTGGATTGGATCCTGTCTTCAAACCCCATTTCTCATATCAAAAGGGCAAAGCTCCTGAAGGATTGGAATCGTTGGCACAATCCATTGTTGCCGCCGATGCATTTGTCATGATCAGTCCGGAATATAACCATTCCATGAGTCCGGCGTTGGCGCATTTTCTGAATCACTTTGGCAGCTCGTTATTTTCCTTCAAGCCTTCGGCAATCGTCACCTATTCTGCCGGGCAGTGGGGCGGTGTACGTGCCGCGGTGGCTATGCGGACGTTTCTGTCGGAATTAGGATGTTTGCCGGTTTCAGCCATGATCCAGGTACCGAAGGCTGATGACGTTTTTACGGAAGAAGGCAACCTTGGTGAAGACGCGGATGAAGATGGTTGGCGCAAGTACTGCGGCCGAGCTTGGGCACAACTGGAGTGGTGGGGCGAGGCTGCGAAAAAACAGCATGCATTGATTGATCCGGGCACGGTGGCCGAAGTCTTTCTTTCATCGCCTTCTCAACGCAATGCCCCCTGACAATGGAAACCCCGTCAAACGACTCATTCGTTCGCAAGCGACTCGTTTGCACGATGCCACGGTAGCATCTGTCAGCATGCTCTGCGTGGCCCTGGTGACGGCGCCGTTCGCCTCGGCTCAATGGCGGACATCCCGGGACGCCGAAATCTGCATCACCGGCACCGGCGCACGCAGTCTCGACATCGCCGTGTGCGGACGCGCACTGGGTCGGACAGAGCTGAGCGAACTGGATCGGGCCGGCGTGCTCACGGCACGGGGCATGGCCTACCGTGATTCCGGGGAGCTGGCTGCTGCCCTCACGGATTTCGATGCTGCCCTCAAACTCAACCCGGTTTCAGCGAATACCTTCAACCAACGTGCCCTCGTCCTCGAGGAGACCGGACATCATGCTCGGGCGCTGGAGGATTTCCGCAGTGCTCTGACGCTCTCACCACACTTTGCCGCGGCCTACAAGAACAGGGGGCTCGCGCAGTTTTTTGCTGGAAACCTGGCCAGTGCCGGTGTCGACCTGGATGCTGCCCTGGCGTTGGCCGGCGATGACGCCGAAAGCTACGCGTTCCGGGGTTTTTTGCGCTACGTGGCCGGCCGCCACGGGGAGGCGGCCGACGATTTCCGACGCGCCCACGCCCTGAACCTGCCCTATCCCTATCTACCCCTGTGGCGATACCTGGCCGGTGCCGGGAGCGGTGATGGGGCGCGCGGCCTGCTGGTCGAGGCGCGCGCGCAGCTACTGCCCGGCGAATGGCCGCAGCCGCTGCTGGATGTCTACTTGGAGGAACTCGATCCGAAGACGCTTGTCACCAGCCTCGAAGACGCCGACCACTCACCCGGCAGACGGCGGCGCCTGGCAGCGTCACACTACTATCTGGCCGCGCTGCAGCGCCTGAATGGTCAACAAGAGGGAAAGCTCTCCCATCTTGCCAAGACCATGGCGATCTCCGAGCATCGCACGCCCGAGCGTGTCCTGGCCCGGCACGAGCTGGCGGCGATTGGTCGAACCCGTTGAGAGGCTCTGGCACCCCAGGTGCGAGTCATCCTATGATGCGCGTGCTAAGACACTCGGCCGACTGTCTTCTCCAGGAAACATGAGCGAGCAGAACGACACGCAATCCAACTACGCACCCAATGTGCGTGCGCAGTACGAGGCGTATCCCTTTCCCCTGCGCGATCCACGCGACGAGTCCAAACGACTGGTAATCACCGAGCAGGATTGCCTGGGAAAGTTGAATCACTATTGTTTCGCAGGGCGGCAGGGCTTCGGCAAGGGTCTTCGTGTGCTGGTAGCGGGCGGTGGGACCGGCGATCACACGATCTTTCTGGCCGAGCAATTGCGCGATTACGATGCCAGCGTCACCTATATCGACATCAGCTCCGCCAGTCTGGAGATTTGCAAGGAACGGGGCCGAATTCGGGGCTTGAACAATATCGAGTGGCATCAATGCTCGTTGTTGGATGTCGCGTCGCTGGATTTACCGCCATTCGACCTGATTACCTGCACCGGTGTACTGCATCATCTTCCGGAACCGGATCGCGGACTGAAGGCGCTGCGCTCGGTTCTCGCGCCGGATGGCGCCATGAGCCTGATGTTGTACGGCCGGACCGGCAGAATGGCCGTCTATGCCGGCCAGGAGCTCACGCGACTGGTCAATGATGGAATCCATGACCCGAAGCTGAAAACACAGTACGCCCGCGCGTTGGTGCAATGTCTGCCGGAAACGAACTGGCTGCTGCGAGGCGGCGATCGGGAAAAGATACTCGGGGAACTTCTCGACGACGAGAGTAACTTGAACGACGTGCTTCTGCACGACCAGGACCGTGCCTACAGCGTGCCGGAAATCCATGAGTTTCTGGCGGGAGCGCAACTCGAACTGATCGAGTTCACGTCTTTTTACACCGAGCCCCCCTGTTGCCGCTTTATGTACGACCCGACGGCGTGGATTACCGATCCGGCGTTGAAAACGCATGTGGCGAATATGCCGCGCCAGAGGCGGCGGAACGTGTCGCGTCACCGGATGATCTCGACATGATTCCATTTTTTCATTACTTTGATCCCGGCAATCTCCCTCAACATTTTCGCGACGCGGTCGGCCGGGCGTGTGGGATCAGTTACAGGCAAAGCACCATCCAGTTCGAAGTTGGAAAGTACAGTGCCGATTTGGTCGCAGGCATAGACGGAATACGCAGCATGGGGGAATTGATGGAAATGGTGCAGCGAAAATCCGCTGGTGCCGCGACGCAATCAGAGCTTTGGCAGCACTTCATGGCCTTCTACAAGCCACTGAATACTCTGGATGTTCTCCTGTTGCGCCATCGCTCCGTTGCGCCCTTTCGAGAGTACGCGCGCGAAGCGAGCGCATGAGTCGAATCTTTTCAGAAATGAAGCCAGAGCCGGGCGGTACGCAAGGGTTGTTGTAAAAGACGTAGGGGGGCGACGAGCATGGCGAGAATCGCGATCGGTGGATTTCTTCACGAGACAAACTGTTTCGTACCCATGCGCACCGAGTACGAGCATTACGCTGGTGGCGGAGATTTTCCGCCGCTGGCTCGGGGTGACGAAGTCATCGAGCGGACCCGCGGTTCGAGCTACGGGATGTCGGGATTCCTCGACGAGATGCTCGAGCGACACGAGCTAGTGCCCCTGATTTGGGGACACGCCGGCGCCGGGGGCTACGTCACGGACGAGGCCTTCGAGCGAATCGTCGGTGAGCTGGTCGGCGGGTTATCGCGGTGCATGCCGGTGGACGCCGTCTACCTGGATCTTCACGGCGCCATGTGCAGCGAGCGATTCGAGGATGCAGAGGGCGAGATGTTGCGACGTGCTCGCGACTGCATCGGACCGGACGTACCGATGGTCATCAGCCTCGACTATCACGCCAATGTCTCACGGGTCACGGCCGAGTTAGTGGACGGCATGGCTATCTACTTGACCTATCCTCACGTGGATCGTCAGCATACGGGTGCACGCTCGGCGAAAATTCTCGACCGGGTGCTCGAACGAGGTCGGCCAACCTACCGCTCGTTCAGGAAGTTGCCGTTTCTACTGCCGCTCAATTTTCAGTGCACCTTGGTGGAGCCGTCCAAGGGGATCGTCGATGCGTCGGTCGCCGGCGAAGGTGGAGACATATTGAACTTGTCCTATGCCGCGGGCTTTCCACCATCGGATCTCTATGAATGTGGCCCCTCCGTCATCTGCCATGGATACGACGAGGCCCTGGTGGAGGCTCGTGCCGATGCCCTCGAAAAAATGGTGCTCGATCGCGAGCCCGAGTTCGCGGAAGAATTATTGAGCCCCGATGAGGCAGTGACCCGAGCAATGGGGATCGCAGAGAGTGCCACCCGCCCGGTGATCATTGCCGACACCCAGGACAATCCGGGCTGTGGCGGAACCTGCGACACCACCGGTTTGCTGGAAGCGTTGGTGCGTAACCGCGCCCAGGGTGTGGCCATGTGCGTCATGTGGGACGCCGAAGCAGCCGAAGCGGCACACGCGGCCGGCGTGGGCGCGGAAATCGCGCTATCGCTGGGTGGCAAGCACGCCATTCCCGGCGACAAGCCCTTCGAAGGAATGTTTCGCGTGACGCGACTCTCGGACGGCAAATTCACCACCACCGGCAAATCGATCCCTGGTAGAAAGGTCGACTTGGGCCCGACCGCGTTGCTCAGTATCGGTGGTATCGATATCGTGACCGCGAGCCGGCGCATGCAGGCATTCGATCAGGACATCTTCAAGCACATCGGCGTACAGCCGTCCGCGCAAAAGATCCTGGTTCTGAAGAGCACCTGCCATTTTCGCGCCGACTTCCAGCCGATCGCGGAGGAAATCCTGATCGCGGTGGCCCCTGGCGCCCACCTGGTGGATTCAACTCAGTATCCCTTTCGATACCTTCGACCTGGAGCGCGCCTGTCGCCCATGGGACCGGAGTTCCACCTGGAGAAGGAGTAACTGTTCATGATGCCCCTCGCCGCCTACGCCGATCGACTGTCCGTCCGTCCCGGCGAAACCATTAAATTCCAAGTAGCCAATGCCACCGGCGAGACCGTGACGGCACGGTTGGTCCGCGTCATCTGCTCGGACGCCAATCCCGCGGGACCGGGCATTTTGACCGAGGCCATGGATGCCAAGGTCGAGAAGCTCGCCGAGCCTGGACCGGCGGAAGTGCTGCGCGGATCCTTCGCCATCGTGGATGGTCTGGACACTTGGTTGTCAGGGGCGAGCTTCACCTTCGTCTGCCGCGTGTTCCCCACCGGATTCGGCGGTCGTCGTCAAGCGCTGCTCGCCCGCCTGGAGGAAGATCGGCAACGGGGCTTCGCTCTGATGCTTCCCTAACGTTGGCGCCTGCGCGGATCCATGGGCAGCGGCGTCGTAACGATGACGCCGACCACCGAGAAAGCCCTGAGCGAACGCTGTTGGCATCGGGTCTGGATGCGTTTCGACGCCGCGGCTCGCGCGCTTCACGTGGGATTCTCGCGAATGGAGGGAGATGCCAATGCCTTCGGCGGCGTCGAACCCGTCGCGCGCGGCGTTTCACTGGGCGAGGGGGATCCGCCGGTGGCGGATGGACCGCTGCTGATGGCTGCCGCCGACCACCGGTCACCGAATGCCCACTTCAACGGCAAGCTCGAAGGCCCGGCGCTCTATGACCGCGCTCTTTCAGATAGCGAAATTCACGCACTCCCGGGCGACGGGGAGCCGGACGGCGCGGTGGCCAGGTGGGATTTTGCGCAAGACGTTGGCGGTAGCCGAATCGTGGACGTGGGCCCGAACGCCATTCACGGCCGGCTGGTGAACACACCGGCACGAGGCATGACCGGCGCCCGATGGAGCGGACGGGAAATGTGTTTTCGTCACGCGCCGACGGAGTACGGCGCCATTCATTTCCACGAAGACGATATCGACGACTGCAATTGGCCGACGACCTTTCAATGGAAGGTGCCCGATGGCACGCGTTCGTCGGTATATGCTTTGTTGTTGAGCGCGGGCGCCACCGAGGAGAACGTCCCCTTCCACGTGGTGCCGCCCAAGGGTCGTGCTACGGCCGACATCGCGGTGCTTGCCTCGACCTTTACCTATACGATCTACGGGCAACCACGCGCGCCCGGAATGGGATCGGGATCCGAAGTGGCAGGCGGCCTGGCGCGAGCAGACGGCGGCATGGGGCGGTTACCCGCATAACCCGGCGGAACATCGTGAATACGGATTGTCGACCTACAACTACCACACGGACGGAAGTGGGATTTCCATCGCGTCCTGGAATCGTCCCATGCTGAACGTACGCATGGGGTACCTCACCTATCCCTACGAGGAGATCCGTGCGTCGGGCCTGCGTCACTTTCCCGCCGACTCCCACCTCAATGCGTGGTTGGAAGCCAAGGGCTACGACTACGACATCATCACCGACTGGGAGCTGCATCACGAGGGAGCCGATCTGCTCGAACGTTACCGTGTCGTGCTCACGGGCTCGCATCCGGAGTATCACACCAGCGAGATGCTCGATGCCCTGGAGGCATACCGAAATAGCGGCGGGCGTTTCTGCTACCTGGGGGGCAACGGATTCTACTGGAAGATCGCACTTTCCCCGGAGCGCGACGGCGTGATGGAAATCCGACGCGGCGAAGGCGGTATTCGCGCATGGGCCGCCGAGCCGGGGGAGTACTACAACCAGTTCGATGGTGAGTACGGTGGGCTTTGGCGGCGCAACGGCCGGCCGCCTCAGCACTTGTGCGGGGTGGGCTTCACCGCGCAAGGAAACTTCCTGGGCTCGTACTATCGCAAGCACGCCCAGGCCGCCGACCGACGAGTGGCTTGGATCTTCGATGGCGTGGACGAAGAGACTTTCGGCGACCATGGGATGTCGGGGCACGGCGCCGCCGGCTTCGAGCTCGATCGCACCGACAAGCGCCTGGGAACGCCCGAGCACGCCATCGTCCTGGCGAGCTCGGAGAACCATCCGCCGGATGCGCCCTGGGTGCTGGTCCCCGAGGAAGTGCTCACCCACCTCGTCACCTGGCCCGGGGAGCCTGCCAGGGATCTCATCCGCGCTGATCTGACCTTCTTCGAGTGCCCCGACGGTGGCGCGGTGTTTTCCACCGGCTCCATCACCTTCTGCGGCAGCCTGATGACCAATAATTTCGACAATGATGTGTCCCGCATCCTCGACAACGTGGTGGGGCGTTTCCTCGATCCCGCGCCGTTCGAGATGCCGTGACAGGCTTCATCACCAACATGATGCGATGACCATCTGATTCAGTAGCCGAACGTCAGCGAAATTATTTCTTCGAAACTACCTTAACTTTGAAAGGGCCGGCCCTGAGCCGTTGTACGAAGCCATGCGCTCGAGAGCTTGGTACTCTGGTAATTAGTACTCCAGGCGGACGCCCATTGATCCTTATCGCCTACCGGCGCCTGGTCGTGCAGCCCTGGCTCCCACGATCTGCCCACATCACAATAACAATTCCGCGCAAGCGCCTGGCCGTAGTGGGCTCCCGGCGGACGACGAAGGTCAACAAACCCGCGTCCGTAGGAGATAGCTTCCCGTTTCTGTGCTAAGTTACCTTCGACGGGATTTCATTCATCGTCAAGAGGTTGATTGTAGTCTGGTGTCTGTAATCGGTAGGGAGATCATTATGGCTGGTTCTGCAAAGAAGAAGTCGACGAAGAAAAAGGCGAGGAAGAAGAAAGCGACACCCCTTTCGAAGATCAAGGCGGATGCCAGGAAATTGGCAGCTGCCTTGAAGAAGCAACACAAAAAGGACGTCGCTGCGTTGAAGAAGCAATTGGCGGCGTTGAAGAAAAAGGCTACCGCAGAGGCCCGTAAGTTGCAGAAGCGGCTCGCGGCTGAAAAGAAGCGGCTCGCTGCTCACAAGAAAAAGGCTGCAGCGAAAAAGAAGACAAAAAAGAAGACGGCCAAGCGGAAGACCAAGAAGAAAGCCAAGCGGAAATCCAGCAAGAAGCGTTAACAACACAGGCTGGGGGGCTCCCGGCTCGAGACTTTGGACTCAGGGTGGCGGCTTTTAGCCGCCACCCCATGACCTCCTATTGGCACCTCCATCCCAATCCATATCTGCCCGTCGGGAACCGGTCTAAGGCTGATCTCGCGAAAAACTGGATACTAACCTGAGGCGCTCTGGTTTAGGATTCGGCCGAGTAGCGCTATCGTCCCGGGTGACGCTGCACCCTTTTGTAGACCATTCAGTACTAGAAATTCGTGGCCTCCGAGGTCGCCTGTTGGTCATGTCGTGTATCCTTTCTTCTTGCCCCACGGGGGGTAGGAGGGATGGGTGTCCTCTGGCCCAACGGTCAGGGCAGCCCGTGCCCAGTTGTCGTACAGGCGGCCTCCGAAGGCCACCTCCCAGTCCTCAGTCGGCGCTTCGGGGATTCCGCCTAGCCAATCACGGCTTGGCTCGACTGTGCCTATCTCGGCTTCCCCGGTTCCGGTGGCCAAGACCGGCGTCAAGGAAGCCAGGCCGACCACCATAACCAGAGTCACGATAGCCCTACTCAGATTTCCAGCCTGCTCATGCAATTTCATTGTGTCCGCCCCCCTCTTTGTGAAAGAAGAACCTCCTCCTGACGCTTTTAAGCTCCTCAGCGAGTTTTTCGA
>PVMK01155809.1_pt1 | contig 33666 bp, 30 predicted proteins | sample 1853481 | NCBI WGS metagenome assembly PVMK01 (sample SAMN08533507, study PRJNA380276) | Marine sediment metagenome, whole genome shotgun sequencing project.
GTAATGAGATTTTCTTTGCGACTATTCATATTTGCATAGGGCATAGAGCATAGGGTAGATTTTAGATTGCAGATTTGAGATATTAGATGTTCGATAATAATTTAGCATTTACTGCTTACCGCTTACCGCTTACCGCTTACTGCTGACTCCTTGCCCTAAGCCGATTTCCTGAATTCTTCAGTTTTTGCCTTGTTGAGGCAAGATTATAGATGATTTACGGCGGAGTCTACCAGGATGGGAGTTACATTGACAAGCGCACTTTGCTATGTTAGATAAAACCGCTGTTCGTAGTCAATTAACAGCGATAATCAGAGGGGCGACTAGCTCAGTGGATAGAGCGTTGGTCTCCGGAACCAAAGGTCCCGGGTTCGATCCCCGGGTCGCCCTCCATAATGATATTAAGGAGTTAGATCTATTTATCTAGCTCCTTTTTGTTCAAGATGTCTCCTTCCCCCACACTATCCCCCACATTCACAAAGGGAATGGTTACTGCTTAGCCCCCATCAGCGTTATACACTCGCTGATAGGACTCATTCTCTAATTTCCTAATTCTTTAATTCTCAAATTAACTAATCAACCAATTCCTGTAGGAGCAAGCTTTGCTTGCGATTCGATGATTGAAGATATGAGATGTCAAAGGACCTCTCTATCTCTCCTCCCACATCCCAGATCGGTTAGTGCGCTATGCCTTACCAAATTCCTTGACAAGATAAAGCTACAAAGCTAAGTTGATTTAAAAACGGGGGGCACCCGTGTTAGTAACTAAATCTTTGTCGATTTTGACTCTGATTATATGCTCCATTTCTCCAGCTGGGGGGGATGGAGCTTTTTTTTGGTAAATTCCTAGCGCTCTTCATTGGTATTAACGGCGCTACGCCTGGTGTCATATCCAAAACTTATCATTCATTACTAGACCTCGACACCGTTACAAGGCATAGTGCAGTTTTTTAGAAAATGACAAACTTTAAGTTTATATCTAAAATAGCTTAATATACTAGAATTTAATTAAAACTTGTAAAAGTATGGATACAAAAAAGATCTTGACAAAGTATCAATTGATACTATAATATATGATACGACCATCCCACAAAGAGCTTTACGGAAAGATCCGCGAGGCGAAAAAGGCAGTCTCGGAGGGTAAGGTCCTCATTGTCGAGCAGGAGGCGGTTGCTGCAGACGCCTTGGAGCTGGAATATCTCATTGAGACAGAGTTATTGGACGTTCTTCAGGAGCTCCTCGAAGAAACGAATCCGGATCATTACGCTGGCACGAGGCCGCCGCAAAGGTCATATGAAAGGGAGATAGAAGGGCTGGAGCTTTTTGCATTCGTTGTCGAGAGTAATCGGTTCAAGTGCCGAGTTTACTATAAATTTGCCCTTGCCGAAGCGTTCTTTTGGCTGGTTTCGCTGCATCGAGCCACGGGCGATTAGGAGGCCTCATGAAAACCCCACGCTGCCCAAAAGGCCATGGGATCATGGAATTGAAAAAGATGGAAAAAGCAACGACCTTCAAAGGCGTGGATGTCAGCTTTGAAGCTGATGCATATGTCTGCCCTCAGTGCGGGCTCGAGGCTGGCACTGTGCAATCGGCTGGTGCCGTTCAGAAGGCCATTGCAGATGCATACCGAACAAAAATGGATCTGTTGACTGGCGAGGAAATCAAAGCGCTGCGGAAGGCTAGGGGATTAACCCAGCAAGATCTTGCTGAGCTCATGAACATTGGCATTGCCAGCATCAAACGCTGGGAAACCGGCCTGATCCAGAGCAAGTCAATGGATCAGGCACTGCGAATGCAGCTCCAAGGCCTGGCTTGCCTCGATGAGTATACAGGTAACCGAGAGTTCTCAATTCCACGGGTCAAGCTTGTCATAAGGACCATAGAAAGCAAGCTCGGGAAACGCATACTGAAAAAGACAGATAAGATGCTCTTTGCTGCGAAGTATCTCTGGTATGCGGATATGATGGCATTCAAGTTTTTAGGGAGCAGTATGACCGGCTCCACTTACGCTGCTCTGCCGTATGGCCCGCAACTTAACAACTATAGCGACCTTATTGATGAAATCAAAAAGGCTGATGAATCAGAGGCTGAGCCATTGAGCAAGGATGAGCTTAGAATAATAGATAAAATAGCCAAGAAATTCCCACGTGAACAAATGGTCTACGATGCCGCTCACCAGGAAAGGATCTGGGAAGAGACAACAACCGGCGCGCTAATTCCCTACTCGCGGGCGTTTGAGTTGACTCAAGTTTAACTCAACCAAAGTCAGTCAAAGGAGGATCTGAAATGGCTACTAAAAGAACTAAATTCAATAAAAGCGGAATAGAAAACCTTCCTAACAACAAGCCCGTTGTTTACAAAATTTTGACAGAGGGAGGAAAAAATAACTATACGGGTGTTGCCCAAAAAGGACGGGTCCAAACCAGAGTGAAAGAACATTTGGGAACGATGCCGGGAGCGACTGTTCGGATTGAACAGATGAAGAGTATATCAGGAGCACGAGAAAAGGAGGCAAGGATAATCAGCAGATCAAAGCCAAAATACAACAAGCAAGGTAAATAGATCCAGCGTTTCACTGAGGAGGGTCGGTGGTCGGGCCAAGTTAAATAAGAGAAAAGGCATAAGGCACAGGGTGCAAGGCGCAAGGGAGCTCACTGCGTGAGCCAGCGAGACGGGCCCTTCGACAAGCTCAGGGTAAACTCACCGAGAGGTCGAGCGAGACGAAAAGAATCAGAGGGCATCCTTCGACCCCTTCGATAAACTCAGGGCAAGCAAGTTCCCCGGCACTATGCCCGGGACAGGCAGGACAGGCGGCATAAGGGAGAAAAAGACTTGACTCGATATGCCACGTTGTGGTACTAGCGGACTTGTCTAGCAATATGATTTACCTCCATCCCGTAGTTTGGAGGTTATCCCTCCAGAGATTGCCCCATTCTTGTGAGTGACCCTCGGCAAGGATGGGGCAGCTTTTTTTGTGCACTCGCCTTCTCAATCGTCTGAAATAAGGCACGCTTCTTGCCTAAAACATCCCTAGAACCGCTCAGACCCACCAAAAGAAGTAATAGAATTCCAATAAGTTGCATAAGTTTGTCCAATATTGGTCATTTACTACCTTCAGCCCAGATGTGAGTAATAATAAGAGGATGGATTGATGATACCTTCGCCTACTCCAAAAGATTTAACCGTAATGATTTTTCTTGCTGTTGCCTGGTGGTTATTGTTAGTGGCGATAGTTCTGTGAAGCGAAACTTCGGCTCCGCTTTTTTGTTGAGTTCATAGAATTGTCATTGTGCCGCCAATACTTACTCTCATTTGACACAGCCCATTTCGTTGTAGTAGTCTGAAATTAGTTCACGTTCCTACTAGTACTCGCTTCTTAAGCGACAATCTTTCAGAACCGTCCAGACCTACAAAAAAAGCAAGTCGTTTCTAATCAGTTGCACAAGTTTATCCATTGTTGGTGGTTTATTACCGAGACGCCAGGGGGAACCCATGTCAGATGAACAGGTGGTTGAACTACTGCAAAGCTGTACCATGAAACCGGAAGATATCATGCAACTAGACGATATAAAGTCTAGAATGGAGATCCTCAATGAGATTGAAAGACGGCTACGACTGATAGTGGAAGAGTTAACCCTAACGTCGCATACCCAAACCGGTAAAAATCGCTAAGCTCGCGTGATAGTGCGCCATCTGTGATCGTGCTCACCTCGGACAGGATCTCACGTACGGTCAAGTACTGTTCATCCTGTCCCAGCCTGCGCGCAGTCCCGCCCTCGGCGGGAGCGCACTCTGACGCGTTTTTCCTCGGCGTGGGTATGCGACGTTAGGGTTGAGAACCGCTAGCAATCTCAAGGCAACATGGTTATCATTATTTGATCAGCCACGCCTTTGGACCACGGCATAGACTGGAGAGAGGAAGAGTCGGAGAGGTAATCCACCAAAGGAATATTTTGAAAAATGCGAACTAAGACAAAAGATATTACAATCATTTCAGAGAAGTCTGACATTGAAGGCAAACTGAAAATGCCAGGAAAAGTGATGATCCTGGGGTCCTTTACTGGAAGCATAAACTCTAGCACCTTGGAAATCTTCAAAGATGGTAAAGCTGTCGGCACTGTTGAAGCTGAAAATGTCATCATCGCTGGGTATTTTGAGGGTGAACTAGCCTGCTCTGGTCTCCTAACGATTGCCAAGACGGGAATGGTGAAAGGAAGGGTAGCATACGGAACTTTGTTAGTAGAACTTGGCGGCCTACTAGACGCTGAAGTTTTTCAATTAGAATCTAGGGACACGAAGTTAGTCCCTTTCCACCCCAAAGGGGTTCATTCCGATAAGTAGGGAAAAAATCCTCCACTAAGCTTGGTCCGACCTCGAACTTAACCAATATCTTGTGACAGAATAGATTCCGGCAAACTGTGAATTAAGTGATGTAATGTAACCTTTGCCATGATCGAGGTGACTGCTATGAAAAAACTCACTATTTTCTTGATATTCCTCCTTACTTTCGTTGGCTGTGCGATTAAGGGAGGAAAATCATTCTCAGATTTAGGGAAACCAGATGTTCTTTGCAAGGTGATCCAGAAGCCAGACCCCCTCTTGATGGGAATATGGGAGGGTCGTCTCTCCAGAACTGGCTCTGATTGGACGAAGATCGACAAAGAATATATTAAGTATAAATTGATAAAATACGACGATAAATATGCCCTCTATTTTTATCGCACCTGGAACAGCGGACAAAAAAAAGTAAAAGAATGGAAGAACTGGACCATTAAAGGCCAGGAAATATTGGGACCAAGCAACTATGGAATAAGGATATTCGTTCGGGCCGGCGGTGTTTATTTTACCATTCGAGGAGCCGATGAATCGGCTAGAATGTCGCGGGTCGAAGGCTAATGCGTCATTAGCTAGTTGGATCGTTGGGACGGGCGCCAGCTTTTAGTGCTTACTCAGCACGAAATCTGAGAAGAGCCAGGCGATCCTGAAGTTCATATCTCCTACTTTAATCTACACTTTTCGATTTAAGAACCAGCTACAATACCTGGGGTTGAACCGAGAATAAGAAACTTCCAACTCTCTCTTTTCCCTCTCCCACATTCAAAATCTCTTAACAATGTTTTTTTCGTACTCGGGAAAGTAATCATCAATAACCGGCAAATCAAAGCGAGCCAAGATCATCGTATTACTCTCCCGTTCGAGCAAAAACTCAAATGATTTTTCAATCAGCGTTTCCGGACTGACCTTGCTCCCCGTCAATTTCTGATAATAATCCTGGGCAAGAGTAAGTAGCCTGGATATTTTATGAATCACTTGCTGCGACTACGGATATGGCCGTCCTTCCTGGCGTCCTCGGGTGTCGGCCCCTGCGACGTACCGTTCAGGTACGCCTCGGAACCAATCCCGCGGTCCGCGGGACGGTTGCCCGGTGGCACGCCCATCTTCGTGGTCTCGCGACAGCAATTCATGAAATATCCAGGCTAGGTGGGTTGTGGTGGTTGTCTCCCTGACGGTGACCTCAAAGGTTTCAGTGTCTTTCTGCTTAATCTCGATCCTAGCCATGACTCAATCCCCCCTGGCGCGTCTCAGCCGACGTCAGGGAGAGCAAGACGCTCGATCTCATCCTGCAGGACTTTGAGATCAGCCAGAAACTGCTTTCTCTGCTCCTCGATGAACTGCCCGGCCAACCGATGGTAATATTCGACCCCGGCAAGAAGGTTTTTCTTGAACTTGCTGAAGTACGCCGGTGTACGGAAGGAGAGTTTCAAGCTGAAGTTCTTGGCCTCTTCACGGAGGTGGTCTATGTAGAGCATGAGTTCCTTGATGAACATGTGCGGGCGCTCGCTATTGGTAATGAGCGATAGCCGGCCGTAAATGTGTGACACCATCTCCTCCAAAGTGGAGATTTTGCTGAAATCCAGAATGCTGGGACCGCAGCAGATAGAGGGGGTGGCCGCCGGGTCGATGTCGTACTTCAGGGCCACACTACCGCCCAAGTCATGGCAGATGCAGGATTTGCGGAGCACGCTCTCTTTTACGGCGGTAAGCTGTTCTGCTGACAGCCCCTCCTCAGGGAGGTGCTTGAGCTTGCGCTTAACGTACACTCGCGAGGACGGACAGATAGGGATGTCGGTAAATTCAGTATTCAGCCTCGCGGCCCCTCTCAGACAGGAGCTGCCAGGCTTGCCTTCACGGATATGTTGGCGACGGCTCTCTTCACTTGCAGAAGTGCGCAGGTTCCAGAAAGGTACCCCTAAAGGCGAGCTGTCGCTCAAGTAAACATCTCCGTCCGTGGCGGCAACAAGTTTCTCCAGGTGAGCGTCGTCGACATTCGCCACTTCAGGTACGAGCAGGAAAGGCGTTCCCCAGCCGGTTCTATCGACATTGTAATGTCGCAGCAAGAACTCGTTCTCAAGAGCAGTCTCAATGCCGCCTTGCACGGTTATACCCACTTCGTGAGGCTCGTTGTTCACCGACCGGCCGCTGGCTGCGAGGGCCTTGGCGTAGGTTGCATGAAGCATTTCGGTGAGTTCCTGCCTTTTCTCCTTGAACTCCTCCAGGACCGGCCCCAACAGATAGCCGTCGGTGGCGAAGGCGTGCCCGCCGCAGTTGAGGCCGGATTCGACGCGATACTCCGACACCCACAGCCCCCGCTTGGCGAGGAATCTGCCCTGCACCGAGGCAGAGCGGTAATCGCTCACCTTCAGGGTGATCTTTTTTTTGAGTTCACCGTTGTCGTCGGGAAAAAAGTCGTCGAAAGTGGCGGCATAGGTATAGAGCCGCGGATTTATGCCCGCCGAAAAGACTACCGACGAGTTCAGGGTGCTGTTGGCAAAGCCGCGGAGGGCCGCCATGGCATCAGCGAACTCGGCAGGGAGCTTTTTGCCATCCCGGTAAATGTCGCGGTCGAGCTTGGTCATAATGTTGATGTCGATGCTGCCTGGGACGGCATGCCGGCGCAGATCTTCCTGCATCCTGGCCTTCGCCTTCGGTTCGGTGGCTGCAAGCATTTCGCCATAGGCTCGCTTGAGCGGCGTCTCAGGAAGCATTTCGAAATAGCGTGTAATCTCGCTGCCGTCCTCGAAGGGCGAGGCTTGCAGCGCCTCGACCTGCGGCCCGACCAGCCGGTCCAGGAGATTCAGATAGGCCGTGATGCGGAGGGCGCGGGCATCTGGGTCACGGTTGCTGATTTCCTCGTACGGTTCGCCATGCTTCTCACAGTGGAATTTTCTCACCTGTTCAACAAGGACGTCGTCCACTAATGGTATAACCGAAGAGATACCATACTTCGCCACCCGCAGCGGGGTATCAATGGTGAATCCTGTTCCCATCACTGGTATGTGAAAGGAATGGCTGCCATTTTTCATAGATTAGCCTCTCGTGTTGTTGATCGCATCTCAGCAGGAACTTCTACTCGTGTTTCTAAAAATTATCAGATGTCGTAAAAGAAGAAAAGTAAAATTACCAAATTAAGAATTTTTTGCCTAGATAATTCATAGGAATTTAGTCAGAATTCTTTGTTGTTCCTCCCCGCCCCACCGATAGCTGCGGAAGTGGACTATAAAAAAATTTTAAACAGGTCTTCAGCGATTGCATGGAAATGTACCATAAATATTACCACCTGCACCGGCTTACTGATCTGCACGGCTGGCAGATTTTGCCCTGAAATAACTGTAACTTATTAATATCCCAATACAATTAGTGCTAGAATGCTTCTGTCTGTTTTCACCTATCTCCACCCCCGCAGACCCTGTGGCATAAATCCTGCACTTTTACCTCGGCGGGATTGTCCAGAACCTGCACATATCAAGGTGACAGCAATCTCACAGGGGGAGGCACACCATGTTTAAACGACAAAATAGCATATGTCCAAGGCCCAAACTCAAGTGGCCGGTTTCCGCACAAGTTGGGGGCGGGATAATGCACGGAGAAACCAGAGATATCAGCCTTCAAGGAGCCTTTATCCACTGTCGAAATCCACTCAATCTGAATGAAGTCTTTGATATGGTGGTGGATGTTCCAGAGAAATCCCTAAATGTCAGAGCTGAAGTTGTCTGGTCAAATATCCACGGTCCCGACGATAAAATCACACCCCGGGGGATGGGTGTTCGTTTTGTGAAAATCTCCAAAGAGGACCGGAGGATCATTGCTCGAAAACTTGACCACTACGAAGTAGGTCAAGAGGCTTGCGATTATATGGATACGCTGGAGTTTGAGTTGAAACAAGTTTAACCCTACTCTGTCCTACCTACATAGGAGGTTCCAGGTGTCGGGTGTCAGGTGTCAGAATTGATAGACCTGAAATTTGAATACTGAAACCTGAGCACTGAAACCTCCATCTGTCCTGAACACTGAAACCTCCATTTGTCCTGAAAAAACGGGGACACTTCTGGTGATCCACTACTGACCAGCGGGGCAAAAGATGATAAACTACCACATTGCTAATCCTGTTGGGTAGACAAGAGTTCGTTGAAATTGAGTAGAGGCATGAACTACCGATACTATCCCACTCACACATGGAATGTGGTGGCAGGGAGGTTGCCATGAAAGGTTACGGTAAGAGCCCGGTAATTGGTCTTGTGTTGTTTTTAGGAATGTATATTTCTGGCTTGAGCGCTGGTTTTGCTGCAGAAAAGGGGGGCATCGTGGGTTGGGAAAAGGACAGCGCCTACAACAAGCTTTATGACCTTGATGAGTGGGACAGCTTTAAGGGTAACGTGGTGGGTTTCAAGAAAATCATCCCCCTCAAAGGCATGTCCCCCGGGGTAGCACTGCTCGTCCGAGATCCAGAGAGCAATGAAGTGGTCACCGTTCACCTCGGCCCCAGCCCGTTTGTTAACCCCAACAGGATCTCACTCAGGAAAGGTGAGAAGGTGAAAGTAAAGGGCGTATGGGCGGAGATTGACGGCAAGGAAGTATTTATGGCGTCCAAGGTGAAAAAGGGCGATTATTATGAATACAAAGTGCGATTAACAAAGGATGGAACTCCTTTCTGGACCATGGGTCCGGAAGAGTTGGCCAGGGAGAGAGCTGGAAAGTGAATGGTCGCGGCTGGTTCAGACAATATCCGGGTTAGGGGCGAAAGGACGATCTGACGGAAGTGTAAGAATAGAAAGGGTCTCAAGGAAGCTAAGTAAGAGGCAGCGTCTGAAACGGCGTTGCCTTTTTTCGTTGTCCTATCTCGCAATAGAGTAAAAGTATCGCTGCTCACAGCCAGATTAATCGGACATGGAGGTTCTTGACCATAAGCAACACTGACACCACGGTAGGGGTAAAGGCAAGGCTTCTCGTGGATGGACGTAACTGCCTGAAAACCATTAACTATGATCGAGCCGCCGTATGTTTGGCACTGCTTTTGCTTAATGGGTATTGGTCAGAAAAGTCGGGCCATCGGATACTTTTTACTGCCGTTCATGGGCCAGGCTTTTTGAGAGTGCCCGCGGCTGATGGTCGCGGGCTAGCGCATCGAATGTTCTTGATCTTGGCTCTGGAACGACGAATATGAGCAGAAGTTCCTCAAACAGTGAACTTAAGAACAGTAGTCCTAAAAAGGAAGCTACTAAAAAACTTGATTTTCTCCTCGATACCATTGATACCGAGGTCGCTAACCTGGCTGACGTTGTGGAAGTGCCCGGGCCTATCTTGGATGATCAAACCCCTGACGGAGAGGTGTCGACAATTAGCCTCAATGACGGGGCAATGGGGATGGACAGCCTGGAACTGGACATGGATTTGTTTGGAGAGTCGGATGGGCCCCCACCTGAAGACGAGCCTGCGGATAATCAGGCACAAGCTGCACTGGATGCCATGAGTGACGCTGAGGGTGAAGTTGAAGCCATGTTGGCTAAGGAGGCGTCGGCGGACGCCGGAAGTCCACCTGCGGCAGAGACGAGCAAGGAGGAGGTGGATGAAGACATTGCCAAGGCGCTAGACGAACTCCTCGCCACCCGTGAAGTGGATGCATCAAAACTCCTTGACAAAAAGGCGGTGCCAGAGCAAAAAAAAGAACCTACGAAGTCTCCTGTCTTAGAAGATCAGCTATCCGAGGATCTCTTTGACGATTTGGAAAAAGATTTTAAGTCCGCGGGAGATGGAACTGCCGCTGCAGAGCCGAATGCCGAGGAGCAGGAGTTCTCCAAAGATCTCTTTGAAGAACTGGAAATGGACTTTCAGTCCGAAGAAGAGACCGCTACCGCTGCCGAACCGGTTGTCGCTGAGGAACAGATTGCAGAAGATCTCCTTGGCGACGTGCAATTACAGGATGAAGGGGCAGGCAAAAATGCGGGTGAGGCGGCCACTACAAGCGGTTCTGAAGAGGAGTTGGCTGATTTGCTAACCGAGAAGATTGAAGCGCTGGTAGCCCGGCTGGTGGAGAAACGATTGTCAACCATCGCTGAGCGTGTCATCAAAGAAAAGATTAACAAGATTTTTTCATCCATGAAGTAAACCTTCTCGCTTCCCCCATCTGTACAGTTCGAGACAATCCAACACGTTTTCTAAATAGTTGATCCATTTTGACCAATCTCACTTTTTTGTGCTAGGTTGGAGCCACTATCAGCGCTTTGCCTAATAACAGGCGAGGAGATCAGACCGATGGAGCCAATCAAAAGTTTTCGAACGGTTTCTGGTGTCGCGGCAATATGCTTGGTTCTTGCCCTGCTTGTTGGCTGCGCCACGACCCCAGAAGATGAAAAGAGCCCAACATACCAGTCACCGCCGGGGACCAAGACGACAATCATCCTCCTTCGGCATGCGGGCAGGGATATTTACAGTGCTAAGGCAGACGATCCACTGACATGGCAAGGTAGAATACGGGCTCAGCACTTGCCGGCAGTGATCGGCGACATGGGAGTGAGCGCAATTTACTGTACGAATCTGCGGCGCAACAGGGCCACGGCTCAACCGTTGGCAGACCATCTTGGTTTGAAACTAAACCTTGTATCCCAAGGCCGGTTGTACGACTACAAGAAGCTGTCCAGGGAGCTTCTGGATGAATTCCTGACCAAGCACGCCGGTGGCGTGGTGGTGTGGGTTGGAAATATAAGAAACGTGGAGGAGATGTACAAATTGCTGGATGGCACCGGTAGTCCGCCAACCGAATACGGCGATGTGTTTATAGTGGTAGTACCAGACGTCAGACCACCTCGTATCAAGAAGATGACCTACTGAAAGTAGGCTGGTCGGAAAATACTCTGAACCACTGAATCATCCGGAATCCTGGAAGGGTTTCGGGAGAAGGAGGACCAATATTATCACGCCCACGATCGCGCTCAGAAACTAGCCCACCATAAGCCCCAACATCACTGCAATCGCCACAGGATTCGTAAAATCCGAATATATGGAATATGTGCTTGATATTTGACAGGTTTCTATTTATTACAGTACGATCCAGGTGGCCATCCCGGTGCTGCTTCGTAGGACTTTGCTGGAGACGCTGCCCATAAAGAACTCTCTCACTCCGGAGAGGCCTCGCCTACCCATGACAATGGTCCCGTAGCCATTTTTCCGTGCCTCTTCCAGAATGTCGTTGGCCGCGCTGCGGCTTCCGCTCATTATTTTGGTGCTAATCTGGGACTCGCTGACGCCTGCCTCCAGAAGTATCTCTTTGGCCTTTTTCAAATACGGTTCGATTTCTTGTCCTGCCTTGCTCTTCCAGAGCTCTTCAAGTTCCGGAGCTTCCTCCAGCACCTCCAAGGGAACGAATCCTCTCAAATGCTGGGTGGTGTGGAAAAGCGTCACCGGACAATCTGTTCCGGAAAGCATGAAGCCGGCATGGTCAACAGCCCTGAGGGCGTTTTCCGAATTATCTATGGCAATGAGCACCCGGTTTGAGGTGACAGCACCCTCCACAATCCACACCGGACAGACGCGGCAGTATTCGAGGAGCTTGCTTGCGACCTCACCCATGAAAAAGGCCTCCAGTTGACTTCGGCCGCGGGTGGTCATGAGCACAGCATCTGCTCGCTTGCTTTCCACCCAATTGCAAATATCCTGGGCAATGCCCAGATCTTTTTTTCGAGAAACAGTCTGCACCAGATCTTCTTTGAAACCCTTCTTGACCAGGAGGTCTTTGGCCTTTGAGAGGATCTTATCGGCCAGGCGAATATTCTTGTTTTCCAGGGCTTTCAGTTTCATGGCGGTCTCACGCTTCATAGAACGATCATCCGCAAGGATTGGCGGCAGACTGGGGAGGACATACTTGAGAGTAACTTCCAGATTGTGCCTGCTACCGTACAAAAGATGGAGATAGTCCAGGGATCTCAGTGCATTTTCAGAACCATCTACAGGCAGAACAACCATTTTGCTTAACTCAGTCATAATGTCTCCTTCTAGGGTTTCATCGATTGATCTGGTCAAAATTCGCTTGGAAGCTACTATCCCGTACAAACTGAGATAAGATGAATCGTACGTCACTCAAGGTTGATGGTAGAAATTGTCCCCCGTTGGGGTCAGCCTGTGGCATCCAATCCAGCGACAAAGCACTGTTGAGCAAATAGAATAAGCTGCCCCATACTACTTGTCAATACCACCAAGACCACAGCTTAAACCTTGAACCCCACTGATTTGAATAAGTGTTTTGTAGATCCATCCAGTCGAGATAGTTGTGCGGATTGATGTGGTTTGTGATGTGACACAATCAATTCAGGATGACACTATGTGGGCGTGTCAATGCAGATCAAATAAGAAGAGAAACCCCCACTGATCGTCCCGTGGGAGACCAGTGGGGGCCAGGTAAGGCCAACCTCGTTGGGGACCTGACATCCCTAGAGAAGAGACAACGAGAAGGAAGCCCCACCTCATCCTAGAGCCATGAAAAAATCGTGCCATCTCAGGCCGGTTCTCTTTTTCCAATTATTTTTGGGAACTTACAGTCTTATACAACTCAAGTTTTTCGGGAGACAATTGGCAATTAAATACTGAGATTGTTACGAAAAGTACCACTTTGATGTGCCGGCACAGAGAGGGGAAAGGATACTGATGGGCTAGGCAACCGCACCAAATGGCCAGTTAATCGAAACTAGCTCAAGCACAGAGAAAAACTTCGCCTCACAGTGCTCACAAAGATAGTATTTGCTTCCGGGTAGAAAGCGCATCCAAAAACTGCGTCTTATTCGATGACGATCAATGCCTCCACATTTGGGACAGGCTTTGCCACGAATAAATATACCCATTATATGATCCTTGCCATCATGCACAATAGAGTTAGCTTCTCTCACCAGGTTGAGATAGTGGTTCACCACAGACAGGGCATCTCTTTTCAGCTGGCCTGATCAACAGTGTCGCCTTGCACTGAGTACATATGACCTTGTTGAGCTTTATTTTATTATCTTCGGTCATCTTGCAAGAGAGTGTACAGCCCAATGCAACCATTCGGTCATCATCGTGAGAGCTTTGTTAGTTAATATTGTTGGAAAATTGAACGCATAAATCATACCAATTCGAGGTATTAGTATTTTTCTTTTGATTATAAAAACTTATATTAAATATACATGACAATTATCTGATACCATTGGGTAATCTAATTCCAAGCTTAGGAAAACAATTGCCACTTATGAGCAAGAAGAACGGAGGAGAGAGGGAAGTTGCTGGTCTGGAGTTGTGGGGGGACAGATCAGTGGTGGTTTTCAGGGAAGGTGGCTGTCGGTAACATCAATATAGTATATTTGGTTCTTTTCTAGGATAGGATCCGGACGTATCAAGATGATACTGTGGGATGAAATATCAGAGGACGAACTGGCGACCACAGCTGTTTCATTTTCGAGGCGTGCACTTGGATAGGTGACATAATGGATTATCTCGTGATATTGATTATATATGCAATTTTTGTCTGGGAAAGGACATTCTAAAATAAGAGCTCTCAGTTCGCCGAGGGTAGCAGCACACCGCTGGCATTTTGGCTCATCATCAGTTCGTTCACTTCCACGTCTTTCCACACCGACATGTTGAGGATCGCTCAACTTCCTACGATCTTGACCACTGCGTCGATCACTGCCTCTGCGCCGTTCATTTCCAGGCCGACGATCACCACTACCAGGATGCACTCAATGTCCCCTTTCAAAGTAGTACAATTTCGAAATGCAGGTGAGTAAATTACCTTAAATGAGACAGCATGTAAATAGGATTTCTCATTTTTCAACAGGATATTTCAACGATAGTAAGATTGATATTTGAAGGTGGGGCTTGCCAAGTCTGGACGCGGAGGGGAGGGGAGGAGGTAAAAAAAAGAAACCCCCACTGATCAGGACACGTCTCTTCACCCATTCAAGACTCATCCAATGTCTAACCCAGTGGGGGCTATTTAGTGGGGCCGCACTCTACCATAGCCCTACTAAGAGAGATTTATAGCCATCTCTCTCGTACTCTACTTTACAAGAAGCATGCCTATTCAAATAATGGATTAGTTTTCTTTATAATTCAGATGGTTATAATTTTTGCCACCAATAAACCCAGCAAGAAACTGTTGTCTAATCTACACATGTGTAGGGAAAGTGCCACGTGTAATCGATTCAGGGAACACCTTTTTCCACGGTCCGGCGGCGGCAAGTCGCGAAACACCCTGGCCAGATTAATCTTGGCTCTTGGCGTGAAGACGATCTATGCTTGTATTTTAAGCGGGTGTCCCGATCGGTTTTTGTGCACCTTCTTTTCCAAAGCCCTCAGATATTCGGTTGCTACTTTACCCAGGCTTTGGGTTGCTAAAGCTTTGGTGATGAATTCTTGGTCTTCACTTGCCATATCCAGGAAACGCACACCCATGCCACGGGGTGTGATTTCGTCATCGCGGCCGTGGATATTGGACCATACCACCTCCGCGTTGACCGAGAGGCGGCGGTCGGGAGCATTGATGGTCATGTCAAAGATTTCGTTTAGCCTGAGAGGTTTTGGACAACGAATAAAGGCACTGATTGAGCTGAAATTCAGGGTTTCCCCTGCCATATCGCCCTTGTCGTGCTGGACGATGACGGGCCATTTGACTTCGATCCTGGAGCTTTGGCGTCTTTCTCTTCTCACAGGGCACCTCCCTGTTCAGGGTTGATCCCGCTTAGGTCATCGCCCTGAAAATTATTCAACATCCTGGAGTTGCACTGCTATTCAGTTATTTTTAGTTTGTTGGCTTTCGCCGTGTGCAGTGAAACACTCAGAGATGGGATAAGTTTTGTCGCAAAGCCAGCAGTGGACATCACTTTCGTTTGAGACCCAAGAAATCTGTCTGTGGCCCTCTGGACACTGCTTGGGATGTTCAAATCGGAAGATGGATGTCACATTTCCAAATAGCCTATCTCTCATGCGTAAACCCATAATTCCCCCCTGCTGTTAGAATTGAGGTCAAGTGACACCAGGCAAAATATTTGCCTGGATCATTTACACATATCTTTCTTATTCCTAGGATTGCACAAAGAACAAAAGGGTAGGGTAGGTAAGAACAATACCGGGGCGATTAGAAAATTCTATGAACTGGTAATTCAAAAAGCGCAGCGATTGGAATTTACCACACACTTGGCTTGTTTTGTCAAGTATGAAAAGAATTATTTTGCAAAACTGATCCTTTAAATGTTGCAAGGAAACAAGTTGTTTAAAAAGTCGCGGTCACCCCTGAAGATCTGAGTGAATTGAACGCCCAAGCCTTCAGACACCATGTGTTTAAACCTCTTTTGCTGACTTTTCCAAGCAACTTCCGCAGTAACCACCAAGTGTCCCGCATAGGTGGGAGGTTTAATGATTAAGCGAAAAATATCATCTTGAACAGGATCGGTCAGGGCATGAATGAAGGCGCCTCCAGGGCTGATGTTCCTTGTTTCTCCTTTTACTATACGGTTTGGAGTTAACAAGAAAACTGGCCAGTCGACTTCAGCTCGGCTGTGTTGACGCCTTTTCTGACGAGTAGACATGAGGATACTATGTGTAGGTGACAGCAGGGGTTATGAAAGAATCACTCTGTAACCTACCACACATAAGGATATTTCTGTCAATCGGGAAAACCACCATTTTGGAGCCCGGGGGATTGGCTTGCAGATTGGGGAAGGTATAGGGCATAGGGAAATACAGTAGGCAGTAGGCAGCAGGCAGCGGGCAGTATCGTTATCCGTTATTAGTTATTCGTTATTGGCGAGATCTGTTGCTATGAGCTGCCTTGACTATATAAACGATTTGACGAATTAACGAATTTCCTAATCGACTACTGACCTTATTGGCGTAGTTCTGCCGCGGGGGGCTCGGCATGGTCAGGCGGTGGTCCTGACCCTAACATTATGGCAAGCCAGCGGGTATCATCATCGCTTTCCAGGGCAATCTTGACCATCATAGTCAGCGGCACAGAAAGGAGCATACCCACAGGACCCAAAACCCAACCCCAGAAGATCAGTGAAAGGAAAACCACCAGTGTGGATAGGCCAAGGCCACGACCCATAAACTTCGGTTCCATGATACTACCGATAGAAACATTGACGACCGCATACCCCAGGAGAGTCAATAGTGCAGAGCTGGTCCCCAGTTGGATCAGTGCCAGCAGGAGGGCTGGTACGGCGGCAATCATGGAACCTATATTTGGGACATAATTCAGCAGAAAAGCCAGCAAGCCCCATAGCAACGGGTAATCTACTCCGAGGATAAGCAACCAGATCCATATTGCAATCCCAGTCAACATGCTGAACAGGGTTTTTATAAGGAGGTAGCGGTTAACGCTTTCAGAAATTTTACTCAGACGGGCTAACGATTCGTCCGGATCTGTTAAGGCGGCACGAAGCTTCTGCGGGAAGCCAGCGGCTTCGAGTAGAATAAAAACGACCGTGAGCAAAATAAGAAAGATGTTTGTGAGCACTGCTCTCAATCCAGTGAGCGTGCTGGCTACTACACCCATAGCTTTTCGTGGGTCGACATAGTCTATCAGTACCTGATAGGAAACCTCCATCCCGTGGCTGCTCAGCCAGGATGCCAGAGCGGCAGTCTGCGCAGCAAGACGCTCCTGGTAAAGCGGAAGTGCTCTGGAGAAGCCATTCAAGGACGAACCGACGAAAGCTACCAGAAGCCAGCCTATTCCTACTATTGCCACCAGTATGACCACTACAGCCAACCCATTAGGAATGCGCTTCCTTTGCATCCAGAATAGGAAGGGAGTGCAGATTTTCGCGATAAACAGAGATAGGAGCAATGGCACCAGAATTGAACTGGCGGTACGCATACCGGCGACTATGATGACAAAACATGCCGCAGTAACGAGGAATCGAATCACACTAGGAATGTTCCCTTTGTCTTCCATTAAATCTCCTCATCGGGGGAAGTAAACCCTAACGTTGCAAACCTGAACCGGCCAAAACCGCTAACCTCGCGCCAGCGCACGCCATCTGCGTCCTTGCCCGCCCTCTTTGCTTCATATAATGCTTTATCGGCGTTTGTAATCAACCCTCGCTCTTTTTTAGAGAGCTTGTCTAAGACTTTTTCCAAATCCACCTTCTGACCCTTTTACATCCTGAGCTTCCTTTGGGAAGCAAGACCAGTTGTCCGCAGCGGGCTAGGTTGAGGGGGTAGCCTGGTTTCTATTTGAATCGTTCTTCTCTCCAGGGGTCTGCAGAGTTGCTGTAGCCTTGTCTCTCCCAGTAGCCTGGCTCGTCTTGGGCGGTGAATTTGATGCCCTGCAGCCACTTGGCACTTTTGTAAAAATAGCGGTCGGGAACCAAGGCGCGTACCGGGGCACCGTGGGGCCGAGGCAGTTTTCTGCCAAAGAAACTGTGGGCGAGAAGCACGTTTTCCTTGCGGGCCTCACTGATTGGAATGTTGCTGGTATAGCCAGCGGCTGCCTCAAAAATGACGAAACGGGCGTTTTCCTTGACCTTGACCAGGTCCATAATTGTTGTCGGACGAACACCACTCCAGTGAGAGTCAAGCAGGGTCCAACCAGTCACACAATGCACATCGCAGGTAAGGTCCACCTGGGATAGATTTAGAAGTTCCTGAAAATTCAAGGTGGTCGGTCTTTCCACCTCGCCATGAATCTGGAGTCTCCAGTTCTTGCTATCGGCAGTTCCTTGAACGCCACCCATATCAATAATCCTTTTTACTGCCTGCTGGCTTGGGGGAAGACGCGATCTACCATCAGGCCTCATCTCTGCCGCCAGGGCGAGATTTTCCAGATCCATTAGCTTCACGAATATCCCCGGCAGGCCGATACCTACAACCGTTCCGCCGGCTTTGGCCAAAAACGTGCGTCTGGACAGTTTTTTGGAATCGTTCATACTTACCCTAACGTTGAATACCTACACCAGCAAAAAGCGCTGCGCTCGCGCGATAGCGCGCCATCTACGGCTGTGCTCGCCTCAGACAGGACTTCATGTACGGTAAAGTACGCCTCGACCTGTCCGAGTCTGTGCGCAGCCACATCTGCCGCACTCTTGCACGTTTTTTCTTGGAGTAGGTATGCAACCTTAGGCTTTACCCTTCCAGCTCCGCCAATTATAACCGACGGTGAAGATCTGTTCCAGGTACAGACTTAGAATGAATGCACTGCGACTGGCTGAGGAATTAGATTCAAGAACGTAGGAAGTGTGAATGGAAGGTGATTACTCGGCTTTTTTCATTCCTCCGTCGCCTCGTCATCATCGCCCAATTCGTACTTGGCCAGACGGTAGCGAAAGGAGCGAAAGCTAATGCCGAGCAGTTCAGCGGCCTTTTGTTTTGCCCCCCGTGTCCTCTCAAGGGCCTGCTCGAGAAGGTCCTTTTCCAGTTGGCCGAGGACATTATCCAGATCGATTCCCTCCTGGGGCATTGTAAGCGATACGGACTCAGTTTTAGATTGGACCTGGCTCTGCTTGAAACTGGAAAGAGTTAGGCTGTCGGGGAGGACTATGTTAGAGGTTTCCAGGGCGACGCTTCGTTCAATGATGTTTTCCAGCTCTCTAATATTACCGGGAAAGTTGTAGCTCTTGAGAAGATCCAAGGCGTAGGCAGAAATTTTCCTGATGTCCTTTCTCATTTGATCGCTGTACTTTTCCAGAAAATGCTGAGCCAGCAGGGGAATCTCATCAGGGCGTTCCCTTAGTGGTGGCATGTGAATGTTTATTACGTTGAGCCTATAGTAAAGATCTTCGCGGAACATTCCGTCCATCACTTCGCGTTCAAGATCGCGGTTGGTGGCGCTAATGATGCGAACATCTACACTGATCTCCTCACTGCCACCCACCATTTTGAAGGTTTTTTCCTGAACGGCCCTCAGAAGCTTGACCTGGACAGGAGGAGGAATCTCTGCCATTTCATCAAGAAAGAGGGTTCCCTGATGGGCTGTTTCAAAAAGGCCACTGCGAGTTGCGGTGGCCCCGGTAAAAGAGCCTTTTTTGTGTCCGAAAAGCTCGCTTTCTATTAGGGTTTCGGGCACACTGCCGCAATTGACCACCACAAAAGGCTTGTCTTTCCGAGGGCTCTCACGGTGTATGGCTTTGGCTATCAGCTCTTTACCGGTTCCTGACTCTCCGGTAATGAGGACGTTGCTGGTGGCGGCGGCAATGCGAGGAATGAGTTCGAGGATCTTTCTCAGTTCAGGGCTTTCACCAACAATACCGTGGTAGTGAGTAGCACTAGCGGTATCTGCTGCTGCCTTTTCCTGGGGCTCGTGTGATTGGGCGGTGGTAAGGGCGTCCTGGATAACAGCTTTAATTTCCCTTACCTTAAAAGGTTTGGGCAAATAGTCGTAGGCTCCCCACTTCATGGCTTCAACGGCAGTGGAGGTACTGGCGTAAGCAGAGATCATGATTACCACTGTATTCGGATGGAGTTCCTTACATTTTTTCAACACCTGGAGGCCGTCAGTCTCCTTCATCCGAATATCGGTGATAACCAGGTCAAAGTCTTTCTTCTTCAGAATACTTATGGCCTCGCCACCTCCGGCCGCAGTGGCCACCTGGTAGCCTTCTTTATGGAGCATGATTTCTAGAAATTCTCTCATGCTGTGTTCGTCGTCAACTACAAGGATGTTGGCCATTCGGGTTCAGTCTCCTGCTATAGCGCTGCAATCTCGGATATAAAATTAAGCTTGGCGTATGGATGCGAGATGGGAGCCTTAGGATCTGGTCCTCAGTGCCCTGGTATTCCTTGCAAGAATAGTACCTAACCGCTTGTGTTTTCCTCTGTGAATATGATCTTGCCATCCCGAAGGACCATGACCGTTTTTCCTCTGAGCTGCCAGCCATGAAAAGGCGAGTTCCTGCTTTTGGAGCGAAACTGGTTGACGTCGACGGTGAGCTCCCGGTTCGGATCAATGAGGGTGACATCGGCCGGAAGCCCAGGAGTCAGTCGTCCCAGGTCAACTCCAATAATGCGGGCGGGATTGCTGGTCAATTTTTCTATTGCTTCCAGCGGGCTGAGCAATCCCTGATCAACGAGCCGCAGTGTCAGAGGAAAGGCGGTCTCGAGACCGATCATGCCAAAGGCGGCGTAGTCAAACTCCACGTCTTTCTCTATGGTGCTGTGGGGGGCATGGTCGGTGGCGATGGCATCAATAGTGCCGTCGGCAAGACCTTGTTGAATCGCGGTTAGATCAACGGAGGAGCGGATTGGTGGGTTAACTTTTAGATTGGTGTCAAAATTCTCGAGGGCCTCATCAGTGAGAGTGAAATGATGTGGAGTAGCTTCGGCGGTAACCTGTACTCCCTTCGCCTTGAATTGCCTTACCAGCTCTACTGCTCCAGCACTAGACACGTGAGCTATGTGCAAACGGCCGCCAGTGAGCTCTGCCAGACGACAATCACGAAAAACCATGACGTCCTCGGCAGCGCCGGGGATTTCCCTCAAACCCAAACGGGTGGAAACCACCCCTTCGTGCATTACCCCATCGCCGGCAAGGTCACGATCTTCGGCATGGCTGATAACCAGCAGGTTAAACACCTGGGCGTATTCCAGGGCCCTCCGCATGAGTTGGCTGTTCGTAACCGCTATGCCGTCGTCGCTGACCGCTACAACTCCCGCTTCTTTGAGCTCAGCGTACTCGGCCAGCAGTTCACCTTTTTGGCCCTGACTGATGGCTCCCACAGGAAAGACTCGCACGAGGTCAGCTTCGGCTGCACGGCGAAGGATAAGGTCCGTAACCGCGGAATTATCATTTGTCGGTTTGGTGTTGGGCATGCAACAGATAGAGGTGAAACCGCCGGCAGCTGCGGCCTGACTTCCGGTTAGGACAGTCTCCTTGTATTCCTCGCCCGGTTCCCGCAGATGGGTATGCAGATCAATGAGTCCCGGCACCACCCAAAGACCATCTGCATCAATAACCTCCACGGAGTCTAATTTCTTGTCCAGTGCACCCGGAGGACCTAGGTCATTGATTTTATCTCCTTCAATGAGGAGGTCGTGCATGTCGTCCAAACCGCTTGCTGGGTCAAGGACTCTGCCGCCACGGATGAGCTTACTCATCTTTTTCACCTCCTATGAGTAAATAGAGCAGAGCCATGCGCACGGCGACGCCGTTGCTTACTTGGTCCAGGATCACGGAATAGGGTCCGTCGGCCACAGCAGGGCTGATTTCTACGCCGCGGTTGATTGGGCCGGGATGCATGATAAGCACATCCGGTTTAGCCTGGGACAGTTTTTCTTCATTTAAGCCAAAAACACGAGCATACTCTCTGAGGCTGGGTAGGAGCATTTGACCTTGCCGCTCCAGCTGTATCCGGAGCATCATGATCACATCCGCTTTGGGGATGACATCTTCGGGACGGTAGAAAACTTCAACCCCGAGTTTGTCCAGATCGTGTGGAATCATGGTGGTCGGGCCAGCCACCAGGACTCGAGCTCCCATTTTGGTGAGGGCCCAGACATTGGAGCGTGCCACTCGGCTGTGAGCAATGTCTCCGATGATGGCAACGGTTTGCCCGGATATGGTGCCTTTCTTGTCTTTGATAGTGAGAAGGTCGAGCAAGGCCTGGGTGGGATGTTCGTGCATGCCGTCACCGGCGTTGATCACCGAAGCCTGCACGTGTCTGGCCAGCAGGTGGGGAGCGCCGGCAGCGGGGTGACGAAGCACGATAACATCCGGGTTCATGGCCTCTAGATTTCTTGCGGTGTCCAGCAAGGTCTCACCTTTTACAATGCTGCTGGTTGAGGCAGATATGTTAAAGGTGTCCGCACTCAGCCGCTTCGCCGCAATCTCAAAAGAGGTTCGAGTTCTGGTGCTGGGCTCATAGAATAAATGGACTACAGTCCTGCCCCGCAAGGTGGGGACCTTCTTGATGGGTCGGGTGGAGATTTCCTTGAAAGTCTCCGAGGTCTCAAGGATCAGGTTGATTTCCTCAGGCTCTAGTTGTTTGATACCGAGTAAATCTTTCTTGCGGAACTGCATAGATCGCTTCCCCGATGGTAGGGCGGCAATAGGAAGATGCAACCCGAGACAATGGTGACTGAATCGTGAGCAGTAGGGGGGCACCAATGTTTAACAGATTAAATTATCCCATTTGGTCCCCCTTTGCAAGACCAATTCGCATGGGGCATGGGGCATAGGGAGGAAATTTCGAATTGCGAATTGCGGATTGCGGATTTTAAAAGGCGAAATCTGCAACTAAAATTCGCCTTTTAAAATCGCATTCTGAAACCCCAAATCCCAAGCACCAAATTACAAATAAATCTCAAATTCCAATATTCAATGACCCAAACATATTTGGAATTCTCTTTTGTTAAGATGATGTGGACGTTTGGGATTTTGAATTTCGGTCATTGGAATTTGTTTGTTATTTGGGTTTTGTGATTTGTAATTTCCATCAATTCCCGCGTCTCCGTAGCTAGAACGAGGACGAGTTAAATTCTAATTCCTTAATCCCTTAATTCTTCAATCCGCAATCCGAGATCCGCATTCCGCAATCGCCCCGCCGGTGGCACACCCATCTCCACGGTCTCGCTACGGCAATTCACGAAATATGCGGGCTAGTTGCGTTAATCGAGGGGCTACTGTCTGAAGATTGATGATTTGGTATATATTATATAATAAAATTAATATAATCTGTTATTTACAACGGACCACGGACTACTGACAACGGACCCAAAAAAGGGGTTTGACTTCCTCTGAGGGCTCCTTTATTATTATGAACCCCGCAGGCGAAGAAGCTTCCTTTTTGGCAGTCAAGTTGCACTTGGGCCTGTCTTTTCTACATGTTAGAATTAATCTAAGAGAAACGGAGCCAAACAAGGCAAGGAGACACCATGGCCCCCCAACAAAGCACAAACGGTCCAGTGCTCACGGAAAACGCTTTGGTAGTTTTGAAGAAGCGTTATCTGAAAAAGAATGAGTACGACGAGGTCACAGAAACGCCGGCGGACATGTTCCGTCGGGTCGCCAACGCCGTGGCGCAGGCCGAGCTGATCTACGATCCGCAGGCCGATGTGGATGAAGTTGAGGCGCGCTTCTACGATCTGATGACCCGACTGGAGTTTGTACCAAATTCACCTACCCTGATGAATGCGGGCAGGAAGTTGGGACAGCTCTCTGCATGTTTTGTTCTACCGGTGGAGGACTCCATAGAGAGCATTTTCGAGGCCATCAAGCATACTGCCATGATTCACAAGAGTGGGGGTGGCACCGGGTTCTCTTTTTCTCGTGTGCGGCCAGAAAACGACAAAGTGCTCTCTACTCAAGGAGTATCAAGTGGTCCCCTCAGCTTTATGACAGTTTTCGACGTAGCCACCGAGACCATCAAGCAAGGTGGTACGCGGCGTGGCGCTAATATGGGTATTCTGAGGATAGATCACCCTGATGCGGAAGCGTTCATTGCGGCCAAGACCGATAACGATAAGATGAATAACTTCAACATCTCGGTGGCGATCACCGACAAATTCATGCAGGCAATGGAGGAGGGTGGGGAATACGAACTCATCAACCCCCGCACGGGCGAAAGAGTCGAAAGGCTGGCAGCCAGGGAGGTTTTCGAGAAGATCGTTGATTCTGCCTGGAGGAACGGCGAGCCGGGGGTCATTTTTCTTGACAATATAAACCGCGATAATCCTACGCCCCACGTGGGCGCAATAGAATCAACCAATCCCTGCGGCGAGCAACCGCTTCTTCCCTATGAATCCTGCAATTTGGGTTCCATCAACCTGACCAAAGTGGTGAAGAACGGCCAGGTCAGTTTTGACAAACTGAAAGAGGTTGTCTGGACAAGTGTACACTTTCTGGACAATGTAATTGATGTAAATCGTTATCCTTTACCCCAGATTGAGGAGAAAACCAAAGCCAACCGCAAAATAGGCCTGGGAGTAATGGGATTTGCCGACCTGCTGATCTCCCTTGGAATACCTTGCAATTCCGAAGAAGCCATCCAGACGTCTGAGCAGGTAATGTCTTTCATCCAGCGTGAGTCAAAGGCTGCTTCTGCAGCGCTGGCCGAGAAGAGAGGAAACTTCCCCAACTATCCTGGATCCATCTATGACGGACCAGACACGCCATACATGCGTAACGCCACCACCACCACCATCGCCCCCACCGGCACCATTAGCATCATTGCCGGCACATCCAGCGGCATCGAGCCTATTTTTGCTATTTCGTATTTGCGTAAAGTGTTAGACGGACAGGAGTTGCTGGAGGTACATCCGATTTTTCGGGAGATCTCACAAGCAAGAGGTTTCTACAGCGACGAACTGATGAAGGAGATTGCCGAGAAGGGTACTATCCAGGAGATCGAGGGGATCCCAGAGGAGGTGAAACGGCTGTTCGCCACTGCCCACGATATCAACCCGGAATGGCACATTCGTATCCAGGCGGCCTTCCAGAAATACACTGACAATGCCGTGAGCAAGACTATAAACTTCCCTCATACCGCTACCAGGGAAGATGTTCGTGAGGCCTATCTGCTGGCCTACAATCTGGGCTGCAAAGGGCTGACCATCTACCGTGACGGCAGTAGGGATCAGCAGGTGCTGAGCATCCAGCGAAAGCCCGAACCGCCCCAGGTTGCACCGCGACCTCGACCTGAGCGGACCTACGGGGTTACCCAGAGGATGAACACCGGCTGCGGCAAACTATACGTAACCCTCAACGCCGATGATCTGGGGGTTTGCGAGGTGTTCGCTCAAATGGGTAAGGCCGGCGGTTGTGCCAATTCACAGATTGAGGCCACCGGCCGTCTCATCTCGCTGGCCCTGCGGTCAGGGGTCAAACCTGAATCCATCTTGAAACAAATCATGGGCATCAGGTGTCCGTCGCCCGTCTGGCAAGAGGGCGAGATGGTGCTCAGTTGCTCCGACGCTATGGCCAAGGCACTCAATGAATACTGTCAGATCGGTTTCACCCACATGGTAGCCGAAATGGGTGCCTGCCCCGACTGTGGTGCAACAGTTGAACATGAAGGTGGCTGCATTGTCTGCCGCTCCTGCGGTTTTTCTCGGTGTGGGTAATTTCGCAAAGCGCAGAGCGCTTAACACTGCTGTTTACTCCCAACTTCTTACTGATTACTGTCTTCAGTCATGCTCCACTCCTGGAATCTTTCCCCCCAAGAAGCCATAGCCCTGCAGAAACGGTTGGCGTCTAGCGTGGTACTGAAGCCGCTGCCTGAAGAAATCACCCTGGTGGCGGGGGCAGATGTGGGCTACCCCCGTCGTCATGATAGAGCTGTGGCGGCCGTGGCCACCTACAGCTATCCAGGTCTAGAATTGAGAGAACTTGTCCGATTTCAAGGAAAGTTTTTTTATCCCTACGTTCCCGGCCTTCTCTCCTTTCGCGAAATACCGCTACTTTTGCGAGCGTTTGAGCGTTTACGAGAGGAGCCTGATGTGGTGCTGTGTGACGGTCAGGGGACAGCCCATCCGCGCCGGTTAGGTCTTGCCAGCCATTTGGGACTGTGGCTGAATTTGCCCACGGTGGGCTGTGCCAAAACGAGATTGGTGGGAACACACGGCAGGGTGGGACCAAGACGAGGCCAGTACCGCTCGCTTTTGTATCAGGGTGATAAGGTTGGGGTGGTGTTGCGAACCAGAACCAAGGTCAAACCTCTCTATGTTTCCCCGGGCCATCTGGCAGAGGTGGAGAGCAGTCGTAAACTGGTGGAAGGTTGCTGTATACAATACCGCTTGCCGGAACCCATCCGCCGGGCCCACCTGGCTGTCCAGCGGGCAGTGCGTGGGGCATAGAGCATGGAGCATGGAGCATAGAGTTTAGTCAATTGATAGCTAGGCATTAAATAAATCAGCCCGCTTTACCGTTTAAACTCCGGAGTAAATTATTTCGATCCAACGATCGCTCTTGAAGATCCCATCGCCCCAGGTTGCCTCAAGATCGGCCAGGGGCCTGGCGGCGGCCGCCTCCTGGGCGGTTTTTCCTTCCGCTTTAAGCTTACTCAAGCGTTCATAAGCGATTCCGAGCATCTGACGGTAACGCGCTAACTGTGCCTTATCTCCCAAAGGGCCGTGCCCTGCGATAATTTTTGTATTGTCATCAGCCAGCGCTAAAACTCTGTCGACAGCTTTGATCATCCCCTTGAGGGAACCCCCATGGGTAACATCGATAAATGGATAGAAACCATTGAAAAATATGTCGCCGGCGTGGATAACATTGGCTTTCTTAAAATAGATAAAGCTGTCACCATCGGTATGGGCGTGGGGCACATGGGTGGCACGGATACTGTCGCCGTTAAGGTGGAAACTGATATCCTCTGAGAAAGTCACGACCGGTAAGCCTTCCCGGGAAACAGCTTCCCGCTTCATATTGAACGCCTCGATAAAGGAGCCAGTGCTCAGGCGCTCCCGCACATTATCGTGAGAAAAAATCAAGGTGCCTCCTTGACCCAGGTTCTCGTTTCCGCCAGTGTGGTCACCGTGGTAATGGGTATTGATCAAAAATTTGGGGAAATCACCACCAACCGATTTGATGGCCGCTACAATTTTTTCCGTTAGAGGAGCAAACTGGTCGTCAATTAAAAATGTCCCATCCTCACCGATGAACAAGCCGATATTACCGCCTTTTCCCGTAATCATGTATATCTGCTCAGTGACCGGGATAGTCATAATTTTCACTTCGGCAGATTGTCCGGTAGGCGCAAGTGAAATGAACCCTGTGATCAAAACACATAATACCGATATAATTTTACCAATCATTTTTAACCTCCTTCTGAAGTTAAATCCTGTTTAATATGAGAATAGAATGTTATCTTATACTTTTACGTGTGAAGTCTTGTTTATGAATATCGACGCGGAACTATGAATACATGTCCCAAATATTCATAAAATGCATCTTCCGAGATGCCTAAATCCAATTACCTGCAGGTGTGTTAACGTCAAAAACCATTCTGACACTAACCAGATAAGACTAACCTTCCGATTTGTCCACTCAGAATTAGGTGTCAAAACTTCATTCCTATAATCCAAGCCGAGCAAAACTGGAGATGACATCCCTTAATTCATACTTCGCTGGAATTAGGATTTGGTACAATATGTTGTGTGTCGTAAAAGTAGGTTCAACGCACTAGCTAGAGAAATTGTCTCCCTGCTTTCTGTGGTTAAGCCGGCCTCTTGTTGAGTTCCTCCAATAGCCTATCAATCAGATTATCAAAGGATCCAGTGGACATGATCAGTAGCACGTCTCCAGCTTTGGCCCCAGACGTGATGAAGGGAAGCATGGTGTCCACCTCGGGGAAATAGTGGGCCTCCACCTCGCGCTTACTGATATCTTTTACGAGCTGCGCTGCTGATAAGCGCTCTTCTGGGGCAATGCTCTGCAAGCCGGGAGGCTCCTTGATAAGCACAAGGTCGGCTGCATCGAAAACCGTGGCGTAACGCTCCTGGAAAACCTTCCTCTTGCTGGAATTGGTCCGCGGTTCGAATATAGCCCAGAGGCGGCGGCCTGCATAGAAAGGACGCAACGCCTCGAGAGTTGCCTGTACCGCAGTGGGGTGGTGGGCGTAATCATCAATAACTGTGACCCCATCTGGCTCGCCCCTTACCTCTTGGCGGCGGCGGACGCCCCTGAAAGTAGTGAGTGTCTTCTGGATAGTTCCTGGGTCCAGACCGAGTTCGTGAGCCAGGGAGACCATGGACAAGGTGTTACTCAAGTTGTGTGCTCCCGCAAGAGGGGAGTTGAAGCTCGCCTCAAACCCTTGTGGCCCGGAAACATTGAAGCGGGTAGTACCAACGCCATATTTCGCCATTTCCACCCTAATTTGTGCCGGCTCTTGCAAGCCGTAGGTAACAAGCCGACAGCGGGCCTTTCGACTCAATCGGGAGGCCCCCGGGTCGTCAGCATTGGCTATTAGGAGACCATCCGGTGGAATGCTTGTCACCAATTGAGCAAAAGCGTTTTCCACCGCTTGCAGATCTGGGAAGATATCGGCGTGATCGAACTCCACACTGGTGAGCACACATATTTGCGGTTGGTAGTGGAGAAACTTAGGTCCTTTGTCGAAAAAGGCGGTGTCATACTCATCCCCCTCCACCACGAAGTAAGGACCACGCCCAAGGAGATAGCTCTGTTGGAAATTGGCCATCAATCCACCTACCAGGCAACCCGGATCCATTCCAGCCACGGTGAGTAGCCAGACAAGTAGTGCCGCGGTAGTTGTCTTGCCGTGAGTTCCAGCTGCCACCACCGATTGATATGAGTTTAAGAAAAAGCGATGCAGGGCCTGAGGCATGGAACAGTAGTCTAGGCTTTGCTCCACAGCGGCCACCGCTTCGGGGTTGTCACCTCGGATAACGTTACCCACCACCACCAGATCAGGGGGAGGTTCGAGGTTCCCGGCCCGATACCCTTCTTTGATCTGAATGTTTCGGGAGGCAAGGAAGGTGCTCATGGGAGGGTAGACGTTTTCGTCTGAGCCCCGTACCAGGTAGCCTGCTTCCTGCAGCATCGCCGCCAGAGTGCCCATGCCGGTGCCGCAGATACCGATTAGGTGGATCGTGCGTATGTCCTGATTAGGAGGCCATTTGGTCATAGTACTAAGCTCGGTTTAGCGGGCAGCAGGCAGCGGGCAGCGGGCAGAAAGTCTTGAGCTGGGCAGAGCGACTTTTTTATTTTCAGCAGAATAAAAAGTGATATTGGACATTTGTTGTTTGTCATTATTTTCTCCGTGTCACTATATCACCGCGTCGCCGAGTCGTACAACTCCTCTTCGATCATTTCCTTTTTCGACCTGTCAGCTGCTAACTGCTCGCTGCCGGCTGATTTGACGTGACGCGTCAAATCAACCGAACTCTTCCATAACCGTGTCGTGGAGCAGTGGTCTGAAATCCTTGATCTTTTCGTTATCCCGACTGGGATGGATACGATTGGTGAGGAGAATTACCGCCATCTCTCTCTGCAAGTCAAGCCAAAAGGAGGTACCGGTGAAACCGAGATGGCCCACGGTTTCTGCCGAGAAATGGTGACCAGCGCTGGAATTCGAGGAGCCTGGGGTGTCAAACCCTAAAGCCCAGGTGCTGGCAGGATCAAGACGGGCCGGCCGCAGGAACTCGGACAACCTTTCTTTGGACCAAGGAGCCGAGGTGTTTCCGGTCGACAATGTGTCCAAAATAGCATCGAGGATACATTTGACCTCTGAGGCCGTGCCGAACAACCCAGCGTGGCCAGCCACACCGCCGACAACATAGGCATTCTCGTCGTGGACCTGCCCAGAGAGGGTTCTAGCCCTCCAGGAACAGTATTCGGTGTCAGCAAATTCGTAAGGATCTTGGACTGACCCTCGATCCAGGGGGAGGAAGGCGGGGGTGGCACAGCCTAAATGGCCGAAGAGGTTTTGCCGGGTGAAATGGTGTAGATTCTGACTGCTAATCTGTTCAAGGATCCACTCGATAAGAAGAAATCCCAAATCGCTGTAGGTAGTGGTGGTGCCCGGGGAACTGTCAAGGGGTTCCTGTAAGATTATTTGACGTAGGCTTGGTTTACGGTTTTTCAGGGGAAGGGTCTGCAAGGAAAGGTAATACGGCTTCCAAGCTGGCAGGCCAGAGCAGTGGCAGAGCAGCTGTCTGAGGGTGATTTCCTTCTTGTCCTGGGGAATGTTCGTTGAGGGCAGAAGCTCTGCGAGTGAATCATCCAGTTGAAGCTTTTCCTGGCTGACAAGACAGAGCACCGTCAAGGCAGTGGCCAGAGGTTTTGTAAGGGAGGCGAGGTCGAAACGGGTTTGGCTGGTCATGAGCCGCGGTGCTGGAAGTTCGGCTCCATTTCCCACCGCTTCACAGAAGAGGGTCTTCTTGTGACGAGCAACCAACAGTACGGCCCCAGGAAACACACCTCCGGCGACAGCTTCTAATAGCAGCTGCAGGATTCTCTTTTCCCCGCTCATGGTGTCGTGGCCGCCTGGTGATAGGTTAGTGTACCGGCTCCTGCGTCCAAAGTTGCGGGCAGGCCGAGGGGTAGGGTAAGGTTTTGCTGCCCGTGGCCAATGGGAACGCCGGAGAGTATGGGAAAGGAGGTCGAGGCAAGCCGTTCCTGGACCAATTCATTGAGTTCATCGCCTGGGCCACTTTCGGAAAAATCGCCCAGGATTAGACCGGCGATATCGCCGAAGAAACCGGTGTGGAGCAACTGGGTCAACATGCGGTCAATCCTGTATGTGGGCTCACCCCTGTCCTCCAGCAAAAGAATAGCGCCAGCAAATGATGGAAAAAAATCAGTGCCCAGCAGGTGACTGAGGGTGGTAAAATTACCGCCGAGCACTGGTCCCACACAACTCCCCGGTTTGAGGCAGAGTGCCTCAGGAAAATGCACCTGCATGGGTTCAGTAATACTCAGAGCCTTCCAGAGAGAATCCACGGTGTTTTGGTCAGCTGTGGCTAGGGTAGAAACGGTAGGGCCATGGAAGCAGACCAAGCCGGTCTGCTTGTAACAGGCGAGAAGCAGGGCGGTGATGTCACTGAATCCTACCAATGGTTTGGGAGTAGATCGTAAGAGGTCGTATGAGAGTTCTGAAAGAATACGCAGGGAGCCGTACCCGCCCCGGGCGCAAAACAGACCCCGTATTTCGGGATCTTGGACGAATTGGTTAAATCGAGAGGCACGGTATTCGTCACTTGCGGCCAAGTAGTCGGCTTGAAGGCTCTCGCTTCCCACGTCCACAACTACCTCCAAACCTATTTTCTCCAAGATGAGGCAGCCTGACTCGAGTTCGTCTACTGGACAGGGACTGGCCGGTGCCAGTACGCCTACTCGGTCTCCAGGCCTCAGTCGGGGTGGTTTGATTACAGTTGTCATAAGAAAAGGGTTTGCTCGACCTGACGTTTGTGACTACCTGAATTGGTGTGATAGTGCAAACTTCGCGGGCGTGTCTCCGCGTCTATTTCTCTTCCCCCTGATTCCGTTCAAAAATGATTCTGAGCCCTTCCAGAGTGAGGTCGTCGTCAACCAGTTCAATTTCTTCAGATTCAGCCGAAATTAAACGGGCCAAGCCGCCGGTGGCAACCACCATAGGATTGGTACCGGCCTCCTCTTTGATCCGACGCACAATACCATCCACTAGACCGGCATAACCATATACTATGCCGACGTTCATGGCACTAATGGTGTCCTTGGTGAGAACGGCTTTGGGTTTGGCGAAAATCTCCACTCTCGGCAGCTTTGAGGCTTTTTGAAAGAGTGCTTCGCAGGAGATCATAACTCCGGGACTGATGACTCCACCCAAGTATTCGCCTTTGGGGGAGACATAATCGAAGGTAGTGGCAGTGCCGAAATCGACAATAATCATACTGGTCTTATATTTTTCATAGGCAGCTACTGCATTGACAATCCGGTCGGCACCGATCTCCTTGGGATTGTCGTAGTAAATGGGCATTCCGGTGCGGATTCCCGGTCCGACAAGAAGAGGTTCAATGTCAAAGTACTTGTTGGCGAATTCGACCACGGTGTTGAGCATTGGGGGTACTACACATGAGGTCACCATCTGAGTTACGTCTTTAAATTGGACATTCTTGGCTGCAAAGAGGTTGTGCATCAGAATACCGTACTCATCGGCGGTCATGTTCTGTTCGGTGCGAATACGCCAGTCGGTAATGAGCTCAGCACCTCGGTACAAGCCCAGGACGGTATTGGTATTGCCTATGTCAATGGCCAGCAGCATAGCTTGTGGCTTCTTTAGTCTCTCGCTCTGCGCTTAGCGCTCTGCGCTTTGCGCTCATGACATTACTCGTTCAATGGTGGCCGCGGTCTCTTCGGCCAGTTCCACCACGAGATCCTGATCTTTCCCTTCAATCATTACCCTTATCACGGGCTCAGTTCCGGAAGGCCGGATGAGGAGGCGACCATCATCGCCTAGTTTTTCTTCAACCTGCTCCACGGCACGGGTAATCTCGGGGAACTCATCCAGAGGTTTACGCTCTTTGACGCGCACGTTGACCAGATGTTGGGGATAGCGATCCATAATGGCAGCCAGTTCGGACAGGGGCTTGTTTTCAGTAAGCATAACCTCCAGGAGTTGGAGGGCGGAAAGGATGCCGTCGCCAGTGGTATTGTGATCGAGAAAAATGATGTGGCCAGACTGCTCACCGCCCAGGTTAAAGCCACCAGCTCGCATTCTTTCCACCACATAACGGTCACCCACCGCAGTCCTCTCCAGACTAGCGCCCAAGGACTTGAGGGTTACCTCCAATCCCATATTGCTCATGACGGTGGTGACCAGGGTGGAGTGGTTCAGCCGCTTTTCTCTGAGCATGCGGGCCGCAAAAATCGCCATTAACTGGTCGCCGTCCACCACTGTTCCCTTTTCATCCACACAAATGAGCCGGTCCGCATCTCCATCAAAGGCAATCCCCAGCTGAGCTCCAGATTCTTTCACCAGATCAGCAGTCACCTGGGGGTAAACACTACCACAGTCGTCGTTTATGTTGTAGCCGTTCGGTTTCACACCTGTGAGTACCAGATTGGCGCCCAGTTCCTCGAAAACAGCGGGCGCAACTTTGTAAGAGGCGCCGTTGGCACAATCCACCGCAAGCTTGATGCCGTCCAGAGTGAGATCCTTAGAGAAGGTATTCTTCAAGAACACCACGTACCGGCCCACAGCATCATCCACTCGGAAGGCCTTACCCACCTCTTCGGCGGTTGGTCGAAGGTGATCAATGTTATTAGAGAAAATAAGCTCCTCGATTCTTTCCTCAATTTCATCGTCGAGCTTGAACCCGTCGCGGGAAAAAAACTTGATACCATTGTCCTGAAAAGGATTGTGCGAGGCAGAAATGACCACACCGGCATCCGCCCGCATGCTGCTGGTGATAAAGGAGATACCCGGGGTAGGCAGTGGTCCCACCAGGAGCACATCCACTCCCATGGAACAGATGCCTGAGGCTATGGCGTTTTCAATCATATAGCCTGAGAGCCGGGTATCTTTACCAATAACGATTTTGTGACGGCGCTTGTCATTTTTGAAGACGTACGCTACGCCCCGGCCCAACTGCATGGCCATTTCCGTTGTCATGGGATAGACATTGGCTACCCCTCTAATCCCGTCGGTTCCAAAGATTTTGCCCATCTTACGCCCCTGCAATTGTTCAAGTCGAGAATTAGTTGATTAGGGAATTAGGGAATTCGTTAATTAGTCAATTCGGCAACTGGAAATTCGTAAACGGTAAATGATCAACGGTAAGCAGTAAACAATTCATCTGTTTGACTAATTTTCTAATTCTCTAATTAACCAACCTGACCTCTGCCTTCCTGCTGCCTACTGCGCATAGCGCAGGGAGCTAGGCGTTTATAATAGCGTCTGTCATATCAGCCAGCTGACGGCAGGTGGCAACTTC